>Ga0194122_10001053_pt1 | contig 35800 bp, 35 predicted proteins | sample TA2MahCa10mmetaG_FD_155487 | JGI IMG/M metagenome (GOLD analysis project Ga0194122, IMG submission 155487) | Freshwater microbial communities from Lake Tanganyika, Tanzania - TA2015021 Mahale Deep Cast 10m | ecosystem: Environmental > Aquatic > Freshwater > Lake | place: Tanzania: Lake... | reverse complement strand
TGTAGAGGCCGCTGGAGATGGCGGCGCGGGCGATCTCCCAGGCCCGCTCGGCTTCCACGTAATCGATCGGCTGCTGCTGGCCGCGCCACACGATCGCGTCGCGGCCGGAGCGCAGGTGATCCACCAGGTGGGGATAGCTCTCGCGCAGGGCAGCGATCGCCGCATCTTCGGTGTAGCCGCTGCCGCCCTTGAGCCACTGCAGGATCAGCACGCGATGGCTCTTGTCTTGGGAGATGCCGCGGCCAATCGCCTGCAGGGCTTTGCCCAAGGCACTGGTGGACTTGCCTTTGCCCTCACCGGTGTACACCTCGATCCCTTCCAAACCGGCAGGCGGATGCTGGAGGCCATCGGCCTCGAACTCCTCGGCTGTGGAGGCATCGAGGCGGCGATGGGCGCGCATCTCCGAATGCAGATCGGCGATCGTCACCAGCTGCCGCGGTGCGCCGCGGCCCGTCACGATCACCTCCATGCCCGCGGGTTTGGCGGCCAGGGTGCGCACCACCTCCTCGGTGTCGAGCAGCCCCAGATCCAGAACCGGGTTGAGCTCATCGAGCACCACCACGGAATAGAGGTCGCTGGCGATCGCACCCTTGGCGATGGTCCAGCCGCGCTCGGCCTCCTGAAGATCGATGCGGGTGATCTCATCGGCCCCAAAAAAGTCGCCGCGGCCGGTGCGCACCTGATCGATCAGATGGGGGAAACCCTGCTGGAGGGCTTCGATGGCGGCGTCTTCGTCGTAGGCGCGGCCGGGCCCCTTGAGGAAGCGCAGCAGCAGCACGCGGGTTTGCTTCTGCTCGCAGATGCCCAGGCCGATCGTGCGCAGCACCACGCCCAGTGCCGCCTGGCTTTTGCCTTTGCCCTCGCCGTCGTACACATGCAGCTGGCCGTGGCTACGTTCACTGCTGCCGGCGGCGGTGCGAATACCGATGCCCCGGCCCGTGCCGCGGCTGGTTGTGGTGGCGGAGGTTGCCTGCGGGGCCATGGCCAAGCCACTTACCGTCGGACTCTAACGAGGGCGTCCGGAAGGCCACCCACCCCGGTTTGCAGCGCTGATGCCGGCACAGTCCAGCCGCCAACCCACCACGCTTCACCCCACGGTGGAGCAGCTCGAGCCGGCGCTGCGCGAGGCCCTCGCCGCCCTGCGCCGCAGCATCGCCGCCCATCCGGCAGCACTGGTGGCCTACTCAGGCGGGGTGGACAGCGCTCTGGTGGCCGCCATCGCCGCTGAGCAACTGGGGGAGCGGGCTCAGGCGATCACAGGTGTATCCCCAGCCCTGGCCCCTCACCTGCGCGAGGAAGCCCGGCAGCAGGCGGCCTGGATGGGCATCCAACACCGCGAGATCCCCACCGCCGAACTCAACGATCCCGCCTACAGCAGCAATCCAGCCGAGCGCTGCTACGCCTGCAAGCGGGAGCTGCACAGCCTGCTGGCGGAGCTGCTGCAGGCGAGCGGCACCGCCGATGCCGTGGTGCTCGATGGGGTGAACCACGACGACCTCGGCGATCACCGCCCCGGCATCCGCGCCGCCCAGGAACGCCAGGTGATCTCACCCCTGGCGGAGCTGGGCATCAGCAAAGCCGGCGTGCGCGCCATCTCCCGCGCCCTGGGCTTTCCCTGGTGGGATAAGCCAGCTCAACCCTGCCTGGCTTCCCGCTTTCCCTATGGAGAAGCGATCAGCGCCGAGCGGCTGCAGCGGGTGGCGGCGGCCGAAGCCTGGCTGCGCCAGCGGGGCTTTGCGGAGCTGCGGGTGCGCAGCCAGGGCGAGGCGGCGCGGATCGAACTGCCGACCGCGCAGCTCGCGCTCCTGGTGGAACCCGAATTGCGGGAAACCCTGGTGGCCGCCTTTCTCGATCTGGGCTTCACGGCCGTGAGCCTTGACCTGGAGGGCCTGGTGAGCGGCAAGCTCAACCGGGCACTGGAGCAGCGCTGAGATGCAAGGCCACGAAACCCAGATCGCCACGCTGTTTGTGGCCGTAGCGCTGGCGGCGTGGTTGCCCTCCCTGCTGCCGTGGCTGGCGCTGCCTGCCGCGGTGCTGGAGCTGCTGCTGGGGATCGTGATCGGCCCCCACGGCCTGCAGCTCGACAGCAACGGCCCGGTGATCAGCCTGTTTTCCACCCTGGGCATGGCCGTGCTGTTCATGCGCGCCGGCTTTGAAGTGGAGCCGGAGATGGTGCGCGGCCGTTCGCTGCGGCTGGCCGTTGCGGGCTGGCTGGGATCGGCCGGCTTGGCCATAGGGGCTGCGGGGCTGCTGGTGCTGCTCGGCGCCTTTCCTGCGCCAGGCTGGTCTTGGCTTGCCCTGGCTCTCTCCACCACCGCGATGGGCGTGGTGCAGCCGCTGCTGCGCGATCGCGGCGTTCTGCCGGCGGGCTACGCCCAGGCCCTGGTGAGCTCGGCCGGCGTTGGCGAGGTGCTGCCCACGATCCTGCTCAGCCTGGTGGTGGCACGGGCAGATCGGATCGCCAACCAGGTGCTGATGATCCTGGCCTTCAGCGGCTTGTGCGCGCTGCTGCTGTGGCTGGCGATCCGCCACCGGCATCGCTGGGAGGCTTTCGTGGAGCGCACCATGCACGATTCGGCCCAGCTGCCGATCCGCCTGGCCATGGGCCTGCTGGTGCTGATGGTGGTGATCGGCAATCTGGTGCAGATCAATCTGGTGCTGGGGGCGCTGGTGACAGGCGTGCTGCTCCGCTACGGCACCAACGCCAGCCATCGCCAGGCCCTGGCCGACCGGCTGGATGGGCTGGGCAGCGGCTTTCTGATTCCGCTGTTTTTCATCAACTCGGGCATGCGCCTCAATTTCACGGCGCTGGCCGAGCAGCCCCTCACCATCCTCTGGATCCCAGTGGTGGCGCTGGCAATGCTGCTGGTGCGCGGCGCACCGATCTGGTGGCTGCAGCGCTTCAGCCTGCCGCCCCGGGCCCGGCTGGCCCTGGCCCTCGACTGCGGCACCCAGCTGCCGCTGGTGGTGGCCATCGCCATGCTGGCCCTGCAGCGCGCCGTGCTCTCGGCCAGCCAGGCCACGGCACTGGTGGCGGGGGCAACGGTCACGGTGATGCTGTTTCCAGCCCTGGCAGCGCGGCAGCTGCGCAGCAGCGAGCAGCCATGAAAAAGCCCCTCCCGAAGGAGGGGCTGAACACACCAGGCCGGCGCTGTGATCAGGCCGCGGCCAGGGCGGGTTCGCGCTCAGCGCCAGCCACGGAACCCGGGGTTTCGCGGCGGAAGCTCTTGAGCTTGTAGTTGCCGGCGTCGAGCTCTTCGCTGAGCACGATGCAGGCCCGTTCGGGCATGGTGTGATCACCGCAGGTGAACACATCCACAGCCGCATAACCCGATTCGGGCCAGGTGTGGATCGAAATATGGGATTCGGCCAGTAGAGCCAGCCCCGTCACACCCTGGGGATCGAACCGGTGGGTGATCAAGTTCAGGAGTGTGGCGCCAGCACGCTTCGCAGCGGTGGTGATGGCGTTCCTGAGGAAAGCCTCGTCGTCGAGCTTGGCGGAATCGCAGTTGTACAGCTCGAGAATGCAGTGTTTACCCACCATCTCGGTGGCACTGGGTGCTTGGGGGCTTGCGGAGAAGGTCTCAGCTCCGGTCCATCCCGGGTTGGGGTGGAGGCAGGCCGCTTGGGTCATCAGATCCAGGCAAAACAGCAAATCACCTTACTGGCTGGGCAACAGGCTGCCGGCCTCAACGGTCACCACCTGCGAACGCTGATGCCAGCCACCGCTGAAGGCCCCCAGGTGCGTGGCGCTCACCAGGCACTGATGCCCCTCGCCCACGGCCTCCAGCAACAGCTGCTGCCGGCCTGGATCGAGCTCGGCCAGCACGTCGTCGAGCAGCAGCAGCGGCGGCTCCCCCCAGAGCTGCTGCACCAGCTCCAGCTCCGCCAGCTTCAAGGCCAGCACCAGCGTGCGCTGCTGCCCCGCTGATCCGTAGCGGCGGGCCGGCTGCTCCCCCAGCTCCAGGGCCACCTCATCGCGATGGGGCCCCACGCTGCACTGGCCGAGCCGTAGCTCCTCCGGCCGCTGCTGCCGCAGCTGCTCCAGCAGGGCATCGCGCCAGGGCGCTTCCGCCTCCTCCCCTTCAAGCACGCTGCCGGGCACGTAGCGCAGCTGCAGCTGCTCGCGGCCGCCGCTGAGGCGCTCCTGCCAGGCCGCGGCTAGCGGTTCCAAGCGCCGCAGGGCCCTGAGGCGCCGGCGATGCAGGCGCGTGCCAATCAGGGCCATCTGCTGATCAAACGCCTCCAGCAGCTCCGGCTGCATGCCGGCCCCCAGGCCGCGCCGCAGCAACTGCGAGCGCTGGCGCAGCAGGCGCCCATAGCGGCTGAGCAGTTCGGCATACACGGGTTCGAGCTGCAGCACCACCCGATCGAGCCACTGGCGCCGCAAAGCGGGCTCCCCCCGCACCAGCTCCAGATCCAGGGCGCTGAACCCCACACACCGCAGCGGACCGATCAGCTCGTGCTGCCGCTCCAGCAGCTTGCCGTTGCGGCGGGCCTGGCGGCCGCCCTGGCGGCGCAGCTCCAGTTCGAGCTGATCGCCCCCCTCACAGGCGGCGCTGATCAACGCCTGGCGCTCCCCCTGGCGGATCAGATCTCGATCGCTGCTGCAGCGGTGCGAACGCAGGCTGCCGAGCAGCTCCACCGCTTCGAGCAGGTTGGATTTGCCCTCACCATTGCGGCCGATCACCAGCAACCGCGGCGCCTCAAAGGCGAGCTTCAGGCCGCTGTAGTTGCGGAACTGGCGCAGCTCCAGGCGATGCAGCCGAATGGGTCTGGGGCGCTCTGACGGCTAAGGTAAGGCCAGTGAGGTGCTGCTCCCGCGAGGGCATGTAGCTCAGTTGGATAGAGCATCAGATTCCGGTTCTGAGTGTCGGGGGTTCGAGTCCCTCCATGCTCGTGAGATTCGGAGCGGCCCTCTCACCCTTCAGCCCTGCTTCGGCGGGGCTTTTTGATGCCTGGAAGACGGCCGCAGCTGCGGATCAGAGGCTGAGGCCCATGGCCCGGATCCCGCCGGGATCCACCACAAATCCATGGCGCTTGAGCGCTTCCTGCGCCATCGGTGCTGCGGCCACCGAGATGCTGCAGCCCGGCAACTCCCGCCGCAGCCGGCTCAAGGCGGTGTGCACCAGCACGATCATCAAACGCTCCTGCTGGGGATCAGCCGGATGGGCGCTGAGATCCCAGAGATTGGCGTTGAGAGCCAGATCACTGGTCACGCGCACAAAGCCCACCAGCTGATCAGCCGAATTGCGCACACTCAGCTGCCAGCTGCTGCGCTCGAGGGCCGCTTCCAAGCGCGCCAGCGGGCGGCTGGGGTCGCCACACTCCACCAGAAGGGCGTTGAGCTCGTCGGCCAGGGGCGGCCGCTCGCTCTGGAGGCTGTAACCCTCCGGCAGCGCTGGCGGCTGCGGCTGCGAGCGGAAGGGAATCAGCAGGGAATCGAGCACCGCGCCGCCTCAGCCGGTGTTGCGCATGCCAGCGGCGATGCCATTGATGGTGAGCAGGGCACCGCGCAGCAGCTCACTGCGGCTGTAGGTGCGGCCGTCGTCGCTGGCGGCGGCTTCGCTCATGGGGGGCTGACGGTTCTGATCGCGTAGGCGCCGCAGCAACGCCACCTGCAGGTAGCCCAGGGGAATGATCGTGCGGTTGCGCAACTCCACCGAGAGCTGCAGCGCCGGGTCACCATCCAGCAACCGCTGATGACCGGTGATCGCCAGCACCAGATCGCGGGTGAGCACGAATTCCTTGGCGATCACATCAAAGATCTGCTCAAACGCCTCGCGCAGCTCCGGGCGCCCGAGCGAGCGCACGTAGTGATGGGCCAGATCCAGATCCACCTTCGAGAGGGTCATCTCCACCTTGGAGATCAGCATGCGGAAGAAGGGCCAGCGCTGATACAGCTGCTGGAACAGCTCCAGCTGGCCAGGGTCGCTGTCGAGCTCCTCCTGCAGCGCTGCGCCCACGCCAAACCAGCTGGGCAGCAGGAAACGGCTCTGGGTCCAACCGAACACCCAGGGGATGGCGCGCAGGCTGGAGAGATCCTTGGCACCGCTCTTGCGGCGGGCCGGCCGGCTGGAGATCTGGAGCTTGCTGATCTCCTCAATCGGCGTCACCTGCTGGAAGAAGGCCACCAGATCCGGGTTGTCGTGCACCAGGGCGCGGTAGTGGCTACGGGAGGAGGCCGCCAGCCGCGCCATCAGCTCATTCCAATCGGGGGTGTCATCCACATGGCTGGTGATCAGGCTGTTCTGGATCACCGCCGTCGACACGGTTTCCAAGTTGTAGAGCGCCAGCTCCGGCAGGGAGTATTTGGAGGCGAGCACTTCGCCCTGCTCGGTGATCTTGATGCGACCGTTGAGGGTGCCGCTGGGCTGAGCCAGGATCGCCTGATAGGCGGGGCCGCCGCCGCGCCCCACGGAGCCGCCGCGGCCGTGGAAGATGCGCAGCGCCACGCTGTGGCGGGTGGCCAGCTGCTGCAGCGCAATCTGCGCCTGGTGAATCTCCCAGTTGCTGGAGAGGAAACCCGAATCCTTGTTGCTGTCGGAGTAGCCGAGCATCAGCTCCTGCAGCGGCTTGCCGGTGGGGCTGGTGCTGGCGATCAGCTGCCGGTAGAAGGGCTCGCTGAACAGGCGCTCCATGACCGCCGGAGCGGCCTTGAGGTCTTCCACCGTTTCAAACAGCGGCACCACCAGCAGATCAGAGCGCTGGGCCATCGGATCCACCAGGCCGGCCTCCTTGGCCAGCAGCAGCACCTCCAGCAGATCCGACACCGTGTGACTCATCGAGATCACATAGGTGCGGCAGATGCGGCTGCCGAATTCCTGCTGGAGGCGATGCACCACCCGCAGCACATCGAAGGTTTCAGCGGTGGCGGCACTCCACTGCACCGCCGGCGGGATCAGGGGCCGGCGGGTTTGCAGCTCGGTGAGGAGCCACTCCACCCGCTGCGCCTCCTCCATCTCGCCGTAGGGCACCGGCAACTGCAGGTAGCGGCTCAGCTCATCGAGAGCATCGCTATGGCGGGTGCTCTCCTGGCGGATATCAAGGCTGGCCAGGCAGAAGGCAAAGGTGTGCACCTGGGCGATCAGGTTCTCCAGGGGCTCGCAGCTCAGGCCGGTGCCCTGCAGGCTGTCGTTGATCAGCTCCAGGTCGGTGCGGAATTCCGTCACCGTGGCGTAGTGCAGCTCTGGGGCTGGGGCCGCAGCCAGCACACCCTGGCCGAATTCCGGCAGCGGCGGCCGGGTTTCGCCCGGTGCTTCCCAGCCGGCGCTGGCCAGCTGCTGGTTGCGTTGATGGGTGAGCCGCAGGCGCTCGAGCACGTAGCTGAGCTTGAGCCGGTAGGGCTCGAGCCGGTAGCGGGCGGCGCGCTCCTCGTAAATCTCGGGGAAGCGCAGCCGGTCCATCTCCAGGGATTCGAGCAGCGGCGCACTCACCTGGCTCCACTGCATCGAGATGCTGAGCTGATCGCGCAGATCTCCCACCGCCGCCACATAGCGCTCGAGCATCAACTGGCGCTGATAGCAAGCAGTTCGCCAAGTGATGTCCGGGGTGACCGAGGGGTTGCCATCGCGATCGGACCCCACCCAGGAGCCGAAGGTGCAGAAGGCATCGCTGGGGGGCAACACATCCGGGTAGGTGGCCGTGAGGGCCTTGCGGATGCGCTGGCGCAGCTGCGGCATCGCGCCGAAGAGCACCTGCTGGAAGTAGTGGAGGGCGTAATCCACCTCATCCAGCACCGAAGGCTTGAACTGGTGCAGCTCATCGGTGCGCCACCACAGCCGGATTTCCTCCTCGAGCTGCAGGCGCAGGTTCTGGTGGTCGTTGAGGTTGGAGGGCTGGCTCTGCTGCAGCTGCTGGATCAGGGCCGCCACCCGCCGCTGCTTATGGCGCACGGTGTGGCGCACGATCTCAGTGGGGTGAGCCGTGAACACCAGGCGGATGTCGAGCTCCGTGAGCAGCTGCTCGATCTGAGCGGGCGGTACCCCAAGGGCCCGCAGGCGGGTGAACAGCTCGCGGAAGGTGGCCGGTTCGGTTTGGCTGGCCAGGGGCGGCACGAAGGGATCATTGAGATCCTCCGGGTGATGGGCCCTGAGGCTGGCGAGATAGCTGTCTTCCTCGATGTGCTGCTCGAGGATGTTGACCAGCTGGAAATAGAGCGAAAAGGCGCGGGCCGCGGCGATGGCCTCCGCCAGATCCATCTCGCGGATCACCTGAATGATTTCGGCCGTGGAGGCCTCCGTGGCTTCCGCGGACGCGACATCGCCGGGCAGACCATCCACCGCGCAGCTGATCTCCTTCATCCGCAGCAGCCGCTCCGCCTGCTGCGGCGGACATTCACTGCGCAGCACCGTCTGCCAGAGGTCTTCCACCAGCTCGAGCCGCTCATCGAGCAGACGCGTCACCCGGGGCTCAACCGCGACAGCAGAGGCTTCGTTGGCGGCGAGGGTGAGCCCCATGGACGTGTGCGAGGCAAAGAGCTTGGCCATGATCATCCCAAAGCGGCTGCGCCGTCTGTCGCAAGCAAGGCCGTGAGCTCGCTTTCGCGCTGAGCCATCGCCGCCGCGCCAGCCGCGATCAAGGGGGCCACGGCTGCACCGGCGGCATGGGCTGAGATCCATTGCTGCGCCTGGTTGCCCTGCTCCAGCACCGCGTGCAGGGGTGCCAGCCAGCGCTCCAGCTCCAGCTGCTGGGCCAGAGGGGCCAGCGCCTCGAGCTCCGCCTGCAGCCACTGGCGAGCGGGCAGTGGCTCGCCGCTGCGCCAGTGCCGCAGCTCTGCCTCCAGGCTGCAGCGAGCTGCGGCCCGGTCGTTGGCATCCGCGAGCTCCGCCAGCTGCTCCAGGCTGAGGGCACTGGCGTGCAAAGGGTCGTGGGCCTTTGGATCACGCAGCAATTGCTGAATGCGGAGCTCGGCGAAGGCCGTGACCGCCAGCAGCAACAGCGGATCAGCGATCAGATCGCAGATGCGGATCTCGAGCCGGTTGAGATCGTGAGGCCGGTTGTCGCCGTTGGGCCGAACAGACGTCCACAGGTGGCGCACGTTTTGCATCGTGCCCAGCTGCAGCTGCTCCTCCACCCAGCGCACGTAGTGCTGGTGGTTCTCAAACAGCGGCACCTGCTCCGGTGTGATCGGGAACTGCAACCAGCGCTGGGAATGGGCACCGGTGGCCGCGCCATCGAGAAACGGTGAACTGGCGCTGAGGGCCAGCAGCAGCGCCGCTTCACAGCGCACCAGGCGGCAGGCCGCAAACAGGGCCTCCATGTCGGTGAGGCCCAGGTTGATGTGCACGCTGGCCGTCACCACCCGGGTGCCGTAGGTGGCCTCGATGTAGGCGTGATACGGGTTGGCGGGATCGGAGCGCTCGAAGCGATGGCTGTCGCCGGTGCTCAGGGTGCTGCCGGGCAGCAGGGTGAGCTCCCGATCCGCCAGCCAGTGGCGCAGGCGCTGGCGCGGCTCCACCAGCAGCTGCAGCTGCTCGGCGTAGCTGGCCGCTGGTGGGGTGGTGTATTCAAGGTTGCGGCAATCGGGCTCGGTCACGAAACCCTCGAGGGCGGCTGCGGCTTCAGCCGAGCAACCCACCACGGTGCCGTCGGCGCGGCCGGTGTAGAGCTCCACTTCGAAGCCCTTGAGCAAAAGCGGTTGGCTCATGCCAGGCACGCCAGAGCCTTGAGCATGCCTCGGGCCTTGTTGAGGGTTTCCTGGAACTCAGACGCCGGCACGGAATCCGCCACCAGGCCAGCGCCGGCCTGCACCTGAACCCGCCAGCCGCCATCGGCATCCGGCAGCACCACCATCGTGCGGATCGTGATGGCGGTGTTGAGGGCACCACCGAGATCCATGGCGCCATACACACCGGAATAGGGCCCGCGCGCATCGGGCTCCAGGGCATGGATCAGCTGCATGGCACGGATCTTGGGCGCACCGCTCACGGTGCCGGCCGGGAAGGAGGCCATCAGCAGATCCCACACATCACGCGCCGGATCGAGCAGGCCCTCCACCTCACTCACGATGTGCATCACGTGGGAGTAGCGCTCGATCACCATCAGCTCGCTCACGCTCACGCTGCCGGGCTGGCACACACGGCCCAGATCGTTGCGGCCCAGGTCCACCAGCATCACGTGCTCGGCCCGCTCCTTCGGATCGGCCAGCAGATCGGCCTCGAGCGCCTGATCCTCCGCCTCATCGGCGCCGCGGGGGCGGGTGCCGGCAATGGGACGCAGCGAGGCCTTCACCCGGCCACTGCCATCGGCCATTGGCTCGGCCTTCACCATCACCTCCGGGCTGGAGCCAATCAGATGCCAGCCGCCGAAGTTGAAGAACGCCATATAAGGCGAAGGGTTCACCATCCGCAGGCTGCGGTACAGCTCAAAGGGCTCGCGCTGCACCTGCGTTTCCAGGCGCTGGCTGATCACCAGCTGGAACACATCGCCCGCCGCGATGTGTTCCTTGGCGGTGAGCACGGCCGCTTCGAAATCCTCGCGGCTGCGGTTGCTGCGGGTGGGCAGTTCGGCGATGGGCGATTCGCGCCAATCGAGGGGCGTGAGATCCGGCGGCAACGGGGCGTGCATGCGCCGCTCCAGCCGATCGAGGCGCTCGATCGCGGCGTCGTAGGCGGCAGCAGGATCCGCGCCAGCCGTGCAATCGGCGTAGGCCACCGCCGTGATCTGCCGTTTCACCTGATCGAACACCAGCAGGCTGTCGGCCAGCATCCAGCAGCCATCCGGCGGGCCATCTGCGGCGGTGGGATGCACCGGCACGCTCGGCTCAATCCAACGGATCAGCTCGTAGCCCCAGAAGCCAAACAGCTGCCCCACCGGCGGCAGCCCATGAATGGAGGAGGGGGTGTAGGGCTTGAGCGCATCGCGCAGCAGATCAAAGGGATTGCCGTTGTGCTGGCTCTGGCGTCCATCGCGCCAGCACTGCTGCGCCTGATCACCACGCACCGTGAGCGTCCACAGCGGATCGCTCACCACAAAGCTCCAACGGCCGATGCGCTCACCGCCCTCCACGCTCTCCAGTAGCACGCCGTGCTCACTGCCGGCCCCCACCTTGAGCCAGGTGGTGAGCGGTGTTTCCAGATCCGCCGGCCAGGTGCGCCAGATCGGGATGAAGCTGCTGCCCGCCTCAGCCTGGGCCAGAACAGTGGCGCGGTCGGGAGAAGGCATCACGGGGCGTGCAGGCAAAAAAAACGGGGCGCCTGGCCCCGCCTTTATAGAGGTTGATCGCCCCACCGCTGGTAGCGGGATGGGGCGTGCAGCACTCAGGAATCGAAGGTGTTCTTGCCGGTGAACTTGATGCTGGCGGGGTTGCCGTTCTGGCCGATGCGACGGGCGTTGTGACCCACCATCGGACGACCCTCGTTCACCTTCTCGGGGAACACGCCATCTTTGGGGTGCAGGAATTCGGTGTCGCCGCCGGGGAAGATCCGGTAGATCTTGTAGTCCTCGATGCGGGGCTTGAACTTGGTGCGCAGCTGGGTGCCCAGGGCCAGGCACTGCTCCTTGCGAGCGAAATACATGATGTTCTCGCCCTCGTTCATGTGGGCAGCGCCACCGGTGGGAAGCTCGAACGCCTGAACCTTGCTGCTGGTCCAGGTGATGGCGTACTTCTCTTCGGTTTCAGCGGCGTTGAGCAGACCGCCCGTGCTGCCGATGTACTTCGGGAGTTGACCGCTCAATGCCATGGCTGTTCCGGAGAGGGGAGTCGGCGGACCGCAGACCGTTTCGACCGGAAGCTAGCACCGTGTTTTGGGCCCAACAGCCTGCGGCGGCGGGGTCTTCACACCCGTCAACAAACCCGCTCGATCAGCTGCTCGCCACGGGGAAAAACACCGTGAGATCGTTGCCGGCCCGCTCCGCCAGCCGCCCCCCCAGGCTGTGGAACAAGCGCTGGGTGGCCTGCCGGCTCAGCTGCAGGCTGCCGGTGCCGGGGTTCCAGCTGAGCACCGGCCCCACCCGCTCAGCCGCAGCGGCTTCGCCCGGCTCCACCAGCACCGCGGCACTGGCGCTGAAGCGCAGCTTGAGGCGGGCGCCGGCGGGTTGCAGGCTCAGGCGCACCACCGCGCCGGCCGGCAAGCCGCGGCTGAAGCGATCCACCAAGCCGCCCAGCACCGTTTCCAGCCGGGCCGGATCGCTGAGCACCAGCGGCAGATCCGGGCTGCAGCGGAGCTCCATCGCCAGGCTGCGGCGCAACAACTGCTGGCGCCACACCGGCTCGAGCTGCTCCAGCAGCCGGGCCAGATCGGTGCGGGCCAACGCCTGATCCTCACTGGGAGGCTCCCGCTGCAATTCCGCCGCCAGAAAGATCAGCCCGAAGCGATCAATCTGCTCGCTGCACTCCCCATCGATCTGCTGCAGGCGCTGGCGCACCAGCTCCGGCAGATCGCTGCGGCGCAGCAGCGACCGGATCAGGGTGCGAATCGTGGCCAGGGGTGTGCGCACCTCATGGGTGAGGGCCTCCAGCAGGGCCAGTTCGCTGCTGGGGCTGCTGGAGGCGGCTGCAGCATCGGCAGCGGAGCTGCGGTGCACCAGCGGCTGCAGGGTGAGGCTCGGGGCCATGGCGGCCAAGCGCTCCGCCAGCCGCGGCCAGAAGCGCTGGGCCAGTTGTTCATCGCTCTGCAGCGGCCCCAGGGCCTGAATCGCCTGGCGCAGCCGCTGGCCCTGCTCAGGGTCGGTGTGCTGCAGGCGCTCATCCAACAGGCTCAGCGCCGCCGAGAGCGTGGGCGGATCAAAGCGCACCACCAGCCGCCGCTGGCCCGGCTCACCCAGCAGCGCCATGGCCACCTGCAGGCGCGGGGTGAGCACCAGCAGCAGCGGGTCGGTGCCATCGGCCTCCAGCAGCGGCAGGCGCTGGAAGCCACCGGCGGCCCGCGCCGGGGCTGTGCTCACCCCGGGCGGCAACAGGGGCGAACCGGCCTGCAACAGATCCCCCAGCTCAGCCGGCGCCCACACCCAGCCCTGCAGCTGCTGCAGCAAGGCGGGCTCATGCAGCGCCGGCAGCGGCGCGGCAAGCCACACGCCCTGCTGCGCGCCCAGGGGCAGCAGGAAGTCGTCTTGCAGGGTGGCGAGGGCTGCCCACCACTGACGCCGCACGCTGTCGTCGTCGCAGCTGCCGGCTGGCACCCCCTCGGCCAGCCGCTGCCGCAGGCGCTCGAGGCTCACCAGCGGGGCACTCCCGAATGAACACCGCGGCGCGCCACCGAAGCACACAGCCCCAGCGCGATGAAATTCACCAACATCGCCGAGCGGCCATAGCTCAACCACGGCAGGGGAATGCCGGTGATCGGCCCGAGACCGATGGTCATGTTGATGTTCACCACCACCTGGAACATCACCATCGCGCCCACACCCACCACCACCAGCGACTCCACATCGCTGCGGGCCTTGCCGGCGATCTGCAGCAGCCGCCAGATCCAGAACACAAAGCCCAGCACCGCCAGCACCGAGCCCACAAAGCCCAGCTCCTCGCCCAGGGCGCTGAAGATGAAATCGGTGTGCTGCTCGGGAATGAAGCGCAGCAGGGTGAGGTGGCCCTGCAGCAAACCGGTGCCAAACCAGCCTCCTGAGCCAATACCCACCGTGCTCTGCAGCAGGTGGTAGCCCCCGCCCAGCGGGTCCTTATTGGGATCGAGAAACAGGGTGAGGCGATCGCGCTGGTGGGGCTGCAGGAAGTTGTTCCACAGCCAGGGGGTGGCCATAGCAAAGAGCCCCTGCACCGTGAGCACCAGCGACAAACCGGCGCGCTTCCAGGGGAGGCTCTTCCAGGCCAGCAGGCCCATGGCGGGAATCCAGGCCAGCAGCAGCCACGGAAACACCCCCGCCACGATCGCGGTGATCACCGGCGAGAGAAACAGCACCACCCAGCTGCCGGGCATGCCCGACCAGAACATCATCACCAGCAGCACCGCGCCAAACACCAAAGAGGTGCCCAGATCGGGCTGCACCAGCACCAGCAACCAGGGGAAGCTGATGATCGCCACCGGCCGCACCAGATCCACGGGCCGCTCCACCGGATGGCGCGAGAGCACGCGCGCCAGCAGCAGGATCGCGCCGATCTTGGCGAACTCCGAGGGCTGCACATTGAAGCCGGCGATGTTGATCCAGCTCTGGGCGCCGAGGGCGCTCACCCCCACCACCCGCACCGCGATCAAGCTGGCCACGGTGACGCCGTAGATCACCCAGGGCCAGCGGGTGATGCTCTCCACGGGCACCCGCGCCAGGCCCAAGGCGATCGCCAGGCCCACCGCAGCGGTGATCCAGTGCTGATACCAATCAGCGTAATCAGCCTGGCGCTGCGTGCTGGCGATCAGGATCCCCGACACGAAAATCATCGCCAGGGGGATCCACCAGAGCAGCTTGTCGACGCGATCCACCCAGCGGCGCCGGCGCGATCCACCAGCGGCGAACAGGGCGCTGCGGCGCCGGCCCCAGAGGCCCAGCAGGGTCATGCGGCGGCCGCCAGCGGCAGGCCAGCCGCCAGATCACGGAACGCCGCAGCGGTGGCTGATTCCGGAGCACTGAGCACCGCGGGGCGGCCGCCATCGCCGCCCTGCACCACCGCCAGCTCCATCGGCAGCTGCGCCAGCAGCGGCACCCCGCTCTCCTGCGCCAACTGAGCACCACCGCCGGCGCCAAACAGCTCGTAGCGCTTCTCGGGCGCATCGGGCGGGATGAAGGCCGTCATGTTCTCCACCACCCCCAGCACGGGCACGCCGAGCTGCTGGAACATCGCCAGGCCGCGGCGCGCATCCTGCAGCGACACCATCTGCGGTGTGGTGACGATGATCACCCCCGCCATGGGCACCGCCTGGGCGAGGCTGAGCTGGGCATCGCCAGTGCCGGGGGGCAGATCCACCACGAGCACATCGCGCTCACCCCACTCCACCTGATAGAGGAACTGGCGAATGATGCCGTTGAGCATCGGGCCGCGCCAGATCACCGGCTGATCCGCATCGATCAGCAGCCCCATCGACACCATGGCGATGCCGCAGCTCTCCAGCGGCGTGAGGATCTGGGCGTTGCCGCTGCCGCTCACCTGCGGCGTTTGATCCGCCACCCCCAGCATCGTGGGGGCGTTGGGGCCGTAGATATCCGCATCCAGCAGGCCCACCTTCAGGCCAGAAGCCGCCAGGGCACAGGCCAGGTTCACCGCCACGGTGCTCTTGCCCACGCCGCCCTTGCCGCTGCTCACGGCAATCACCTGCTTCACGCCGGGGATGGGCTGCTTCTCCGGCCCACCACCGCCATGGCCCGCCGCACCGATCGGCGCCTGCTGATGGGTGGGCGCGGGCGCCGGTGGGGGGGCCAGCTCAATCTGCACATCCTCGATGCCACCCAGCTGCAGCAGGGCGCCGCGGGCATCGGCGGCGATGCGCTCGCGCTGGGCATTGGCATAGCCGGGCAGGGCCAGGCGGAACACCACACGGTTGTTCTGCACGCGCACCTGCTGAATCCACTGCAGTTCCAGCAGGCTGCGGCCGCTGCCGGCATCGGTGAGGGGCTCGAGGGCGGCGAGGGCCTGGGTTAAGGCCTGATCTGCGCTGGCCATCGGGCGGGAGGAAAGGACCCGGATCCTAGAAGCGGCTGCTGGGAAGGCCTGGCGCGGGCCCGCCACTGCCACGGGCATACCGCAATCGTGATCACGAACTCTCTCGAAAGCTTGTGCCGCGGCCCGTTGAGCTGAAAAGGTGAGGCGGTTTGCCTGAGCCCCACCGGGCGGTTGGATTGATGTTGAAGGGCCTGCTGTCGCGAGCCAAAGCCAAGCTGGGCAGCCCGAGCGCCAGCCCTGCCGCCGCCACGGCTCTGGAGGCGCCTCCGGCCGATTCACGCCAGCGGGCCAAGGCGCTGCTGATGGGGCTGCAGGATTCGATCTGCGCCGGGCTGGAGCAGCTCGATGGCAGCGGCCGCTTTCAAGAGGAAAGCTGGGTGCGGCCAGAAGGCGGCGGCGGCCGTTCCCGCGTGATGAAGGGCGGCCGCATCTTTGAGCAGGGCGGCGTGAACTTCTCCGAGGTGGAAGGCAGTGAGCTGCCCCCCTCGATCCTCAGCCAGCGCCCGGAGGCCAAGGGCCACCGCTGGTTCGCCACCGGCACCTCGATGGTGCTGCACCCGCGCAACCCCTACATCCCCACCGTTCACCTCAACTACCGCTATTTCGAAGCGGGCCCGGTGTGGTGGTTCGGCGGCGGCGCCGACCTCACCCCCTACTACCCCTTCCTCGACGACGCCAAGCATTTCCACAGCACCCTCAAGGGCGCCTGCGACAGCGTGAACCCCGCCTTCTATGAGGTGTTCAAGCCCTGGTGCGACGAATACTTCTATCTGAAGCACCGCGATGAAACCCGCGGCGTGGGCGGCATCTTCTACGACTACCAAGACCCTCGCGGCGTGCTCTACAAGGGCCAGGCCCCCCAAGGCCCCGCCGCCGCCGCGGGCCAGCGCGTGGGCGCTCAGCCCCAGAGCTGGGAGCAGCTGTTCGCCCTGGCCAGCGCCTGCGGCAATGCCTTCCTGCCCAGCTACGTGCCGATCGCCGAGAAGCGCCACAACACCCCCTACGGCGAGCGCGAGCGCCAGTTCCAGCTGTATCGCCGCGGCCGCTACGTGGAGTTCAACCTGGTGTTCGACCGCGGCACGATCTTCGGCCTGCAGACCAACGGCCGCACCGAATCGATCCTGATGTCGCTGCCGCCGCTGGTGCGCTGGGAGTACGGCTATCAGCCCGAGGCCGGCAGCCGCGAAGCGCTGCTCACCGATCTGTTCACCAAGCCCCAGAACTGGCTGGGCGACGCCTCACTGATCGCCCGCTGCCAGCCCCACGGGGCTGTGAACTGAAGCGGGCGCTGGGGCTGCGGCGGCGGTGGGTGCAGCCACGCCGCCAACCCCCAGCTCCAGGGCATTCACCACCCGTGCGGTGATCGTGGCGAGAGCCTGCTCGCGGCTGACTGGATTGCGCAGCGCCGGCTCCAGGGGGGCCTCGAGCTTGCCGATCTCCAGGATCGTGATGCCGCGGCGGGGGCCGCCGAGGCCGCCGCGGAACTGGCGTGGGTAGCCGCCGAATGCCTGGGCCAGGCTTTCATCAAGGCTGCTGTGGGGGCGATGCAGCGCCGGGATCACACCGGATCCCACCCCATCCGGGCCGTAGGCGTCGAAGTGGATCTCAAGGGCATAGCCCCCGGCGGCGGCGTGGGCCTTGCCCACACTCCAATTGGTGCGGGGGTCGTCGCCGTTGTGAATGGTGCGCACCTGCGGGTCGTAGAAGCGGATGTTGAGCCCGCGCTGCCGGCCCAGCTGCACCACCCGCTTGGCCACCTCGAGATTCCAGTAGAGCTCGTCGCGGATGCCGGGCTGCATGGGCCGGGCGCCAGCCAGATCCACCGCAGCGCCAGAGGTTCCGGCCCCGGGGATGCCCTGGGAATCCGCATGGCCGGCCATCACCAGAATCTCCACCTCACGCCCAACGGCGCGGCGGCCCACCCAATCGCGCTGGAGGCGGCTGCGCACACCCGTGAGCGGATCGCTGCCGCCACTGCGCAGGGCTGGGGCCTCCGCTGCCGCAGCCAAACCCAAGGTGGCCAGCAAGAACCCGGCCAGCAGCACACTGCGGCGAAGACCGCTCGGGCAGGCCATGGGTGAAGGCGGCGGTGTCAGCGCACCACTCTGGCTCAGATCGGTGAGCTGAGCAGGTTGCCGTCGCTGAACAAGCCGAGCTGCGGCCCGAGCTCCTGCTCAAGCGCAATCAGCTCATCGCGATGGGCCCGCAACCGCAAAGCGCTGCCGGTGGCCTGATCGTGGCTGATCAGGCGCAGCTCCACCGATTCATCGCGAGCAGCGCGGCGGCGATAGAGCACACCGGCCAAAGGGCCCAGGGCGATCAGCAGCAGCGGCCACCAGTGCAGCTGAGGCAGAAGCTGACGCAGCACCAGGCCCAGGCAACCGGCACCCACCCCTCCCAGCAACGAAAGCAGCACCGCCAAACCTCCGCTGGCCTGCACCTGGCCGCGGAAACGCAGCAAACGCCGCTCAGGGTTGCTTTCCTGCTCCAGCCAGCCGCGCTGCTTGAGCCAGTCGGCCATCACCGGCAGCACCTCCAAGGGAGGCTTGGAGGAGCGCACCTCCACCACGGTGGTGCGGTCTTTACTGGCGGCCCGCAGGAAGAACACCAGGCCGACAGCCAGGAGCAGGGTGAGCAGCAGGGTGGAACCCAGAGCTGGGGGCATGCGCGCCGCCATGCAGATGGGCTTCATTCTCCTCAAGCCAGTGCCGCCATGGCGTCATCAGCTCAAGTGCAGCCTGTTGGTGGGCCTCCAGCAGGTGGAGCATGCGGCGCGGCCGCCCCCGACTGGGGCAGCGCTGGCTGTAGGTGCTGATCGCCCCCTCGTGATCGAGGAAGTGAATCGCCTGCTGCAGCACCGTTTCCGAGAGTCTCAGCTTGGGGTGGGCGTCGCTGAGGTCGTGCATCAAGGCGGTGGGGTAGCTGTCGTGATCGAGCAGGCACTCGAGGATCCAGCACACCGCCAGCTCCAGCCCCAGGTGCTGAATGGGGGGCTGCTCAAAAAAGGCTCGGATCGCTCCCAGGCCCGCCAGCTCCTGAAAACGGGGAGATCGCATCACAACAGCCAAGCGGCACACCCATCTGCTAGCGCAATCTCATTTCGATTTTCAAGAGCGAAAGATGATCTTGGGTTTTGGGATGGCTCGGCAGGTCGTCCGCGACGATGGCTTCAGCTCCTGTGACCACCTTGCCCAGCCCCACAGCGCCGGCCGCCGGCTCCAGCCCAGCCCGTTTCGCCGTGCTCGATGCCGACCTCACAGCGGAATGGCATGAGCTGCTCGGCCGCTCCAGCGCCCTGGCGGTGGACACCGAAGCCATGGGCCTGGTGCATGGCCGCGATCGGCTCTGCCTGGTGCAGATCAGCGACGACCAGGACAACGTGTGCTGCATCCGCATCCTGCGGGGCCAAAGCGAAGCGCCGCTGCTGAAGCAGCTGATGGAGCGTGCCGACATCGTGAAGGTGTTCCACTTCGCCCGCTTCGATGTGGCCGCCCTGGGCGAAGGGCTCGGCATTGCCGTGAATCCGCTGTTCTGCACCAAGGTGGCCAGCCGCCTGGCCCGCACCTACACCAATCGCCACGGCCTCAAGGAGCTGGTTGCCGAGCTCTGCGGCGTAGAGCTCGACAAGGGCGCCCAAAGCAGCGACTGGGGCCGGGTGGAGGAGCTGAGCGAGGCCCAATTGGCCTACGCCGCCAATGATGTGCGCTATCTGCTGCCGGCCCGCGAGCGGCTGATCCAGATGCTCGAGCGCGAAGAACGCCTGGATCTGGCCCAGCGCAGCTTCCAGTGCATCCCCGTGATCGCCGAACTCGATCGCGGCCGCTTCGGCGCGATCTTCGAGCACCGCAGCTGAGGTCAGGGGCGACTCAGTCGTCGCCCAGGTAGTTCGCCTCTTCCGCTACGGCCTCCAGCAGCACATCCAACAGCTGGCGCGACTCCTGACCCACGCCTTCGCTCTCCAGCAGCAAGCGCTGGGCGATCAGGAGGCGGCCGGCGGGGTCGCGCACGCCCTCGCGGGCGGCCACCAGATCCACCTTGCGGCGAGCCGAGGCGATGCTGATGCTCAAAGCGCTGGCCAGCTTTCCGCAGGCGGTCACGTAGTCCTTGTCCTGAGGCGCTGCCATGCGGGCTGCAAAAGGCGTCAGCCCATCATCCCGCCTGGCCCTGCAGCGGGCGTGAGCAGCCGCTCCTCCAGCAGCTGAGCCAGGGCTTCACTGCCGCCAGCAGGGCCCATGCGCCGCGCACCGATCCGGCCCAAGGCCGCCCGCCGCTGCGGGGCGTTCAGCAACTCCTCCAGGCCCTGGGCCAAGGCCTGCGGCGTGCGGCACACCGCCACCGACCCACCGAGCAGGCGGCTCTGGCGCTGGGCAAAGCCGAGCTTGAACTGAGGCCCGGGCCCAGGCAACGACAACGCCGGCACACCAAGCCCCACCAACTGCTCCGTGGCGGTGCCGGCGGCCGCCAGGCCCACCTCGGCGCAGCCGGCCCAGGCCGCAAACCGCCCGGGGCCCACCACAAGCAGCACGCTGCCGCGCTGCCATGCGGCGGCCGCCTCCCCCGGCGGTGGCCCAGGCACCGGCTCAAACCCCAGCCTTTGCAGCAGCGGAGCCCACTCCTCGGGCGATGGCCGCGAGCCGCAAGGGGCCAGCAGCAACAGGGGCTCGGCTTCGCTGAGCAGTTCGAGGGCCTCCAGCAGCCGGCGCAGGTTGCCCAGGGCCTCGGGCATGCGGCTGCCCCCCAGCAGCAGCAGCCGGCGGCGCCCCTGCAACACGGGCGGCAAAGGCTCAGCCCGCAGGCCATCCATCATCGGATTGCCCGGCGCCAGCGCGTCCACTCCGTGGCGGCGCAAGCCACGGGCGGTGAGGGCATCGCGCATCGCCACCAGGCGGCAGCGACGCCGCGCCATCAGAGTCCATTCCCAGGGATCCCACTCACTGCCTTTGCAGCGGTGGTAGAGCGCCGCAAGGCCGGCTGAACCGGGCCCGCTCGCCCAGGTGTAATCGCTCTTGGGGGTGCCAATGAAGCCATAAGGCGCGCCGCTGCCCCAGGCCAGCAGCAGCGGCAGCAGATCGCCCACCGCCAGCACGGGATCACCGCGGCGCCCCCAGCGGCGCACGAGCCGCCACTGCCGCCAACTCAGGCCGAGCACCCCAGCCCCGAGATCGGCCAGCAGCCCCCGCAAACTCTGGTTGCTGAAGCCGCCGCTGGGCAGGTGCCGGCGCGGGCCGATCCGCCTGAGCACCCCTGCCTCCTCAGCCGCCGCGAACGCACCGCCCTCCCCCACCAGGGGCAGCACCGCAATCTCCAACTCAGGCCGGCGGCGATGCAGCGCCTGCAAAATCCGCAGAGCGATGAGGTCTTCCCCATGGCCGTTGCTCAGCACCAGCAAACGGCCGGGCATCCCGTGACTGATACGATCCGCACAGGGAGTTTGCTCCCGTCCGGCGGCATGGCCAAGTGGTAAGGCAGAGGATTGCAAATCCTTTACCCCCAGTTCGAATCTGGGTGCCGCCTCTCGTTTCCGATCAGCCCAGCTGAGCCTGGTTGTATCAGCGCAGCTGAGCTCGAATCACCCATGGCGGCTCTCCGAGGGCTGCCAGATCGCTGTTCACTGCTTCGCAGCGCAGATCGCTGGGATCGATCTGACAGCCACCGCGCACCGACCAGGTACTCGGCAGGCCCTGCACCAGGCCGCGCCCATCAAAGCGAGCCAGGCTGAGGCTCACCAGCTTTACGTTCAGCGGACGCTTCAGCGAGCAACTGCCGTTGCGGCAGCCCATCGGTTCGCTGCCCTCCGCCAGGGCTCCCACCAGCGTCAGCCGGATCGAAGCACCGGGCTCAGCCGCCTCGGCCTGCACACTCAGGCGCAGCACCTCCGAGCTGCGTTGATCCAGCTGCAGCTCCTGGCAGCGCAACCTGGGCGCTGCGCCGTGTTCCACCACGCAGCTGTTGGGGCGGTACCGCCAACGGCCAAAGGGCTCCTCCGCGGCCGCCAGGGGCCGCCAGGGGCCAAGCAGCAGCACGGCTGCCGCCAACACAGCACCGCAACCCAAGCCACGGCCCAGCATCAGTAGCCGGAGTCGGCCACGCACATGCCGATGCACACCAAGCCATTGCTGGCGGTGCGGCCGCAGTGGCCGCACAGCACCGGATCGGGCGGCAGTTCGCTAGCGCCTTGGGGTGGCTCAGCGGCTTGAGGCGGCTGAAGGTTGGAGGTGGCGTTGGCGGTGGCGATGGCTGAGCTGGGCAGAGAATTCACCGCAGAGATGGCCCCGATTGGCTCGATCATGGCAAGCAACAGCCATCAACCCGGGATCGGTGTGGGCACCTGGGCCTGGGGCAACCAGTTCCTCTGGGGCTACGACCCCGCGCGCGACGACGAGGCCCTGGCCGCCACCTTCCGCCGCTGCCTGGAGCTGGGGCTGCACTTCTTCGATACGGCGGATTCCTACGGCACCGGCCGGCTCAATGGGCGCAGCGAGGCCCTGCTGGGCCGTTTTGCCATGGCAGCGCCAGCCGAGCCGCGCGCCAAGCTCTGCATTGCCACCAAATTGGCCCCCTTCCCCTGGCGGCTGGGGCGCCAGGGCTATCAGCGCGCCTTCGCCTCCTCGCAGGAGCGGCTGCAGGGCCACTTGCAGCGGGTGCAGCTGCACTGGAGCACCGCCCGCTACGCCCCCTGGCAGGAGGGGCCACTGCTCGATGGCCTGGCCGATCTGGTGCGCCGTGGCGCCGTGGCGAGCCTGGGGGTCTCAAACATGGGCCCCGTGCGGTTGCGCCAGGTGCATCAGCGCTTGGCCGATCAGGGGGTGCCCTTGCGCAGCCTGCAGGTGCAGCTCTCGCTGCTCGCACCGCAACCGGTGCTGGCAGGCGGAGTAGCGGAGGTGTGCCGTGAGCTCAACATCGAGCTGATTGCTTACAGCCCACTGGCCCTGGGATTGCTCAGCCGCTACAACAGCCAGAACACAGCTGGCGCGCGGCCGCTCACCGGCACGCGCCGGCGGCTGTTCCAGCAGCTCGAGCCCCATCTGCAACCACTGCGCCAACGCATGGCGGAGATCAGTGCGGGCAGGCCGGGTGGTTTGGCCGCCGTGGCCCTCAACTGGTGCCGCGCCCACGGAGCGATGCCGATCCCCGGCTTGCGCAGCTGCGAGCAGGTGGAGGCCACGGCCGCAGCCCTCAGCTGGCACCTGAGCCAGGAGGAGCGCCACAGCCTCGATCAGCTGGTGGGGCAGGCCGGTGCTCCGCGGATGCCGGCCAATCCCTTCCAGAGCGCCTGATCAGGCCTGGCCCATCAGCGGCGAGGGATCGGGGGTGAGCACCACCGGCATGCGCTCACGCTCGGGAGCCTCGCTGCTCTCCGCCGGCCGGCTCAACGACACGAGCCTGGGGCGAGGGGCTTCCAGCACAGCCGGCGCTGCTGGAGCTTCCGGGGCGGCCGTGCCTTCATCACAGGCGGCAAGCGCCTCCTGGAGCAGGGAGTCGAAGGTAGCGCCGGGCAGGCGGTGCCGGGCAATCTCGAGGAAAGCCCGCGCCAGGGATTCACCGGCGGCCGCCTTGAGGGCGGGGTTGGTGCGGCGCTGCTCCTGCTCCTCTTCCACCGCACGGATGAAGCGCTCGGTGACATCGCGCTTGGTGGCAGCGCGGATCCGGGTTTCCTGCTCCGGAGGCGACAGCTGCAGCTGTTGATCCAGCTCCTCGAGCCGGCGGCTGATGCTCTCCAGCACCTCGCGGGCTTCCTTGCCCACATGGGCCAGCTGGCCATCGGAGAGGCGAGGCAGATCCGCCACAAACACCTTGCCGTGGTCGCGCAGGGTGAGGAAGGTGGGGCGAACGCTGCTGCGGCTGGGGTACGTGTCGCGAGGGCGCAGCGGGCGGTTCGGGGGAATCGGGCCAGCGGAACTGCGCCGGCGCGTGACGCGGGTGGAGGCGTTTAAAAGCGAGCCGTTTAACGACATCTCAAACCTATAAAGAACAGACCTATGCGCTGTGTTCTGCGTTGCCGAACAATCAGGCACGGCGCGGGCGTGATCAACGCCGCACCGCAGTGCTCAGACCCTAACGGCCTGGAGCGGTTTCACCGGGCTCAAACGCCAGGCTGATGCAATTTGGCAGCCAAGGCGGCGGAATCAGTACGGCAATCCAGCCAGGGGCGCCGCTCCTGCCGATCCAGGCTCCACCTGACCGAGCAACCAGGCCTGATGCCCCTGGCTCGCGCACACCTGCAGCGCTGCATCCACCGCCCGCTCCGGCAGCACCAGGCAGAAGCCCACCCCGAGGTTGAAGGTGTTCCAGAGATCAGCCTCCGGCACCTCACCGTTCTCCTGCAGCCAACGGAACAGCGCCGGGCGCTCCCAGCTGCCGGAATCGAGGCGGGCGTGCAGGCCTTCCGGCAGCGCCCGGGGCAGGTTTTCCGGCAGACCACCGCCGGTGATGTGGGCCATGCCATGCAGCTCCACCCCTGCAGCCAGCAACGCCTGCACCAGCGAGGCATACAGAACAGTGGGCTCCAGCAAGGCATCCAGCACAGCCGGGCCACCAGGCATGAGGCTGGTTTCCGGGGTGACGCCGCGCATCTCCAGGATGCGACGCACCAGGCTGAAGCCGTTGCTGTGCACCCCGCTGCTGGCCACAGCCACGATGCGATCGCCCGCCTGCACCCGCGCTGGATCGATCAGCTCGTCTTCGTCCACCACCGCCACGCAGAAGCCCGCCAGGTCGTAGCGACCGGGGCCGTAGAAGCCAGGCATCTCAGCGGTTTCACCCCCCAGCAGGGCACAGCCGCTCTGGCGGCAGCCATCGGCGATGCCCTCCACCACCTGGGCCATCGCCTCGGGCGTGAGCTTGCCGGTGGCGATGTAATCGAGAAAGAACAGGGGCTGGGCGCCACTGGTGATCACGTCGTTCACGCACATCGCCACCAGATCGATGCCCACGCCGTGATGACGCCCATGGGCCTGAGCCAGCTCGAGCTTGGTGCCCACACCGTCGGTGCCCGATACCAGCAGCGGCTTGCGCATGCCCTGAGGCAGGCGGCAGAGCCCACCAAAACCGCCCAGACCACCCAACACCTCGGGCCGGCGCGTGGACTCCACACTCGAGCGGATGCGCTCCACGAAGGCGCGCCCAGCCTCCACATCAACGCCGGCTGTGCGGTAGTCCATCCCAGCAACCCCTCACGGATCCCTTGATCCTGCCCCGCCAGGGGGCACAGCCACCAGCCAATCCGCAACCGCCCACCGGATTGGCACACACTTCGATCAGGCCCGCTTATTGAGGCGATCAGTGGCTGTGATCGAAAGACCCTCTTGCCAACCCTGCAAATCCCTGCGATAGCCCTCTTTTCGAGATTTGATCGCAAATGCTGATCAATCCAACGCTCGCAATTGCAGACCAAATCCACCACGCACTGCCAGTAACTTTGCGGCGTCGTCAATTCCCGATAGGAACTCCATCAGCACATCGGTTCAGAAATGCCTCGCAATTTGCGATCGCCTCTGTCTGAAACCCGCTCTTGAAGCTGACGGGCCACACCTTTTCCAGTGGCTGCTGCGTCAACCGCGGCGAGTTTCGCTTGTTATGCGTCGCTTCTGTCTCCTTGGTGGCTCGGCCCTGCTCCTCTCCGGCAGCACTGGTCTCCCCCCGGCCTTCGCCACCACCGGCCGCGTTGCTGCCGACACCAGCAGCCCCGCACTTGAACTGGCGATCCGCAGCGTGGATTCCAGCCTCGAGTCGGCCGATCCCTCAGACGAGCTTCAGATCAAACCTGCCGCTCCCGCGCTCCCCATCGCCACCCCTCCGCAGCAGCCTCGGGTGAAATCGGTGAGTCAGGGTCAGGCCAGTTGGTACGGCCCCGGCTTCTTCGGGAACCGCACCGCCAGTGGTGAAGTGCTCCGCCCGGGCACCCTCACCGCCGCCCACCGCACCCTGCCCTTCGGCACCAAGGTGCGCGTGACCAACATGGGCAACGGCCGCAGCGCCATCGTGCGCATCAATGATCGTGGCCCCTTCCATGGCAACCGGGTGATCGACCTGGCCCATGGCGCCGCCAACAACCTTGGTCTGATCTCCAGCGGGATCGCCAACGTGAAGCTGGAAGTGCTCCAGCCCTGAGTGCCGCTCAGGCTTTGCTTCAGCCCACTGGCCTTGCGGCCGGTGGGCTTTTTGCTGGCCCGGTAGGGTCGCACCAAGCCGCAAGAGCCCGTGCGCCTGCTGCGCCGCTGCACCGATCTGGAGGCCTGGCGCCGCAGCTGCGGAGCGTCGCCCCTGCATTTCGTGCCCACCATGGGCGCCCTGCACCTGGGGCACCAGAGCCTGATCGCGCGAGCCGGCCGGCTGCAGGCTGACGTGCGGCCGCAGGTGCTGGTGAGCGTGTTCGTGAACCCGCTGCAATTCGGAGCCAACGAGGATTTCGGCCGCTATCCCCGCCAGCTCGTGCGTGATGCCGAACTGGCCGAGGCCGCGGGCGCCGATGCGCTGTTCGCTCCGAGCGTGGAGGAGCTCTATCCCGCCGGTGAAGCTGAGATCACCCGGATCCACCCCCCGCAATCCCTGCAGGCGGGCCTGTGCGGGCGCCACCGGCCTGGTCACTTCAATGGCGTGGCCACCGTGGTGGCCCGGCTCCTGGGCCTGATCCGGCCGGATCAGCTGCTCCTGGGTGAAAAAGACTGGCAGCAGCTGGTGATCCTGCAGCGGATGGCGGCGGATCTGGGCCTACCGGTGCAGGTGGTGGGATGCCCCACCCTGCGCGAGCCCGATGGCCTGGCCCTCAGCTCGCGCAACAGCTATCTCAGCGCTGAGCAACGGCAGCAGGCCGCCGCTCTGCCGCAAGCCCTCCAAGCCGCCGCCGCCGGGCCCCTCCCCCCAGGCAGCGCCCTGGCCCCCACGCTGATGCAGGTCCAGCAAGCGCTGGAGCAAGCCGGCCTGGTGCTCGACTATGTAGAAGCGGTGTGTCCCCGCAGCCTGCAGCCCCGCAGCGCGCTCACGGGCCTCACCCTGCTGGCCGCCGCCGCCCACTGCGGCCCCAGCCGCCTGATCGATCACGTGTTTCTGATGAGTCGAGCCCCGATCGTTGCCATCGATGGCCCTGCCGGCGCCGGCAAAAGCACCGTGACCCGTGCCTTCGCGGAGCGGCTGGGACTGATCTATCTCGACACCGGCGCCATGTACCGCGCCGTGACCTGGCTGGTGCAGCAGAGCGGTGTGGATGCCGCCGATGCCGCCGCCGTGGCGCCGCTGCTGCAGAACCTCGACCTGCAACTGAGCACCGCTGCCGCCGGCAGCCAACGCGTGAGCGTGAACGGCCACGACGTGACCGATGCGATCCGTTCTCCCGAGGTGACAGCCCAGGTGTCGGTGGTGGCGGCCCATGGCTGCGTGCGCGAAGCGCTCACCCGCCAGCAGCAGGCCATGGGCGAGCGCGGCGGCCTGGTGGCCGAAGGGCGTGACATCGGCACGGCCGTGTTCCCGGATGCCGAGCTCAAGGTGTTCCTCACCGCCACCGTGGCCGAACGAGCCCGCCGCCGCGCCCTCGATCTGGAGCAGCGGGGGTTCCCTGTGCCGCCGCTGGAAGAGCTCGAGGCCCAGATCGCCGAACGCGACCATCTCGATTCCACCCGGGAGGTGGCGCCGCTCACCCAGGCCGCCGATGCCGTGGAGCTGATCACCGATGGCCTGAGCATCGAGGCGGTGATCGAGCAGCTGGTGCAGCTATTCCGCCAGCGCGTGCCCCACGACGCCTGGCCGGAGCCGGCGGCCTAACGCTGCTCGCGCAGCAGGCTCTCCAGCAGGCCGGCGCAGGCATCCTCGAGCAGATCGAGCACCTGCTCAAAGCCCTGTTCACCGCCGTAATAGGGATCGGGCACCTCGCTGGCGCTGAGGCGGCGGCAGTGGCTGGTCATCGGCTCGATGCGCGCCAGCCCCGGGCGGTCGCCCAGTTCACGGGCCAGCGAGCGCACGTTGCGCAGGTTGTCGTCATCCATGGTGAGGATGCGATCGAAGGCGCTGAAATCCGCCAGCTCGATCTGGCGAGCGCGGCTGGGCAGGTGGATGCCGCGGCGCTCTGCGGCGGCCCGCATGCGCCGATCAGCCGGATTGCCCACGTGCCAGCCGCCCGTGCCGGCGCTATCCACCACGAAGCGATCCTCCAGCCCCTCACGGGCGATCAGGTGCAGAAACACCCCCTCAGCGGCCGGTGAGCGGCAGATGTTGCCCAGGCACACAAACAAGAGGCGCTGCTCAGCCATGGCTCACCCCCAGGCGCTGCAGCGCCAACGCGGCTCGCAGCTGCACCACCGGCGCCTCCTCGGCTGGATTGCGCCATAAGCCGATCAAGGCCTCGTGCAGGCGCTGCTGGGCTGCGGGCCCCTCCAACAGCTCGGGATGCAGTGCCGGCGCCAGGGATTCCAGACCCACCACCACCGCGTAGCGCACCACCCATTCACCATCGCGGCAGCCCTCCACCAGGGCCTGCAGGCAACGCTCGGCCGTGGCACAGCGCTGCGAAGGCGCCAACCGATCCAGCTTCAACTGACCCAGCCCCCGGGCCGCCGCGCGGCGCACGCTGGGGCCGATGTCGTTGCCGAGGGCATCTTCCAGCACCTCAAAGCCGCGCACATCGCCGATGCCCGCCAGGGCGCGCACCGCCCAGGCACGGGCGCCGTAGTTGTAGCCATCGATGTTGGTGAGGATCGTGTCCACCGCGGGCTCACCGATGGCGATCAGGCCATCCACCGCCGCCACGGCAGCACCGGGGTTGTTGAAGCCCAGCACCTCCACCAAACAACTGGCGCCGCCGGGGTGCGCCGCCGCGGCGAGGGCCTGGGTGGCCTGAAGCAGCCCCAGGGCGCTGTCGGCCCGCTGCACCGCCTCCACCAGGGCGATCACGTGATCAGGGGTCAAAACCGATGTGCTCACAGCAGGGCATCCATGGCATCAAGCACCGCCACCGTTTGCTGATCAGGAGCAGCAGAAGCCTCAGGCATGGCGGGGTGGTGTTCCACCAAACCGCGCAGGGCAATCAGCTTGAGGCTGTCCTCCGCCAGGGTGCTGGCGATGGGTTCGAGGGCCTCACGCCAGCCGGCCGCACCCAGATCCATCAGGGCCGCGCGGCGCACCTGCAACTGCTGGTGTTGGAGCAGCTGCACCAGCTGATCGCCCCAGCGGCGCTCCTGCGTGAGCTGCAGCAGCGCGCGGCAGGCGGCGCTGCGGATCAGAGGGCGCTCATGGGCCACAAACGGCTCGATCACCGCCAGCACCGGCGGCTCCGCCACACCGATGTCACCCAGGGCCTCGAGCAGGGCCTCGCACGGTTCCTGCAGCCTGGGTGTGCCCGGCTGCTGAGCCCCAGCCACCGACGGCCCGCTAGCCAAGCGCCGCCGCAGCGGCTCCACAGCCGCTTCAGCCCTGAGATCCCCTAAGGCGCGAGCTGCGGCTTCGCGCAAACCATGATCCTCATCCTCGAGGGTGGCCAGCAGGTCGGGGATCGCGGCCTGGGCGGGCAGCCCCAGCTTGCCGAGGGCGCGGGCCGCATTCCTGGCTACGGCGTTTTCTTCCACACCGGCGCCGGGATCGCGCGGACGGCGCTGGCGCAGGGCCTCCTGCAACAGGGGCACCGCATCGGGGTGACGGCTGCGGTTACGGCCCAACCACCAGGAGGCGTAGTACTGGGCGGAGGGATCGTCGGTGAGGCGCAGGCGCCGTAGCGCCTCCTCTTCACTGATCGGATCTCCGTTGCCCGGGAGCGAAGGATCAACGTCGCCGGCGGCCATGGTGTTGGGATAGCGGTGCGGCACTGGTGGCGATGCTGCCATCGCCGCTGGTGCCTGCGCGGAGGCATGCAACAAAAAAAGCCTCCCTTTCGGGAGGCTCGCTCGCAACCAGCGGTTGCGCTCAGCGCCTGAAATCAGACCAGAGCGGCAATCGCGTAGTCGATGTAGTTGTTGGCGATCACGCCAGCGTCGCCGCTGATGCCGTGGTTGGCCTTGATGTAGTTCAGAGCTTCCACATACCAGGAGGGGGAGAGCTCGAACGCACGGTTGATTTCGTCGAGACCAGCGATCAGGTACTCGTCGATGGGGCCGGTGCCACCAGCAACCAGGCAGTAGGTCACCTGACGCAGGTAGTAGCCGATGTCACGGGCGCACTTGGCCTTACCGCGAGCATCAGAGGCGTAGTTAGCGCCCTGCATCTGGGTGGTGTAGGGGAACTTGTTGTAAACGGCCTGGGCAGCGCCGTTCACCAGTTCGTCAGCCTTGGCGGTCAGAGCCTTGGCGTCAGCCAGAGCGTTGGCAGCGCGCTCGAAACGACCGAAAGCGGCGTTCAGCTCGGTGTTGCTCAGGAAGCGGCCCTGGGAATCAGCGGCTGCTACGGCTTCGGCGAGGGGGGTCTTCATTGGTTGAAGTGAAGAAGAAGGGTGGACCTAGAAAAAACGCGGTGCGGCGTTGCCTCAGGCAACAGCAGCAGCAGCGCGATCGAAGTAGGTGCCGATCTCGCTCATCAGAGCGGAGCAGTCGCCGGGGGTGATGCCGTTGCGATCGTTAGCGATCGAAATGGCGGCGTCCTTCATCTTGCGGATGCCTTCTGCCACGGAAGCGCCAGGCACGCCCACGGCCAGGTAGGTCTCACGCAGGCCGTTCAGGCAGCGGTCTTCCAGCACGGAGGCGTCGCCGTTGAACACGGAGTAGGTGACGTAGCGGAGGATGATTTCCATGTCGCGCAGGCAGGCAGCCATGCGGCGATGGGTGTAGGCGTTGGCGCCGGGTGCGATCAGAGCTGGCTGCTGATCGAAGAGATCGCGAGCAGCGTTGGTGACGATCTTGGAAGCGTTGGAGGTGATGCGGTTGACGGAATCCATCCGCTTGTTGCTGTCGGCGACCATCGCCGCGAGGGCGTCGATCTGACCAGCGTTGATGAATTCGCCGCGGGCATCAGCCTGAGAACCACCTCGGCAAACACGTCACACTCTGCGGATGACGCTCTTGTCATGGGAGTCGTGAGTATCAAGGGGGTGACGCGCTGTGAAGACAGCCATCATTTTGCAAAGAAAGAGGGCCAAACTTGTTGCCCCCATTAAGCTGACTAATTGACCTCCTGATCGACAACCATGGCCATTGCCCTTGCCTCCCAGCTGCGTGAAGGCACCAAGAAAGCCCACACCATGGCCGAAAATACCGGCTTCGTGAGCTGCTTTCTCAAAGGCGTGGTGGACAAGGTCAGCTACCGCACCCTGGTGGCCGATCTCTATTTCGTGTATGACGCGATGGAGCAGGAGATCGGCAGGCTGCGGGCCGCCGGCCATCCGGTGGTGGGCCCGGTGGGCTTCCCTGAACTGAACCGGCGCGAGAGCCTGGAGCAGGACCTGGCCTTCTACTTCGGTGACAGCTGGCGCAACAGCGTCAAAGCCACCCCGGCCGCCCAGGAGTATGTAGCTCGCATTCATCAGATCGCCCAGGAGTCGCCCGAGCTGCTGGTGGGGCACCACTACACCCGCTACATCGGCGATCTCTCCGGCGGTCAGATCCTCAAAAACATTGCCCAAAAGGCGATGAACCTGGGTGACCATGACGGCCTGCGCTTCTACGAATTCGACGCGATCCCCGACGAGAAGGGCTTCAAGACCAACTACCGCGCCACCCTCGACGCCCTGCCGATCGATCAGGCCACGGGCGATCGGATCGTGGCGGAAGCCAATCACGCCTTCCACCTGAACATGACAATGTTTCAGGAGCTGGAGGGCAACCTGATCGCCGCCATCGGCAAGGTGCTGTTCGGCTTCCTCACCCGCCGCCAGCGCAGCGGCAGCACCGAGGCGGTCCTGAGCTGAGATCTTGTATCGCGCTTTTCTGCGCCCGAAAAAGATACGGGTAGCCCTCAGGTTTGGGCCTTCGAGGTGAAAACAAAGCCAGAGAAATTCACCCAAAACTTTGGAAGGGGAAAAGCCAAAACACCTAGTCCCGCCTGCTTCATCCCCGGGCGCTGGAGTTGACAGTCACCGGAATGGGGCGCAACTCGCTAGCAACCTGTGAGGAGACAGCAGGCTCAACGTCATTGGTCGTGCTGAGGTCATCGAGCATCGCCGGCACGATGCCGGCATCGAAGGAAAAGCGACCGGGGCCGTTGAACAGCAGGGCGAGGCTGTCGCCCAGATAGAGGACCATCAGCTCCAGCAAGGCCTGGGCCAGGTTGAAGGTGGCGTTCGCCAGCAGGATGCCGAGGCTGCATCGGTGATCCTGGGGCTCGGATTAGCCCTGGGCTCCGGTTCTCAACATCGCCAAGGCTACCCAGAGCACGAGGCCGGTCAGCACGAAGCCGCCAGTGGCCACAAAATACCGCCAAGCGTTCTGCACAGCCGGGGTGGGCTGATTGGCCAGCCAGGCCGGACGCGGCCAGCCTGCCCAGCTGCCGCTGCCGACCCCGGGAGCGCGAACGGCCATGGTGTCGCGCCAGTAGGCGTCGTAGCGGGGGGCTTGCTGGTTGAAGGGCATTGTGCCCACAGCCTGGCCAGCCAGCACCCGGGCGCGTTGGTAGGGCACAAGGTCTTCCCCGAAGGTTTCCAGATATTCCGTTGAATCGATCAGGGCATCGATGAAGGCCGGCAGCCCTTGCTCCGCGATCACGATCGACCAGGCGATGCGCTCCTGCTCCCCGTGCACCGGCCGGCCGAGCACCCGGCCCACCACCTGTTCCACCACGCGGTAATTGCTGTTGCAGCGGTAGAAGTCGTTGCGGAATTTCTCCGAGCGCAGCAGCTGGCGCACGAACTCGCGGGTGCTGATCTGGCCGGAGCGCAGCTGCGACTCAAGCATCGCATCGCGGTCGCGCTTGAAGGCGTGGAAGTACACCTGGCGATAGGCCTGCTCGATCAGGGCATCGGCGGCAGCTCCATCAAGCTGACTGGCCTGCCGACCAATCTGGCGAGAGGTCTGTTCGCTAGCTACCAGAAAATTGCTGACCCTGGCGTTGCTGGTGAGAGGTTTGGTGGCCAGAACAGGCAGGGTCATTGAGCAGACAGGAAGCAATCAAAAGAAAGTATTGAATGCTGCGATGGGCTCAGGCTTGGGGCAAGTAAAAACCATAAGGAAGTTAATCTTCCGTACCAGCTCGCGATTGATTGGGGGCTGAGGCGGGCTCCGAGCTGGTGTCCCCTCCAGGACCAGCTTCCTGCAGGGCTGTTGCAGGCCAGGCAGGCGATCCACAGCTGCGCAGAGGCCGTGGGCCATTGCGGGGACCCCATGGCGTCAGTCGAGAATGCGATCGACGCTTACCGCCCTCGTGACAAGCCCGGCGGCCGGGGGCTCGATGCCGCCGGGCTTGAAGGTTGCCTGAAAAAACCATTGGCGCCCGTCCTGACTGCGCCGTTCGACCCTGAAGTCACTGAGGCCCAGCGGCCCCAGTGCCAGGCTGAGAGCATCTCCACTGCAGCCGGGCACGTTGACCTGCATGGCCTCCAGGCCTGCGGCAGCAACGCGATAGGTGGGCATGAAAGCACCGCATCGGTGATCAACCCTCTCATGGGAGGGCCTTTTCAGCCTGTCCTGGCAAGACGGTATTCATCAGCACACCGGCAGCGACCTGGGCTCCTATGCTTTACAAATATTTACTTGTTGAGTTGCTAGCTGTGACATCTTCTCCAGATTTGGCCTCTCTCTACCAGCTGCTGGCCAAGCAGGAGAGACCCGCCCTGCCCTCGGGTGAACGGCGTGCCATCCTCGGCTACGGCTACGTGGGCGAGGAGGTGGCCAGGGCTTGGAAGCAGGAGGGTCATGAGCTGTGGGCTACCACCACCCGGCGTGAGCGCCTCGGCGAGTTGGCCGAGCTTGTGGAAACCCCGCTGATCTTTGACTCGACGGACCCCAGCACCAACCTTGACTTCACCGCTGATCTGGATGGCATTCTGGTTTCCTTCGCGCCCTCGAAGGGTTCCGAGGTTGATCTGGACCAATACCGGAAAACCTTCCTCGGTGGTTTGCAACGACTCGTCGAGACGCTGGATCGACGCCCCCGCAACACACCTCTGCAGATCGTCCATCTGAGCAGCTGCGGCGTGTACGGCAACCGCCACGGTGCCCTCACCAACGAAACGGCTCCGATCGCCGATCCCCACCCTGTCAATCAGGTTCTTCTCCAGGCTGAAGAGATGATGGGGGCCATCCGCTCTGACAGGATCAAGGTCTGTGTGCTCCGCCTGGGAGGCATCTACGGCCCCGGGCGTGACATTCCATCCATGCTGTTGTCAGCGGCTGGGGGCCTGGTGCAACGCAACGGCCTAAATGTTCCGTGCTGGATTCACCGCGATGACATTGTCCGGGGTGTTTGCTTCGCATTCGATCAAGGCCTGGATGAAACCTATAATCTCGTTAACGATACACAACTGAGTGGCCAAGAGCTTACGGATCGCCTCTGTGAGCGAGCTGGCCTGCCATTGGCCAAGTGGTTGACAATAGACACAACTGATCGGGTTCTTAATGCGCGCGTTAGCAACGAAAAGCTGAAGCAAATTGGCTTCAGCTTCAGTCATCCGTGCATGGTTGGTTGATATCTACGCTCTATCCAGCGACTAAGTCTATTATTTGCATCGTAAGCGATGATGAGATGCGTAAAACTCTTTGGATTTAACAAACATCCAAATTGGAGATAGAATATCCCCTTTGGTATTTTGTCGGGAAGGCTGCAAATCAAATTATCTGCAAACACGCCATTCACATCCTGCGAGCAAAAGCTGTCTGCATCGAATTTAGGTGCCACTTTGGTTGTTACAACCGCTCCATGCTGCACGCCCGGTCTCAGCTCCTGCTCGATCCCACGCCATCCTGCGACAGCCGACAATAAGGCGTCTACAGTCTGCATCTGTTCACGGGCGGGATCGGGGCTTGCCCGTTGACAGCGAAACGGGGTGGCTGCGATTGAATCCAGGATCATCCGGCCGTCACCCTGGCGCTGATAGAGGGCAACAAGCATCGATCGGGAGCGGCCATTGAAAAAATTCACTTCATGGCCCGCTCGCGTTGTGCTCCCGCCAACCTCAAGGCTTGACTGACCTGCGGTCTCCGGGAAATGCCAGCAGTGATGGCCGAGGTTGTAGTGGTGTCGATCCAGGGGGAATCGGCGTTCTCCACCCGGGGCAAATCGAAGACCTGTTCCATGCCACTCTCCTGTATCAGCATCAGAAAACCGAATGGCGTACAGCGATTCGGTAGAGCTGCACGTGCCGTGGTTCAGATCCATGCCGTTGGCATTTCTGTCGTACCACGTCGTCATCCCCAGCCAGTCGCCATCGAAGCTGGCTTGCATTAAGTCCCACTGCCGATCAGAACCTGATCGAGTCTGTTGGGATAAGCCCCCCTCGGTCATGAGATCATCCTTGGTTTTTGACTGTCGCATTTTGGCAGGCTGGTGATCGCCTCAGATGAATGCTTGCCCTTCAACTCCTACAGATGAAAGATGATTCTCTCTGGCAGTGGGCAGTGATTGTCGTCATCTCTGCTGCAACACCATGTCTGCATTTCCGCGGCTGATCCCGTTCCATTGAGATCTCACTGTTGAGCCCAGATCCGGTCATACCATGAAGGGATAGCTGGATCGGTAGGCCATGTCCATGGGGTGCGGCAAGGTCGGTGTGCTTCTGCTGAATCTCGGCGGGCCCGAACGCATTCAGGACGTGGGGCCCTTCCTCTACAACCTGTTCGCGGATCCGGAGATCATCCGGCTGCCGAACCCGGCCCTGCAGAAACCGCTGGCCTGGTTGATCAGCACCCTGCGGGCGGGCAAGTCGCAGGCGGCCTATCGCTCCATCGGCGGCGGTTCACCGCTGCGGCGGATCACCGAGCAGCAGGCGCGGGAACTGCAGAGCAACCTGCGCCAGCGGGGCATCGAGGCCACGAGCTACGTGGCCATGCGCTACTGGCACCCCTTCACCGAATCCGCCGTGGCCGACATCAAGGCCGACGGGATCGATGAAGTGGTGGTGCTGCCGCTCTACCCCCACTTCTCGATCAGCACCAGCGGCTCCAGCTTCCGCGAACTGCAACGCCTGCGCCAGTCCGACCCCAACTTCGCACGCCTGCCGATCCGCTGCATCCGCAGCTACTTCGACGATCCGGGCTACATCGGCGCCATGGCCAGCCTGATTACCAAGGAGATCCAGGCCTGCCCCGAACCGGCCACGGCCCATGTGTTCTTCAGCGCCCATGGCGTGCCCAAGAGCTATGTGGAGGAGGCGGGCGACCCGTACCAGCAGGAGATTCAGGCCTGCGCAGG
>Ga0194122_10001049_pt1 | contig 35844 bp, 28 predicted proteins | sample TA2MahCa10mmetaG_FD_155487 | JGI IMG/M metagenome (GOLD analysis project Ga0194122, IMG submission 155487) | Freshwater microbial communities from Lake Tanganyika, Tanzania - TA2015021 Mahale Deep Cast 10m | ecosystem: Environmental > Aquatic > Freshwater > Lake | place: Tanzania: Lake... | reverse complement strand
AAGGTCTCGATCCGGCGTGGTGACGGATATCGCAACTCCGGGTTTTCTTCTTCACCTTTTGGGTGAACGACCGGTACGCTCTTTTCTTCGCCCATCCCGTTCAGTATCCATCACTTCATGCCCGACCGGCCACCCCAACTGCCGGATTTAGGTTGACAGTGCGTAGCGGCGCTGCGTGGCGGGCTGGGCTCCATCGCGGGTGGTCAGCACGAAATCAAGCTTGTAAATCGTGGCGGGAGGTTCGGACTGAGCTTGCGGCTGGGCGAAGGCGGCAAGGGTGGAGAGGGAGAGGAGGACTATCTGCGCTTTCATGCCTCCCGAGACGCGGCGCGCACGGGGCGGGTTTCAACGCAGATCGAGACTACGCAGGCGCAGGGCATTTGAGATCACCGAGACAGAGGAAAACGTCATCGCGGCGGCGGCGATCATCGGGCTGAGCAGGATACCGAACGCCGGATACAGCGCGCCGGCCGCGATTGGCACTCCGAGTAAGTTGTAGAAGAGGGCGAAAAACAGGTTCTGCCTGATGTTACTCACCACCGCCTGACTGAGGTGGCGGGCTCGGAGAATGCCTGCGAGATCGCCCTTCACCAGGGTGATGCCGGCCGATTGAATCGCTACGTCCGTGCCATTGCCCATGGCGATGCCCACGTGAGCCTTGGCGAGCGCGAGCGCATCGTTCACGCCGTCGCCGGCCATGGCCACTTTGCGGCCTTCGGCGATCAGCTTCTCAATCAGCGCGTGTTTGCCTTGCGGGAGCACGGCGGCATGAAACTGCTCGATGCCCGCGGCGGTGGCGGCGGCGCGGGCTGCGTCCGCGTGGTCGCCGGTGATGAGTACCGGCTTGATCCCTTCGCGTTTGAGCGCGGCGATGGTGGCGGCGGCCGTCGGCTTCAGCGGATCGGCGAAGCGAATGGTGGCCGCCACGCGTCCACTGACGGCGAGAAACGTCGCGCCCTCCGCGCCGGCCAGTGGAGCGGGAAGCTTCAACTGCGCGAGCAGCGCCGCGTTGCCGAGCGCCGCCGGTTTGCCGTCCACAACTCCGATCACGCCTTTGCCCGGGAGATACGCAAAGCGCTCCACCTTCCCGGCCGCGCTCACCTGTTGCTCGCGCGCGCAGGCGATCACGGCCGTGGCGAGCGGATGTTCGCTCGACTGTTCGAGGCTCGCGGCAATGCGCACCAGCGCCGGGTCTGGCGGCTCGAAGGCGATCACGCGCGGGCGGCCTTCGGTGAGCGTGCCGGTTTTGTCGATGGCGAGCGTGTCGATCTGCGCGAGCGTTTCCAGCGCCTCGGCGCTTTTCACCAGCACACCCGCTTGCGCGCCGCGGCCGGTGCCCACCATGATCGACATCGGCATCGCGAGCCCGAGAGCGCATGGGCAGGCAATCACGAGCACGGCAATGGCGTTCACCACGGCGCAGGGGAGGCGCGGCTCCGGCCCGAGCGCGTACCAGAGCGCGAAGGTGATGAGCGCGACGGCGACCACCGCGGGCACGAACCGCGCCGCCACGCGATCCGCCAAGCGCTGGATGGGCGCGCGGGTGCGCTGTGCTTCGTTCACCATCCGCACAATTTGCGCGAGTAGAGTATCGCGCCCGACGCGCTGAGCGCGCATCACAAACGCACCGTTGCCGTTCAGCGTCCCGCCGGTGAGGCGCGCGCCGGCCTGCTTGGCAACGGGCATGGCCTCGCCGGTGACCATCGATTCATCGATGGAGGATGCGCCGTCTTCCACCGCGCCGTCGACGGGCACGCGTTCACCGGGACGAACGCGGAGGCGGTCGCCCACGCGCAGTTGGTCAACGGGCACATCGCGGTCCGTGCCATCGGCGCCGACGCGCCGCGCGGTGCGCGGTGCAAGTTCCAGCAGCGCCCGGATGGCGCTCGACGTCCGGGCGCGGGCGCGGAGTTCGAGCACTTGCCCCAGCAGCACCAGTGTCACGATCACTGCCGCGGCTTCAAAGTACACACCGCCGTGCATTTCTTGCGGGAGCAGGTGAGGCAGGAGGATGGCCACGGCGCTGTAGAGAAATGCCGCTCCGACGCCGATGCCGATCAGCGTGAACATGTTGAAATTCCGCGTGCGCAGCGAGGCCCACGCGCGCTGAAACAGCGGCCACCCGCACCAGAGCACCGCGGGGATCGAGAGCGCGAATTGCACGTCAGGATAGACGTGCAGCATGCCAAGCACGAAGACGGGCAGCGAGAAGGCAAGGCTGATCCAGAAGCGCCGCGTCATGTCGTCGAGTTCGGGATTGGCCGTCTCTTCGAGCGACACCTCCATGGGCTCGAGCGCCATCCCGCAGATGGGGCACGCGCCCGGGCCGTCCTGCACGATCTGCGGGCACATTGGGCAGATGTACTGCCCGCCCGGCATCAGCTCGGGCTCGGCGCCGGGATGAAGGTACTTGTCCGGGTTCGCGGCAAAGCGCGTGACGCAGTGCGTGGAGCAGAAGTGGTAGATGACGCCGCCGTGCGCGTGCGAGCCGGCCGAGTGTGCGGGATCCAGGTCCATACCGCATACCGGGTCCTTCACGGTTTTTGGCTTGAGGATGGCGAAGGGGTTCGGAGCCGCGGCGGCGGCGGCGGGGGCCGGCGCGGGCCGCAGGAAACGCACCGGGTCGGCTGCGAAACGCTGGCGGCAACCGGCGCGGCAGAAATAGTAAGTGACGTCCTCAAAGACGAACGAGCCGGCCGCGCGGGCCGGGTCGACGTTCATTCCGCAAACGGGGTCTTTGACGGTCTTGGGCGTAACGATCGGAAACGGGTTGGCCCACACAGCATCAATCGTAGCAGCGCGCTAGTGAGCCGGCGCAGGAGCCGCCGCGGGCGCAGGGGTCGCCGCCGCTGCCGGGGCATTCTGATCGATCGGCAGCGTCTTGCCCCAGTTCGGCGGGTCGTGCAGCACGGTGCGGGCGCCGTAGTCCTGGCCGATCATGATCAACATGATGGCGAGGAACACGACGCCGGACAGCGCCGCCAAACGCGTCAGCGAGGGAGCATGCCGCAGTTCCATGAATATATACATCACTAGGAACGCCTTGAATCCGGCCACACTGAGGGCGACGATCGTGTTCAGCCTGCCCAAGTCCATTGAGGCGACGCCCACGGTGGCCGCCGTCAAGACCATCAGCGCGAGAAAGACGCCAACGTAGTGCGCCACGGATGGAACGTGATGTTCGTGTTGTGAGTGCGAAGCCATTCGTGGTTAGTGGCCCTTTCCAAGGTGATAGCCGAGCAGGTAGAGCAACGGGAACAGGAAGATCCACACGATGTCGACAAAGTGCCAGTAGAGGCCCATGTTTTCAATTGGACCGAAGTACTGCGGATGATAGGTGTTCTTGGACGCCTTGTAGATGAAGTACAAAAGCAGCCCTGCGCCGATCACCATGTGCAAGGCGTGCATGCCGGTCATGGTGAAGTAGAAGACGTAGAACATCTGCGCGCCGGGAGCCTCGGCGGCGTTGGCCCATTGGAAGTTGTAGCCCGGCACGAGGTGATGTTCGAACTTGTCGGAATACTCGATGATCTTGACGCCGAGGAACATGCATCCAAGAATCAGCGTGCCCACCAGCCAGCGCAGCACCCACTTGTTGTCGCCCAGCATCGCCGCGCGGACGGCGAGCGCCATGGTGAGCGAACTGGCAATCAGCACCACCGTGTTGGCGAACCCCAGCGGCACGTTCAGGTGATTGCTGGCGGCTTCAAACCCGGCCGGCATCAGGCTGCGGTAAATCGAGTAGCCGCAGAACAGGCCGCCGAAGAACATGATTTCCTGCGCCAGAAACACCCACATGCCCAGCGTAGTGGAATCGAGCTGTTGGCCGATGTCCTCGAACTGGTGCGCAAAACCCGGCGGATGCGCGTGGTGATGGTCGTCGCTGTGCGCGTTCGGTGTGGTAGCGTGCGTTGCCATGTCTTTCCTGTAGTGTGTTAGTGCCCGGCACCGGGCGCGTAGTCATACGGCTCGGAGTTGACGACCGGGACCTTGGTGAAGTTCTCCGTGGGAGGCGGCGACGGGATTTCCCACTCCAGCCCCTTGGCCTTGAACGGATTCGGGCCGGCATCCTTGCCCTTGAACAAAGACCAGGTAAAGTAGATCGCCGGCAGAACGTAGCCCACGGCCAACAGAGTTGCGCCCAATGAAGAGCAGATGTTTAGAAACTGGAACTCAGCCGGGTAGGCGTGGTAGCGGCGGGGCATGCCCATGTAACCCAAAATGAACTGCGGGAAGAAGGTTGCGTTGAAACCGAGGAAAATCAGGACCGCCGAAATGCACCCCAACGTATCGTTGTAGAGCTTGCCGGTTATCTTCGGCCACCAGTAGTGCAGACCGCCCATGTACGAGAAGATCGCCGATCCCACCATGATGTAGTGGAAGTGCGCCACCACGAAGTAGGTGTCGTGCATGTGGATGTCGAGCCCCAGCGTGGCCAGGAACAAACCTGTGACGCCGCCGATCGTGAACAGCCCGATGAACCCAAACGCATAAATCATCGGCGCTTCAAACGAGATCGACGCCTTGAACATGGTCGCCATCCAGTTGAAGACTTTGATGGCCGACGGGATGCCGACAAGGAAGGTGAGCACCGAGAAGACCATGCCGGCGTAAACCGACTGGCCGGAAGTGAACAGGTGGTGGCCCCACACGATGAAGCTGATGACGGCGATAGCCACCGACGACAGCGCGACGAAATGATAGCCATACACGCGGCGGCGGCAGAAGGCAGCGGTGAGTTCAGACATCACGCCCAAGGGGGGCAGAATCATCACATACACGGCCGGGTGCGAGTAGAACCAGAACAGGTGCTGCATCAGGATCGGGTCGCCGCCCAGCTTCGGATCGAAGAACCCGAAGCCCAAGCCGCGTTCAAGCCCGACGAGGATCAGCGTGATGGCCACCACCGGCGTTCCCAGAATCTGGATGATCGAGGTGGCGTACATGGCCCACAGGAACAGCGGCATGCGGAACCAGGTGAGACCCGGAGCGCGCATTTTGTGGATGGTGACGATGAAGTTGAGGCCGGTGAGGATCGACGAAAAGCCGGCGAAGAACGCACCGAGAATCGCCGTCAGTACGGCGCCGTTGGCGTAAGTGCTGGAGTACGGCGTGTAAAAGGTCCACCCGGTGTCGACTCCGCCCATGAACGCGGTGGCAAGCGCAAACACCGCGCCGACGATGAAACAGTACCAGCTGAGCAGGTTGATTTTCGGAAACGCCAGATCGCGCGCTCCGCACATGATGGGCACCAAAAAGTTGCCTAGCGTGGCTGGAATCGACGGAATGAGGAAGAAGAAAACCATGGCAATGCCATGCATCGAAAACGACCGATTGTAGGTTTCGGCCGTCATCAGGTCGCCTTGCGGGGTGATCAGCTCCAGGCGGACGAGCATGGCGAAGAACCCGCCGATGGCAAAAAAGATGGTGATCGAAATCAGATAGAGGATCGTGATCCGCTTGTGGTCGACCGTCAACAACCAGGAGGCCAAGCCGCTGGTCGCGTTGATGTAGTGCTTCGCAGGCCGGACCGGCGGATCCGGCGGCGGCGGCGTGTGGACACGGGGAATCGCGGTTGCGCTCATGTTACTTCTTATTGCCTCCCTTCGTAGCGGGCTTCGGGGCGGCGGCAGCCGGAGCCGCAACGGCGGCGACGGCATCCGGCTTGGTCAAGGTCTTGATGTAGGCAACGATTTGCAGCAGCCCATCCTCAGAGACCTGACCCTGGAATGTCGGCATCTCCTGGTTCTGATAGCCGGCGACGATCTTGGCCTGTGGCTTCAGGATCGACTCGCGTAGATAGGATTCGTCGGCGATCACCCGCTGGCCGTTTTGCAACGGCACGGGCTTGTTGTAGATGTCCTTCAGGGTCGGACAGCGGCCCTTGTTGTCTTCCTGGTGGCAGGACGCGCAGCCGAGGCGCGTGAAGAGCCGTTCACCGGCTTGCGCCATGGTCTCGCCGCGGTTGACCCCGGCCAGCCACGCTTCGTAGTCGGCGGGCTCCATCACGTGAACCGAGCCAATCATGCCCGAGTGCTGGTTGCCGCAGTACTCGGCACAGAACAGATGATACTTACCCACCTTCGTGGGCTTGAACCACATGGTGGTGTATTTGCCGGGCACCACGTCTTTCTTCACGCGGAAGGCCGGGATGAAGAACGAGTGGATCACATCCTCAGTGGTCATCGTCATCTTGATGTCGCGGCCCACCGGCACGTGGAGTTCGTTGATCTCGCGGTGCCCTTCCGGGTGCTGCGTCTTCCACATCCACTGTTTGCCGACGGCATACATTTCCATCGCGCCTTCCGGCGGCGTGTACACGCGGAAAAAGATCACCGCGCCCCAAGCAAACATGACCAGGGTTATGAAGAACGGAATGACGCTCCACACCACCTCCAGCACCATGTTGTCTTTCTGGCCGGCCGGGATGAAGTTCTCATCCACGCGTTTGAACTTGATCGCGAAATACCCGCAGCCCGCGAAGATGAGCACGGTGAAGAAAAGCGACACCGCGACCAGAAAGAAATACAGTGCGTCGACCTGACCCGCCATCGACGAGGCGGCGTCAGGAAACAGAGGAAAATTCCACATGATTACCTTGCTTTCCCCGCTTGTTGTTGTCTCGATAACTCGTATACACGAACGCTAAAAATCCCAGGACCGTCAAGATACCACCGGCGCGCAACACATTCATCACCGCCAGGCTGTACTTTCCGGTGGACGCTTCGTAGTGGAAGCAATAGAGCAGAATCTGGTCGACCACCGAACCGACCTTGCCTTGCGCCGCCTCGACAATGGCGAGCCGCAGGTCGCGCGCCGAGTATTCCACGCCGTAGAAGTACCGAGCGAGGCGCCCGTCCGGCGTAACCACCATGATGGCCGAGGCATGCGCCCACTGGCCGCTGGCGGCATCGCGCTTATACCGGAAGCCCGCCGCATCGGTGACCTTCTTGATGTCGGCGATCGATCCGGTGAGGAAGTGCCAGCCAACTTCGGTGCCCGGGCGATTGTAACGCTCGGTGTACTCGAACTTCTTCCGTTCAGCCAGCGCCGGCGTCTCTTCGGGGTCGAAGCTGAGGGCGACCACATCGAAATCTGAGCCCGCGTTCAACTTCAGTGCCCGGAGACTGCGCAGCGTGCCGTTGAGAATCATCGAGCACAGCATGGGGCACTCGTAGTAAACGGGTGCCAGGATGACCGGCCGCTTGCTCACCAATTCACGTATCGTCACGGGCTGGCCTTTTTCGTTCAGAAACGCGGAGTCGAGCGGGATTTGCGCGCCGATCTTCTGTTCGATACCCACTTCCTTCAATTGCGGAGGCACTTCGGTGCCCTGGGGCACCTTGCCGATACCGGAGGCACGGAGGGTAACCGTCGCGAGACTGAGAGAAATGAAAAGGCGTGGCAACATAAGTGTGACTAACGAACCGGCTTCGGCGCCTCCGTCTTGGCGGCAGCGGCGGCAGCCGGACGCGCCCCGGGCAGGACTCCCCGCCCGGCCACGATGTCGATGGCCGTATCCACCGGAATGCGCACGGCGCCGGAATTCGGTTGCCGCCCGTAGTTGTTGAGCACTTCATTTTCGCGGCGGCGGAACTTGTCGAGGTCGCCCGCTTGATCCACCTGCAGGCGCGGCCCGCTGGGAACGGTGCGCTCGTACTCGGCGGCGGTGGGTTTCCGTTCGAGTTCCACGGGGAACTTGCCGAGCCCGAACAGCATGGCGGCAACCGCAATCATGCCGGCGAGAATCGTGACAAAGATACCGATCGTCCAAACCGAGATGGCTTTGATGTTGGCGTCGGTGGTTTCGTATTTTGGACCGTAATGAGACGGAGCCGGTTGGTTGGACATGGTTTAGTGATGACCTCCCGTAGGCAGTTTGGCGGCTTCCACCGGCATCAGTGACTTCCGGCCCAACTGGTAGGCAAAGAATCCGGCCCAGAGACCGAACAGGCCCACCGGCGTGACCACGTCGAGCCAATGGAGGAACTGATGGCCTGCCTCCTCGACTTCATGGAACGCCGGTGCGATGAGCCAGGCGAGATCGAGGAACTTCATCACGATCATGAAGGCGGCGATGAAGCCGAGAATGGCCGACTTTTTCTTGTTGAAGCGGATCAGCAACAGCAGGAACGGCAGTGCAAAGTGGAAGAGCATCAGGCAGCCGGCGAGCGTACTCCATGGGCCCTGCGTGCGCTTGACATACCACGGCGTTTCTTCCGGCAGGTTGGCGGACCAGATGATGAGGAACTGCGAGAAGTTGACGTATGCCCACAGACAAACGAAGGCGAACAGGAGCGTCCCCCAATCGCGGAAGTGGTTCACTTTCACCAGATGCGACATGGGCGCTTCCACCGTCAGGCGCCGCATGACGAGGATCATAAACGCCATGGTGACGAGCGCACCGCCGATAAGGTACAGCACGCCGTACATGGTGGAAGGCCAGTGGGGTTCGAGCGACATGCCGAGATCGAACGCCGCAAAGGTGAGGGTGAGGATGTGCAGCACCAAGCCCGGGCCGCTGAGATTGCGCAGCTTTTCCTTGGCGGCTTCGGTTTCTTCTTCGTTCCGCCCGGCGGCCTGCTCGTTTGAATACAGGTTGAGGTAGTAGCCGAGCAGAATCCACACCAGGAAGTAGAAGATGATCCGCCAGCTCCAAAAGTGCACATTTAGCCACGCCGCTTTGTTTTGCAGAATGTGGTCATTCGCCACCACTTCCGGGCGCGCCCACTCATAGAGAGCCGGCACGTTGAGCAGAATCGGAATGGAAAACAGCAGGTTGATCCAGAGCGTGCGCGAACCGGCTTCGAGGAGCGGGCGCATGAGGATTCCCCACTGGCCGCCCACCAGATGATGCAGGCACAGCAGCCCGTTGCAGGTGACCGGAATCAGGAGCGAGAACAGGAACGCCAGCAGATACGAGCGCATAAACTGCTCGCTGTTGGACGTCATGCCGTAAACCGCCACCAGGACGCCGGCGAGCCCCACAAAAAACGCTTTGTTGCGGAAGCTCGAAAGGTCGGGAATGTAGTGATTGCTGCTCATCGCTATTGGGCCGCTCCTGCCGCCACGGTGACGGGAGTGCGCGCGGGCGCCGCGGCGGCTTGCGCGGTAAGCCAGGCACGGTCTTGCTCGGGCACGTCTTCAATGGTGGCGTTCTGGCTGAATTGCAGTACGCGCACGTAGGCGGCGATGGCCCAGCGGTCCTGCATCGGGATGCGGGAGGCGTAGCTAACCATGCTGCCGAAGCCGTTAGAGATTACGTCGTAGATGTAGCCAACTGGTTGTTGGCGCATACGATCGGAGTGATACGTGGGCGGGTGTTTGAAGCCGCGCTGCACCACCATGCCCTCGCCGTCGCCAAGCTTACCGTGGCAGGGCGTGCAGTAGATGTTGTAGCGCTTCTGGCCGCGCACCAGAAGGTCCTTAGTGACCGGCATGGGGAGTTCAGTGACAAACGAACCGTCGCCCGCGCGGCCCTTCCACAGGCGCGTGTCGATTTTCAGGAGGCCGCGCGCCACGGCGCCGTCGACCGCGGGCCGCGAAGCGCGTCCATCCGGCCAAAAGGTGGAGGCCGCATAAGGCTTGTATTTGGGCTGGTCATGCATGTCCTGGCGGCAGCCGGACAATGCAAGAACCAGCACCGGGAGAGCGGCGGTAAGGAGCGAGTTAGTTTTCAACGGCCACCACCTCGGCAGGATGCTGGGCTTCGAGGAACTTGCGCGTGTTGGCGAGGTCGAACTTCGGGTCTTCGGCTTCAATGCACAGGAAGAACCGGTCTGACGAGGCCATGATGAAGCGCGGGTTGTTGAACACCGGATGATAGGGCGACGGCAGCCCGTTCATGGCCAGCATGCCGAAAACCGCGCCGAACGCCGACAGCAGAATCGTGGTTTCAAACGTGGGCGGCACAAACGCAGGCCACGAGAAATTCGGGCGGCCGCCGACATTCATCGGATACCACACCATCGTGATCATGTACATCAGCCCGAAGCCAAGCGACATACCCACGAGCGCGCAGCAGAACACGATGCGCTGCACCGAATTGTCGTCCCAGCCGAGGGCGTCGGTTAGGCCGTGAATCGGCACCGGAGTGTAGGCGTCCATCGTCTTGTACCCGGCGTCGCGGGCGTTGGCGCAGGCCTTCATCAGATCTTCCTGATTGTCGAACTCCGCCATCAGACCGTAAACGTCGGCCGGATCGTGCTGCGCCTGCGCAGTTTGCTCTTGAGGCGGCGCGTAGGTGCTCATTAGTGGTTAGCCTCCGCGGGACGCTTGACCAGCGTGCGAATTTCAAACATCGAGATCATGGGCAGGCCCCGGATGAACAGGAACATCAGGAAGGTGAAGAAGCCCATTGAGCCGATGAAGGTGCCCCAGTCGAATACCGTCGGATAGTACATGCCCCACGAGGCGGGGATGAAGTCGCGGTGAATCGACATCGGGATGATGACGAAGCGTTCGAGCCACATGCCGACGCTGACGAACTGGCTGACGATGAACAACACCGTGGTCGAGCGACGCGCCCACTTGAACCAGAGAATCTGGATCGACAGGCCGTTGCAGATCCACAGCGCCCAGTACATGGCGGCATACGGACCCTTTACGCGGTTCATCAGCATGGCCCACTCGTATTCATTGCCCGAATACCAGGCCATGAAGACTTCGAGGAAGTAGCCGTAGCAGACGATCATGCCGGTGGCGAACATGACCTTGGCCATGTTCTCCAGGTGCCGGTCCGTAATAAAGTCTTCGAGGCCGTACCACTTGCGCACCGGAATCGCCAGCGTCAACACCATGGCGAAGCCGGCAAACACCGCGCCAGCTACGAAGTAGGGCGGAAAGACCGTAGTGTGCCAGCCGGGAATGAGGCCCGTGGCGAAGTCGAACGACACGATCGAGTGCACGGAAAGCACCAGGGGAGTGGACAGCCCGGCCAGCAGGAGCGAGGCGGTTTCATACCGGTGCCAGTGCTTGGCCGAACCACGCCAGCCGAGCGCGAGGAAACCGTAGATGTACTTGCCGAAGCCTTTGGCCCGGTCGCGCATGGTGGCGAGATCGGGAATCAGACCGACATACCAGAAGAGGATGGACACAGTTGCGTACGTCGACACCGCAAATACGTCCCACACCAGCGGGCTGCGTGGCTGCGGCCACAGTGCCATCGTGTTCGGATAGGGCAACAGCCAGTAGGCCAGCCACGGGCGGCCCGTGTGGAACACCGGGTAGAGGCCCGCGCACATGACCGCAAAGATCGTCATGGCTTCGGCAAATCGGGCGATCGCCATCCGCCATTCCTGCCGGAACAGCAGCAGCACCGCCGAGATCAGCGTGCCGGCGTGGCCGATGCCGATCCACCAGACGAAGTTGATAATGTCAAAACCCCAGCCGACGGGACTGTTGATGCCCCAAAGCCCGATGCCCTGCACCACCAGATTGCCAAGCGAAAACGGCAGGAGTTGGAGCACCATGAACGCAATGGCAATGATGACGAACCATTGTTTCGGCGTGGGCGACCACAACACCACGCCAGCGATCTTATCGGTGACCGTTGTGTTGCTGTGCCGTTGAACGAGCACCACATCGGCGTGCTCGATTTTGACCGGCGGCAAAACCGGTCCCAGGGAATGATCGTGTGCAGCCATGGATTAGTGATTCCCCCCGTGGGCCGGCTTCGCTTCGGCGCGGGGAGCCAGTTCTTGATTCGGATTGGTGACCTTGGCCAGGTAGGAGGTGCGCGGCTTGGTGCCGAGATCGGTCAGCAGCGCATAGTTACGGGTGTCCGCCTTCACTTTCACAATCTGCGACGTCTTGTCGTTCAGATCGCCGAAGTAAATGGCGCCGCTGGGGCAGGCGGCCTGGCAGGCCGTCACCACTTCGCCGTCCTTGATACGCCGGCTCTCGCGCTCGGCGTCGATGCGCGCCCAGTTGATCCGCTGCACGCAGTAGCTGCACTTTTCCATGACGCCGCGGCTGCGGACCGTCACATCCGGGTTGCGCAACCCGTGCAGGCTCTTGGTGTCCCAATCGCTATAGAGGAAGAAGTTGAAGCGCCGCACCTTGTACGGGCAGTTGTTGGCGCAGTAGCGGGTGCCCACGCAGCGGTTGTAGGTCATCTGATTGAGACCCTCTTCGCTGTGCGTGGTAGCGGCCACCGGGCAAACGCCTTCGCACGGGGCGTTTTCGCAGTGCATGCACATCACCGGCTGATGATGAATGGCCGGATTGTCGATGCTGCCTTCAAAGTACCGGTCAATGCGGATCCAGTGCATTTCGCGGCCGCGATTCACCTGATCCTTGCCCACCACCGGAATGTTGTTTTCCGCCTGGCAGGCGATGGTGCAGGCGTTACAGCCGGTACAGGCGTTGAGATCGACGGCAAGGCCCCAGGAGTAGCCTTCGTACTTCCACTCCGGGTAGAGCGAAAAGAGCTTGTGCTTCTTCTCTTCGTGCGTGGCAAAGTCCGGCTGTTTTGTGTACTCGTCGAGCGACGCCTTACGGACGATCGCGCGGCCTTCCATAGAGCCGTGCTCCTGGGTTACCGCCATCACTTGCGAGTCGCCTGTATTGCGGACCTCAGCGCCCAGGACGCGCCAGGGATTCGCCGAGGTGCGCAGCGCGTAGGCACTGAAACCGACGCCGTTGCCAATCTTGCCAACGCGCGTGCGGCCGTAACCGAGGTGAACGACAATCGAGCCGTCAGCCTGGCCCGGGACGATCCACACCGGACCGGTCACCGCATTGGCCAGACGGACCATCGAGCCGTTGGAGGCTCCATGTTTTTGCGCCGTCGCCGGACTCATCAGCACCGCGTTGTCCCACGTCAGCTTACTGATGGGGCGCGGCAGCTCCTGGAGCCAGGCGTTGTTGGCGTGACGGCCATCCTGCACGTTGGGGCAGGGGCGGAGCAGCACTTCATCGCCGCCGGCAGGAGCCGCGCCGAGTTCAGCGGCGAGTTCCTTGCGGAGGGCCACCGTTTTGGCGGGCGAGGCCGAACCGGCGATGAGCCCATCGTGAATGCTCTTCTGCCAGAAGTCGTCGAAATGCGGCGTCGAAGCGCCGATTTGCGCACGCCAGTGTTCCTTGACGACGTCGCGGATTTCGCGGCCGCCCTTTTCAAGCAACACCGCGAGCACTTCAATCAGTTGCTTGCCCTCATAGAGCGGGGCAATCAGGGGCTGCATGAGGCTGACGGTGCCGTCGAAGGCCCGGAGGTCACCCCAGCATTCAAGCGGATGGGCCATCGGCAATACCCAATGGCAGACGGCCCCGGTTTCGTCATCATACTCACCGAGACGAATCCGGACTTTCACCTTGCGGAGCGCTGCGGCAAACTTGAGGTCAGCCGGGGTGTTGTAAACCGGGTTCCCGCCGGCGATCAACAAGGTGTCCACCTTGCCCGCCTGCATCTCACCCACGAGTTCCTTCAGGCCCGCTGCCTGGTCTGCCGGGCTCACTTCAACCGGGTCGATGTAGTGCACCGTCTTGCCGATGTTGCCGAGCGCCGCGTTGATGGCGTGCGCGAGGGCGTGAACGGCGGGCGGGGCTTGCTCGCCGGCGATGACAAGGCTGGCGCCTTTGTTGGCGGCGAGATCCGCCACGGCCGCCTTGAGGAAGGCCGCGTTCTTCACGGTCGCCGCGGGAGTACCCGCGCCGAGTTCGGCGGCGAGCGCACGGGCGAAGCCTTCCACTTCCGCCGACGTGGCCGGCAGGCGATGGTCCGCGGAGGACCCGGTGGGCGTGGGCGTGGGCTCCACGGCGTAGAGCCGGTTCATGCCCGAAGCGGGGTTGCGGCGGCGGTCAGCAAAATCGCGCGCATAGCGCACGGCGCCGGGGCCGCTAACGAGAAAGTCTGAATCGAGCGCGACGATGACAGCCGCCTGATCGACGTGATAGACCGCCGTGACCGGTTCACCGAAGGCGATCCGCGCGCCGGCCCGGGCGTTGTCGCGCCCGGCAGGTTCATATTGAACCCACTTGGCTTCCGGAAACGTGGCCAGCAGGTCTTTGATCGCCGCGCCGGTGGAGGGCGACGTGACGGTTTCAGTGAGCAGGCGGAAACCCGCGCCCTTGCGGGACAGCATTTGCTCACGCAGCAGCTTCAGCGATTCGTCGGCGCGCTGCCAGGTGGAGTTGCGGCCCTCGCGCAGCACGGTTTGTGCGCGGTCCGGGTCCCACAGGCCGAGAATCGCGGCCTGCGTCTGCGCATCGGTGCCACCGCGGCTGCCAGGGTGCTCGGGATTGCCCTCAATCTTGGTGGGCCGGTTCATGTGGCTTTCCACCAGGACGCCGGCTGCCACGCCGCCCACGCCGGGGATCGACGAGGCAAACGTCAGCGGACGGCCCGGGACCACATCTTCAGGCGCCGTGACGTAGGGAACGATCTTCTCGGGCGGCTGCTTGGTGCAACTGGTGAGACCAGCCAGACCGAGCGTGGCGCCAAGCAGTTCAACCATGCGGCGGCGACTGACTCCGTCGGACCATTCCGACGTGCCGTCCGTAAACTCGTGGTCGAGCCACGCCTGGAACTCAGGCGCGCCGGCGGCCTCTTCGAGACTACGCCAGAACTGCGGCCCTTTGGACTCGTCTAAGCGCGCCCGGATCGCTTCCAGATCGAGCGGAGGGGGGATGGGGAGATTCGGTTGACTGCTCATCAGCTTTTATCGATGGCAAACCCAGCATTCGGTCAGCTTCCGGACTTTGTAGTCAGCTACGAGTTTGGCGCCCAGCGCCAGTTGGTCGCCCTGCGGCTTGTAGCCCATTTCAAAGACCTTGTCCTTGGGGCGAATGAACTTTTCAGGTTGGCGGTGGCAATCGAGACACCATTCCATGAACAGCGTGTTCTGCTGATACATGAGCGGCATCTGGTCTACCCGGCCATGGCACACTTCACAGCCCATACCCTTGGCCACGTGGATGCTGTGATTGAAGTAGACGAACCCCGGCAGGTCGTGTACGCGCGTCCATTGCAGGCTCTTGCCCGTGCGGTAGCTCTCGCGAACCGGCTCGAGCATCGGCGCGTCCGACCAGATTTGCGAGTGGCAACTCATGCAGGTTTCGGTGGGGGGAATACCGGCCGACGATGATTTCTCCACCGCGGTGTGGCAATAGCGGCAGTCAATGCCGATGCCACTGACGTGGTGCTTGTGCGAAAACATGACAGGCTGTTCTTTGACGATCAATTGCCCGGAGTTATAAGACGAGCGGTTGACCGTGTAGAGAGCCGCGCCGAGTCCGCCTACGCCAACCAGAGCCAGCAGGATCGAAGTGCGGGCGATGGAATTGGCGTTGCGAGGAAAGAGCTGTGTCACTATCTCCCCCTTAGAGTTGAGTGCCGCCCGAGATGGGGCTCCATGTGAACAACGAAGCAGGCTGTGAACAATTTGAACCGCAAAGGACCCTTGCGGTAGGTGAATGCGTCGTATCGCTCAAGACACGAGTATCCCACATCAGGGAACCATCCGTCTACGTGTGTCCTAGCCCGGCCCCCCGAAAAAAAAGGAGTCGGTCCCCTTTACTATCCCGTACACTTTAGCCGTACGCAATCCCCCCTCGTGTTTTCATTTGTACGCCAATCCGCCTACCAACTCAGCTTCAGCGCCATCTGCCACGACCGCGGCGAGTCCTGCCCGGTGATCGTACCGAACGCAGTGCTGGCGGGGTCTGTGTTCGGCCCGGCCAAATTTGTATAGTTGGTGACATTGAAACACTCGGCGCGGAACTGCATGTTAAAGCGCTCGCCGATTTTGAAGTTCTTGATGAGCGAGCCGTCCAGGCGGAATTGCCCCGGCCCGCGGACGTAGCCGAAGCGCGAGGAGAGCGTGCGCACGTTGGAGGCGAGTTGTTCGCCCGCCGCCCACGCAAAATCCACCGGCCGAAGCTGGTCGTTCACCAGCGTCCGCCGGAACCACCCGTCCACGCTGCGCTGATCTCTGGGCGCCACCAGTTCGCGCAGGTCGCCTGTGACAATCCGGTTGCCGAAACCGAGCGGCGCGCCGGACTGGAACTGATGTAAACCGTTCAACTGCCAGCCGCCCAGGATAAAGTTCGCCACGCTGCCCACATTGCCGCCGAAGCGCCGGCCCTTGCCGTAGGGAATCTCCCAGATGCCGCTGGCCGTGAAGCGGTGCGCACGGTCGAGGCCGGAAATCACCTCCTCCGGCCGCAGGTCGGCCGAATTCAGGAAGCCAGTGGCTTCCATCGATTTCGACCAGGTGTAGCCAAACTGCAACGTATAGCCCTGACTGAAGCGCCGCTCCAAGCGCGACTGCGTCGAGTGATACCACGAGTACCCGCTCGGCTCGTTCGCCGTGATGCCGCCGAACTGAGGAAAAGGCGTGAGCAGACCGGAGCGGGAGATGTTGCGGCCGTAGATCGGGTCGAGGCCGAAGAAAGGGCTGGGGAATTGCTGCGACAAAAACGTGATGCGGCCCTGGTCGCGCACGGGAGACGTGCTGAGGAATTCGTTCGGCACGGCGTTGATGTCGCGCGCCACCTGGAGCCGCACGGCGCGGTTGCCGACATAGCTCACTTCCACCAGCCACTGCTGCGGAAGTTCCTGCTGGATACCGAACGACCAGCGCTGCGCGTAAGGCTGCTGGCGCTGCGGCAGGTGGAAACTGAGCCCTTGGCCGAGATTGGTGGCAGGGCCCAGCGAGGAACCGGGCGCCGGCGTCAGGCCGGACGGGAACAGATTGGCGTTGGTGGCCAGGAACGTGATGCCATTGTCGAGCGTGGGCTGGATGGGTGTGTTCTGGCTGAAGCCGGTTTGAATGGTGTTGGTCTGCAATACGCCGATCGAGTTGAAGAAGATGCCGCAGCCGCCGCGTGCCACGGTCTTCGGCATGACCTGCCAGGCGAACCCGATGCGGGGAAGCCAGTTGAGTCCCTGACCTTTCCAATGATTGCGTTGCGAGGCGCTGGCAAACTGCAAACCGCCTTGCACGCGGAAGCGGTCGGCGGGCAGTTCCGGGATCGGCGCGCGGGCATATGCGGCACGGGCGGCGGCTTCGATCGGGTTCGCCTGTCCGTAGGCAAACCCCGTCACGGCGCGGTCAAAGCGCTCGGTAACCGGGCTTTCGTACTCGGCGCGCAGCCCGAGATTCAGTCTGAGTTTGCGCGTGATCTTCCAGTCGTCCTGGACGTAGAGGCCAAGATACTTGTCTTGCTCGGCATAGGAGGCCGTCCGGCCCATCTGCCCGTTGGGGATGCCCATGAGGAACTGCGCGATCTGGCCGCCCAGTTGGGGAAGGTTGAGGTTGCTGGCGGCGCTGGTATAGGTCGCGCCGTAGGAGAGTTGCGGCGACACGTCCAGCGGGAAGCGGTTGCGAAACTCGCGCGTGATGCGCACTTCGGGACCAAACCGGATGTTGTGACTCTTCACCAGCCGGGTGAAGTTCGCATAGAAAGAGTGGATGAGCGATGCAGTGGCCCCGTCGCCCGACTCCCAGGCCGACAAGGTGGTCCACGGCGCAACCGCTGTATTGGGGAACGTGGCAAATGTCTTGTCGACGGCGCTCGCCACGTTGGGCGCAAAACCGAGCGAGGCGAGGTCAAAGCCGCGGCTCACGCGGCGCTCGGGGAACTCCTGCTGCGTCAAACCATACCGGAGGTTGACGAGAAAGCCAGGATTGAACACATGCACGTCATCGAGCGCCAGGCCCCGGTTGCGGCGATTGAGGATCACGCCGAGCGGCGCTTGCGGGCCGAGGTTGCGGTTCTTGTCTTCTTCCCAGTAGTCGCGGTGACCGCGGATAAAGATGCGATTGTTGTCGGAAAAGACGTGATCCACCCGGAACAGGTGCACCCAGTAGTCTTCGAGGGCCTTGCCGGTGAGAAAGAAGTTGTTGCGCTGCTCCACGCCCACCCCGGGCTGGTTCGGCGACGGCCAGAACTTCACGAGGTTCTGCGCCACTGGGTCGAGCCGGCTGGCCGCAATCTGATTGCGCGGCAGCGGTGAGCGCGTGAAGATGCCGTTGGGCGCGGCGACCGTGGAGAACGGATCGTAGAGCTGATAGGTCGCGCCGCCGGCGAGCAGATAGCTGAGGTCGCCCCGGCGTGAAGCCTCCACCGGCACGGTGTTGGTGGCCTGCCCCACATTGGGGTCGCCAAACTTGTTCGCCTCCGACGCGTAGAACCAGAACGTACGGTTGCGCCCGCTGTAGAGCTTGGGAATAATGACAGGCGCGCCGCCGGACAACCCATAGCGGTTGTCCTGATAGACCGCTGCTTTCAGCCCGGCCCGGTTCTGAAAGATGGTCAGCGAGTCGAACACGCGATTGCGCAGCCAATGATGCGCCTCGCCGTGAAGCTCGTTGGTGCCGGCTTTGGTGGAAACGTTCACGGTGGAGCCGATGGTGCGGCCGAGTGAGGCGTCGAACGCCGACGTCTGAATCTTGAACTCAGCCAGCGCGGTCTGCGGCGGCGAGAAGGCAACGCGCGGCGCTGTGCCGTCCGAGTAAACGTTGGTAACACCATCAATGGAGAATTCGTTGTTGTTGTTGCCGTTGCCATCGGTGGCAAATTGCGACGGCGCGGCGTTAAACGGAGCCTTGCGCAGGCGCAGGTTGGTTCCGTTCACGGTGCCGGGAGCAAGGTGTACCAGGTCCATTGCGTTTCCGGCAAACAGCGGGAGTTCGGTGACGCGGCGCTCGTCAATCACTTGGCCGAGGCTGGCCTCGGCGGTGGAAAGCAACGGGGTCTCAGCCTTCACTTCCACCGACTGCGAGGTATCGCCCACCTCGAGCTGCGGGTTCACTTCCACCGCATCGTTCACACGCACCTGCACGCCGTCCTGCAAGAACCTCTTGAAGCCTGTCAGTTCGACGGTCACTCGATACGTGCCGGGCAACAGGTAGGGCACAATGAAGGCTCCAGCCTCATTAGTGCGTGCGCTGAGCTTTACGTTGGTGGCGCTGTTGAGCACATCGATTTGCGCGCCGGCTACCAGGGCGCCCTGCGGATCGGTAACACGACCGGAGAGGCTGCCCCGGGCGTCTTGCGCGAAGGCGGCGGTGGCGGCGAGCAGCGCGCAGAGAAACAGCATTCGAATAAAAAACATCGGACCCCTTTAGGGCGAATCGACTTGTGACGTTAGTGTAACGCAAGGTGACTTTGCGGGGGCTTTGAACGGAGAGTGGAGAGTTCAGCCCCGTGTTAGGCCGCTAAACCCAAAAACCGCCGCATCTCGGCCTCCAGCGCCGGCACGCACACCACGCAATTGCCGCCGCGGATCGAGTTGCCGCCATCGAAATTGAAAAATCTCGCGCCAGATTCTTCGGCGATTAATTTCGGCGCGGCGAGGTCCCAGGGCGCGGCGATTTCCTCAATCCATGCGTCGGCCGACCCCATGCACACCATCATCGCGTCCTGAATGCCACCGAAACTGCGCACGCTCCAGAACTGCCCCATCCAATCAATAAGCCGTGGCGCAAAAGGCGCGCGATGAATATTGGAAAAGCTGTTCACACACAGCACGGCCTGATCGATGGAAGCGATGGCCGAGATGCCGATGCGTTCGCCATTGCGGAATGCCCCGCCGCCGCGCGTGGCCCAATACGTTTCATCCAGCGCCGGAAAGTGCGCGATGCCGACCACCACTTCCCCGCCCTGTTCAAGCGCCACCAGTTGCGCCCACATGCGGTTGCCGCGCACAAAGTCGCGCGTGCCGTCGATGGGATCGATGATCCACTGCCGCCCGGAAGCGGCCGGCTTGCCCGCGCCTTCCTCACCTACGATGCCATCGCTCGGGAAGTTCGCCAGCAACTCCTGCACGAACAGCCGTTCGCAGTGCCGGTCCGCGGCGGTCACCGGCGATTCGTCGCTTTTCGACTCCGCCGTGATTCCCTTGCGCCAATAGCTGAGCGCCAGTTCCCCGGCCCGGCGCGCGGCGGTGAGCACGGCGTCCAGCTCTTTCTGATACGGTCCCACCGCAGTTGTCATTCTTTTATCGTAGACCGGCGGTGCGCCATGCTAGCTTAATTTCGATGCACAGCAGTGGTCCACGTACGGTCTACAGCCTCCTCGAAGAAGCAGTGGCCAGCTATGGGAACTCACCCGCACTGTATGAACCCGTGGCCGGCGCCTCGCGTTCGCAGCGCGAGTGGAAGCCCCATTCATGGGAGGAGTACAAGCAGCACGTCGACGAGATCGCCGCGGGGTTGTGGAAGCTGGGCGTGCGGCCCGGCGACTTGGTGGCGCTCGACTCGGAAACACGCGTGGAGTTCTATCTCGCTGACCTTGCCGCCATGGCCACGGGCGCCATCTCCGTGGCGCTGTACACGAGCTACTCACCAGCCGAACACATCAAGTCGCTGCAGACGCTCAAGCCTAAGATCACGCTGGTGGAACATGCCAAGGCGCTGGGCGCATTGAAGTCCGCCGCCGAAACGCCCGTGGACACGGTGTGGATTCTGCTCACCGGCGAAGCCGTGGACGGCACGCGGACGCTGGCGGAGTTGCGCGCGCTCGGGCGCGAAGCCATCTCAGGGCGCCCCTCGCTGCTGGCCGAACTGAAAGCGGCAGTGCGGCCCTCCGATCCGGCGATGTTGTATCTCACCTCCGGCGCCACGGGCGAACCGAAGATGGGCCTCGTCACGCACGCCGCCATCGTCTCCAACGTGGATATGGGTCCGGTGGCGACGCCCCTGAACGCCACTGACACCACTCTTGCGTTTCTCCCCTCGGCCCACATCACGCAACGTATCGCCGGGCAACTCCTGCCATTGCGCATGGGCATCGCCGTCTACTTTTCGGAAGGCCTCAGCCGGCTGCCCATTGAACTGAAATCCGTGCGGCCCACCTTCTTCGTCGCGCCGCCGCGCGTGTGGGAGCGCATGTATTCAAGCATCTGCACGGAGATCAAAAAACGCGGCAGTGTCACGCAACGCCTGTTCTACGGCGCGCTGGGGCTGGGCGCGGAAGTAGCGCGGCGCAAACAGGAAGGCCGCGGCGTGCCGGGCTGGATGAGTACTCTGCTGCGCGCAGCGGACCGGCGAGTCTTCTCGCAGATTCGCGAGCGCCTCGGGGGCCGATTGAAGATGGCCATCTCCGGCGCGGCCCCGCTCGGCAAGGACCTCGCGGATTTTTACGCCGCCATCGGCATGCCTATTTATGAAGGTTACGGGCTCACCGAAGGAGGCATCCTCTCGCTCAATCCGTATGAGCGCGTGAAGAGCGGCTCGATTGGCAAGCCGCTGCCGGGCGTTGAGATGAAGATTGCCGGCGATGGCGAGTTGATCATCCGGAGCCCTACTTTGTTTGCCGGCTACTACGACGCGCCTGAAGCCACCGCGCAGGTGCTGCGCGATGGATGGCTGCATACAGGTGACGTCGCCGAGATTGACGCCGAGGGTTACGTCTACATCACCGGCCGCAAGAAAGAAGTGCTGGTGAATTCCAACGGCAAGAAAGTGTACCCGGCGATGATTGAAGGGCTCTTGAAAATGGAGCCGCTCATCAATCAAGTGATCCTGGTGGGCGACAAGCAGCCGTACGTCGCCGCGATTCTCACGTTGAACCACGCTCTGATCGACGCCATGCCGGAGATGGCCACGCACAAGGGCAAGCCCGCCGCCGAACTGGTGGCCGCCCCGCCCGTGGCCGCCGAGGTGAAGCGGATTGTGCAAAAGGTGAACAAGCAACTCGCCGCGTTTGAGCAGATCAGGAAGTACCACGTACTGGAGCGCGACTTCACGATGGAAGAAGGCGAACTCACTCCCACTATGAAGGTACGGCGGCAGCGTGTGCTGGAGAACCACCGGCGCATTGTGGGCGACCTGTTCATGGGGCGCGACGAACAGGGGTAGACTTTTTTGACCCCGCCGGCTGCGCGTTTACCATGTACACCGTCACGCAAATCGGCGGCCTGCGAGACCAGGGCAACGCTCTCAGCCAGAACAACGAATCCGTCGCAAGGCTTCATCGCCACCTCCGGTTCGTTCGGATGCACCGGCCGGGTTTCCGGCTCTGACACCACCGTGTGCGGCGTCAACGATTCGGGTGTAGCCGCGGCGTCCTACAGCGGCAGCAGCCGCGCGGCACTGGGACGGCACGGGCCATCAACAACTCGGGCCAGATTCTTGGCAAGGGCGGAAACCAATGCCTCGCGACAGATCGTCGGACGGGACACAGCCAACAAGTCGGCGTTTCGCAACTCCGATGGGGTCGTGAACACGATGGGGCTGCCAGGGACCAATGGGCAGGCGCACGCGATCAGTGACGCCGGACACGTGGTGGGTTACTACGGCACGGGCACGAGTTCGATCTGCGCGGCGTGAGTTATCTCAACACGCTGATCTTTCCCCTGCCGAATCTGTTCCTGTCCCATGCTCTGCGCATCAACGACGCTGGGCAGATTCTCGCCATTGGCCGCTTCACGGTGGCGCCTTCCTCTGATACCTACACGTTCCTGCTGACACCGGACGCCGGGGGTAGCGGGGTTCCGGAGCCGTCGCCATATGCGCTGTTGGATGCGGGCCTCACCATGCTGCGCTGGGCGCGGCGGCGGCGTTCGGCCTGAACCGGGAGAGGCGGACGCGCGCATCTTCAAAGAGGGGCGAATCTTCGACTTGATGCTCGATGAGCAGCGCCTCGGCGCGGCGGGCGATCTCGGCGGCGGACTGCGCGAGGCCGAGCGCGGCCAATTGGTCCGCATGTAGCACGGCCACATCGATCGCCCAAAGCGGATGCACTGAAGTGTAGGTGCGAGAGAAGGCGGCGGCAAGGTCGTCCGCCATCTCTTGCGCCATTCGCTGCGCGAGGGCCGGTTCGAGAGAGCCGATGAGTTGCACCGCGCGAAAGAGTGCGTCAAAGGCAATGCGTTCGGGGCCGGACAGCGATTCTACGATCTGCCCAAGAGGCGCATCCTCTGGCAGGGAGATCTGAATGGGCGCCACACCTCCGCACGATCCGAACATCCTTGATTGTTCTCGCAGGAGCCGCGACTCTTCCAACTGGCCACGCTGGTAAAGCAGTTCCGCGAGCAGCGAGGTCCACTCCGCGCGCAGGATACCTGGTTCAGAACGCGCGAACCATTCGCGTGCGATTGTTTCCGCTTCTTCGCGGTCCGTCGCGCGCGGCATCAACTCAACCGTGAGTTGCCGGGCCGCCGCAGAGTCGTGATGATCGGCATAGATCGCGCGCAACAGCGCGATCGCTTCGTCTGTCTTGTGTTGGGCCTGCAGCGCTACCGCAAGTCCTTCTCGCGCGGAACGCGCGTTCAGATCTCCAGGCATCCAGTACGAAGCCACAAGTTTGCGCCAGAGTTCCGCGCCGCGCTACGGGCGCATCTTCATGTTTTCCGCCCCGGCGCGGCGAATCGCGCGGCGCACCGGGTCATCGTCGAGCAGATGCGCCGTACGGAGGAGCCCTTCGTCCACCAGTTTCAGCAGCATGCGCTCGCGGCCCATCGCGGCCCAGGCGCGGGCCAACGCGGCGAATGCCTCGGGGCCATCCCACGCCGCCATCGCGACGGTGAGTTTCTGTTCGGCTTGGGTAGACCTTCCTTCGTGCCAGTCCCGCAACGCATCGTCGTCAGCCTGTATAGCCAACGCTGCCAACGCGAGTATGATCACCGCTCTCATGCTGTAGAAGACACGCGCGGCGGCGAAAAAGTTTCCGCGCCTAACGCGCGAGCAGACTACCAAGCAGCGTCGCAGGATGTATCGCCTCGGCCGCGGCAAGGTCTTCGACCTGATGCCGGCACGATGTCCCCGCCGCCACCAGCACATCGCCTGCCTGCATCCCGCGCACCGCCGGCAGCAATTTCCGCGAGGCGATCTTGCGCGAGACGTCGAAATGCTCCTCGGCGTAACCGAAGGAGCCCGCCATGCCGCAACAACCCGCATCCAGGTCCTGCACCGCCGCGCCGGGAATCTTTTCGAGCAGCGCCTTGGCCGGCGCGAGCAGCCCCATTGACTTCTGATGACAATGCCCGTGCAACAACACGCGCCGCGGCCCGGGCGTGAACGCAGGCAGCGCGGTGAGTGCGAGTTCTTCAAATGAAGTGCACCGCGCGGCGATGGCCTCGGCCTGCCGGCGCATCTCGCCGCGCAGCAACGCTGGCACGTCTTCCTTCACGGACGACAAACAACTCGGCTCGCAGAACACAAACCGCTTGCCGCGCTCGGCCAGCGGATAGAGCGCTTCGGTGGCTTCTTCGGCCAGCCGCCGCGCGTCACCCAGAAAGCCCTTCGAGATGAGCGGACGCCCACAGCACAAGTTCGGCGCGAGGCCCACACGATGGCCCGCGGCGCGAAGCACACGCGCGGCATCGAGCCCCACTTCGGGCGCGTAGTGATTGGTGAACGTGTCTTTGAACAGCAGCACCGGCGCGTCCGGCGTGGCGTCGGTGAACAGGCGCTCCAGCGTCTGGCGGCGGTAGGCCGGCACGCGCCGTTCACGCGCGATGCCGGGCGCGGGGAGGGCCGCGGCGATCCAATTGCTGAGCGGCGCAAACGTGCTGCCGAGCCGCGCCAGCTTGTGCGCGTGGGCGAACAGCCGCTCGCGGATAGGCGCGCCGTGCCGCTCCCAATAGCCCGCGAGAAACTCGCTCTTGAAGCGCGCCACGTCCACACCCACGGGACACTCGGACTTGCAGGCGCGGCATTCGAGGCACAGGTCCAGCGCGCGATACACCGCGTCGTCCGTCTCGCCTTCGAGCTTGCCAAGCAGCGCGAGGCGCAGCACGTTGGCGCGGCCACGCGTCGAATCGGTCTCCTCATGCGTGGCCATGTAGGACGGGCACATCGTGCCGTCGAGCTTCTTGCGGCACGCGCCCACGCCGCTGCACATTTCCACCGCGCCGCCGAAGCCGCCGTAGTCTGAATAATCGAAGTGCGTCTCCGGGCGCGGCGATTCATAACCCGCGCCGAAGCGCAGATTCGACGTTAGCGCCGGCGCACCCACAATCTTGCCGGGGTTGAAGATGCCGTGCGGATCGAACGCGCGCTTAATGTCCCCGAACGCGGCGTACAGGCGCGGGCCGAACATCTTCTCCATGAACGGCGAACGCACGAGCCCATCGCCATGTTCGCCCGAGAGCGCACCGCCGTATTCCAGCACCAGGTCCGCCACGTCGTTCGCAATCGCCTGAAACTTCGCCACGCCCGCCGCGGTCTTCATGTTCACCACCGGGCGCACGTGCAGGCAACCCACCGAAGCATGCGCATAGACGCCCGCCACAGTGCCGTGTTTGCGAATGATCTGGAGGAACCGGCCGATGTACTCGGCAAGGCGCTCCGGCGCGACGGCCGTGTCTTCGACGAACGACAGTGACTTGGCGTCGCCCTTCTGCGCCATCGACAACCCGAGCGCGGCTTCGCGCAGGCTCCACACTTTCTGTTGCGTGGCGAGATCGAGCGCGTAAAAGAAGTGATCGCCGGTCTGGCGCGCGCGGAGGTCTGCTTCGAGCGCCTGCATGCGCGGGGCGAGTTTTTCGGCGCGGTCGGCATAGAACTCGACGCACAACAGCGCGCCGGGTTCGCCTTGGATGAACGCGCGGCGGATCTCTTCGAGGCGCGGACTCTGGCGCGTGTTGTCGAGAATGAACGCGTCCATCACCTCGACGGCCGACGGCTTGTGCTGCAGGATCGCGGGCGTCGCACCGAGCGCATCGAGCAACCGCGAGAACTGAATCGTCAGCACGCTCTTGTGCTTCGGTAGCGGCACCAGATTGAGCTTGGCCTCGAGCACCACGCCCAGCGTGCCTTCCGAGCCCACCATGAGCTTCGAGAGATTGAACGGCTGCCCGGCCTGCGGTACGAAGCAATCGAGATTGTAGCCGCCCACGCGGCGCAGCACTTTCGGAAAGCGCCGCTCCACTTCGCTGGCGTTGTCCGTGGCGATGCGATGCACGGTGCGCGCCAGATGCGCCGCGTATGTGTCGCCACGGCCCGCCTCCTCCGCCGTCGTGGGACCGAAGTGCGCGATGGAGCCGTCCGACAGCAGCACGGTCTGCTCCAGCACGTGATCGATGGTCTTGCCATAGAGCACCGAACGCGCGCCCGCCGAGTTGTTCGCCATCATGCCGCCCACGGTGGCGCGGCTGGCGGTAGAAATATCGGGCGCAAAGCGCAGGTTGTGGACCTTCAGCGCCGCGTTCAATTCGTCAAGTACAATACCGGGCTCGACGCGCACCCAACGCTCGGCGGCATTCACCTCCAGCACCTTGTTGTAGTACTTCGACGTATCGATGACGAGACCTTCTCCGATCGCCTGCCCCGCTTGCGACGTGCCGCCGCCGCGCAGCGTGATGGGCGCACGGAGCCGCGCGGCGGTGCGCACGGTGGCGATGAGCGCCTCGCGTGAACGCGGCAGCACCAAGCCTTGCGGATGCAGTTGGTAGGGGCTTGCGTCCGTGGAATACAGCGCGCGCGTCAACGAGTCAAAACGAATCTCCGCATCGATCGGCGCAGCGCGCAACGCGCGTTCCAGCGCGCTCGCCGCCGGAGACAGTTGCACCAGGCTCATAGCGCCGCCAGACCCGCCCGGAGCTGCTCGAGCCCGCGCGCGAGGTTCGCGCCTCCGCTGGCGAAAGAAACGCGCAGCGTGCCCTCGCCCTGTTCTCCGTACGCCGCACCATGAATGACTACCACGCCGTGTTCCTGCAGTAGACGGCGCCGCACTTCATTCGACGCGAGGCCAGTGGCGCGCACATCCACCATCGCAAAGAACCCACCCTCGGGCGTCATCGCGCCCTGCGCGCGCAACGCATCCAGCACCTGGGCGCGGCGCGCGGCGTACTCCTCACGCATCGCCGCGATGCAATCCTGCGGACCGGTGAGCGCCACCACGGCCGCATCCTGCACAAACGTCGCGGGGCCACGGCTCGATTGCGCCAGCACCATGAACATACGGTCCAGCACAGGCTTCGGCGCGGCGCAGTAACCAACACGCCAGCCCGGCATCGAATAGGTCTTCGAGAGCGAATTGATGACGATGGCGCGTTCACGGCAGTACGCGGCAGGCGAGTAGTGACGCCGCCTATCGAACAGAATCGTCTCGTAGATCTCGTCGCTGAGCAGCCACACGTTGCGCCGCTCGCAGAACTCGGCCATGGCGCGCGCTTCCGCTTCCGTGAACACCGTTCCCACAGGGTTCCACGGCGTATTGAGAATCAGCGCGCGGCACGCCGGATTCCACGCGCGTTCCAGCGCCTCCGCCGTCAGCGTGAAGCGCCCGTCAGCGATCTGCGAAGGCACCTGACGAATGCGTCCACCGCACAACAACACCGGCGAATGATATGCATCGTAGACTGGGTTCGGCAGCATCACCTCTTCGCCTTCGGTGAGCACGGCGGCCAGCGCGGCGTAAATACCGAACGTGGCGCCGCTGGTGATGAGCACTTCGGCCGGCGTATAGCGGAGCCCATTGTCGCGCGCGAGCTTTTCGCACACCGCTTCGCGCAGCTTCATCTCGCCGCGATTGTCCGGATACCCGGTGCGCCCGTTGCGTAGCGCGGTGACGCAGGCTTCGACGATGTGCGAGGGCGTCGCGAGATCCGGCTCACCACGCATCAGGGAAACCACCGCGCGGCCCGAGGCCGTCACCTCACGCACTTTCGCCAGGACGGCATTCACGGCCGTGGGCCGCAGAGAAGAGATGTTCATGGACGAACTACAATGTTAGCGCCCCGGCGAAGCTCAAACCCAAGCCGGCGGCGGCACCCACTCGCGCCGCGCCCGCGAATCCGCCATCACGTTGTAGCCGTAGTAGCGCTGGTGCAGGCGGCTCTCGCCCGCATAGTGTTCCGCCGCCGCATGGATAATGGCGAGGCGCGGCGTCCCGGGCGGCTGCGCCGCAAGGAACGCCGCTACCACGGCGATCCAGAACACGGTGAGCGTTTCGTGATACCCCGAGTCCGCCGTGTTCACGCCCCCCTGCGCCACGTTGTACGCCGGAATGCGCTCGCGCACAATGCGCGTTGCCTTGGCCACCAGATGTAGCGTGAGATAGTGCGAGGCCATCACCACGTGCGCCTGATGCGTCCACTGCGTCTTGGGAAACGTGCCGTCCTCAAAACCGCGAATGAAAGCCGCCAGCGACTCCTCGCTCTCACAAAAGTTCACTTCACCAACCTCAGCAGTTTCTGCCGGAGCCGCGCCGCCGCGGTGTTGTCCGGCGTGATGACGAGAATCGTATCGTCGCCGGCAATGGTGCCCACCACTTCGGGCAGACTCGCGCGATCGAGATCCACCGCCAGCGCATTGGCCTTGCCTGGCGGCGTTTTGATCACCACCTGATTCTGCGCTACGCGCACGTCCTGCAACACTTCCCACGCCATTTCGTCGCGCCCCGGCGCAGCGGCAGCGGACGCCAGCGGCAGGTAGCCATCGGCGGTCTTCGCCAGCCCGAGCTTCTTGATGTCGCGCGACAGCGTCACCTGCGTCGCATTGATGCCCACCGCCTTGAGTTCCCGCGCGAGTTCCTCTTGCGTATGGATGCGCTTGGCACGCACCAGCTTGAGGATCTGCGCCTGGCGGAAACTGGTGGACACGGGTCAAGCCCTCCGGATCCGGTCGAGCCGCGCGGCGGCCTCGGCCAGCGCGGACGCCACCGCATTCGGCCCCGTGCCGCCCGGCAATTCGCGCGTCTTCATTCCTTCGCTGGGTTTCAGAAACGCAGCCATCTCCGGGTGAAATTCCGGCGCGAACACTGCGAGCGCCTCGCCCGTCCAATCGCCGGGCTTCTTGCCCTGCTGCACGCTGGTGAGCACCAAACGGCCCACAATCTTGTGCGCCTGATGAAACGGCGTACCCGCGCGCGCCAACGCTTCGGCAAGATCGGTGGCCACCAGCCAGCCTTCTTCAGCTGCGGCCGCCGGCGCCGCTTCGCGCAGCGTGACGGACTCGGCCACCACGCGCGCCATTTCAAGCGACATCGCCGTCTGATCCACTGCATCGAACAGCGGCTCTTTGTCTTCCTGCATGTCGCGGTTGTAGGTGAGCGGCAGCCCCTTCATAGTGACGAGCAACGAGTTCAGGCTCCCGATCACGCGTCCGCACTTGCCGCGGATCAGTTCCAGCGAATCCGGGTTCTTCTTCTGCGGCATGAGCGACGATCCGCTGGTGACGCCGTCGGCGAGGTCGATCCAGCCGAACTCGTCGCTTGAATAAATGATCCAGTCTTCGGCGAGGCGGCTCAGGTGAATCATCGTCACAGAGGCCGCATAGAGGTAATCGAGGGCCCAGTCGCGATCGGCCGAAACATCCATGCTGTTGCGCGTGATGGCGGCAAAGCCGAGGTCCGCCGCGATGGCCTCGCGGTCGAACGGAAAGCCGGAGCCCGCCATTGCGCCCGAGCCGAGCGGCATCACGTTCACGCGCTGGCGCGCCTGCTCCATGCGCTCCCAGTCGCGCAGGAACATCTCGAAGTAGCAAAGAATGTAGTGCGGCCACAGCACGGACTGCGCGCGGCGCAAGTGCGTGTAGCCGGCAATCACAGCGTGCGGGTATTTGCTCGCCAGCGCCAGGAGCGCTGAGAGAAAGTCGGCCAGCAGCTTCTGCGTGTGTTCGATCTCGCCGCGCAACCACAGGCGCGTGTCGAGCGATACCTGTTCGTTGCGGCTTCGGCCCGTGTGGATCTTCGCCGCCAGCGGCGTCTTCTCGCCCAGCTTGCGGATCACCAGTGTGTGGACGTCTTCGTCGTTCGCGCCCGACCAAAACTCAGGCGCCGCAGATTCGGCCAGCACCGCGTCGAACGCCGCCACCAACGTCGCGCGTTCGTCGGCCGTCAGAATCCCCACGCGTTCAAGCGCGCGCGCAAAGGCCTGCGAGCCGCGGATGTCGGCTTCAAGCAGCCGCTTGTCAAAATGCAGCGAGCCGGAGAAGCGTTCAAGTACTTCCGACGGACCGGTCTCAAATCTTCCGCCCCACAACTTCACTTGCGCTGGGCTCCTTGTCCGGCCAGCAGCATCAGTAGCAGCGCCTTCTGCGCGTGCAGCCGGTTTTCCGCTTCCTGAAACACGATGGACTGCTTTGACTCCATCACCGCATCCGTGGTCTCTTGCCCGCGCTTGGCCGGCAGGCAATGCATGAACACCGCCTTGGGCTTCGCCTTGGCCACCAGCGCTTCGTCTACGCGGTACGGTTCAAAATGTTTGATGCGTTCGAAGGCTTCGTGCTCCTGGCCCATGCTCGCCCACACGTCCGTGTAGACGGCGTCGGCGCCATGCACGGCTTCTTCGGGGTCTGTCGTAATCTTAATCTTCGCGCCGGGCGCGGCGAGCTTCTTCGCTTCGGCCACAACCGCGTCGTCCGGCTCGTAGCCCACCGGATGGCCCAGCGCGAAGTGCATCCCAAGGCGCGGGCCGGCCAGCATCAGCGAATGCGCGACGTTGTTGCCATCACCGATGAATGCCACCTTGATGCCCTTGATGCGGCCGAAGCGCTCTTCAACGGTTTGCAGGTCTGCGAGGATCTGGCAGGGGTGATACAGATCGCTGAGCGCGTTCACCACCGGCACGTCGGACCATTCGGCGAGTCCGTCGACGGTCTCCTGCAGGAACGTCCGCGCAATGATGCCGTTCACCCAGCGTTCGAGATTCCGCGCGATGTCCTTCACAGGCTCGCGTTCGCCGATCGGCCCCACCTGCGAGACGGACCCGCCGCCTAGTTGCTGGATGGCGAGTTCAAACGTGAGGCGCGTGCGCAGCGACGGCTTTTCAAACATCAGGGCAAGGTACTGGCCGGCGAGCGCGTGGCGATAATCCTGCGGCTTTGCCTTAACGGCGTGGGCGAGGTCCAGCACGGCACGCAACTCGGTCACTGTGAGATCCTGATCGCGGCGCAGATGCCCGGCGGCGATACGTGGAAATACAAGCAGCGGCGGCGCGGCAACGGCGGCCACGGGCGCCGGACGCACAGGACTGGCGGCCATGGGCTTTCTCCTCGGCGGTGAATTTTTATGCAACAGTATGAATAATAATACAGTCGCGCGAGCGGCTGCAATCCGGTCTGGACCTTATCTATGATGAAGGCGATGGATGTTCTTCTGGCGGGGCTGCTTTGGGCAGCGGGCACGGCGCAACCGATCCGGCAGGTGGACTTCCGCAACTTCACTTACGAAACCTGCTTTGACGATGGCCCGGGCTTGGTAAAAAATGGCGAGCGAAAGGTCAAGGACGAGATCCCTGGCGTCGGAGGCGACCCTTTCTTTCGAGTGCGAGAAGTGGTTTTCGGCGACCTCGATGGTGATGGGCAGGAGGAGGCAGTTGTCGACACCCTCTGCAGCGGAGGAGGGAGTGGTAGGTTCACCGAAGCGCTACTGTTTCGCTGGCAAGCCGGCAAGGCCGTCTTGATCGACAAGACTGGCCATGGAGACCGCGCGTGGGGCGGACTGCACCGCGTCCCCATTGCCGCCGGGCGGCTCCACGTAGCGCGGTATGGAGGAACCAGCGGCCGTTGCTGCGCAGACTATATCGAGACACGACGGTTTCAGCTCAAGGCAGGCAGGTTGGTGCCGGACGGCGACGTATGGCGCAGTGACTACGTCTCTCGCGACAGCACTCACTCCGTTCGCCAAATTCACTTTCCGGCCGGCAGTTCATCCACCACGGTTCACGGCGCCACAACCGAGCAAGAATCCTACCGCATCCCCTTGCAGGCAGGTCAGACGATTCATCTGTATGTCGGCGGTGAGAATGCGGCTTTGCAGTTCCGGGGCGGGGTAGACGAATCGAAAAGCCAACCAATGCTCAATGAACATTGGGCATCCAAAGTTCCGAGCACTGGCGACCACGTGCTCTCCGTTTCCGCCGCCATGCGCGGGAAACCGGCGACGTTCTCCATCACCATCGAAATCCGCTAGAAGGTTGCGGAAACGCCCCGGAGTCAAAACATCCGCGCCGTCACGGGCGGTTCCTTCGACTGCTCCTGCGGCACGGCGGGCAGTGGCGTCTCCGGCGTGGGCACCGAAGGCGGCGCCTTGCGCGGCTCCAGCACGGGTTTCATCGAAGGCACCAGGTGCATGAAAATCCCCACGGGCAGCGCGCTGGTAAACGAGAAGCTCTCGGCCTTCTGACCCGGCACGTAGGCGATGATCGTGCCGAAGTGCCGGTCGCCCACGAGGAATACAAATGCGGCCGTGCGGCTCATCACTTTCGACTTGATCATGCGGCCGCCCTCGGCAAACACTTCCAGGCGATTGTCGCCCGTACCGGTCTTCGCCGCCAGACGCAGAATCGCCCCGTCCGCCAGCATCACAGAGTTGAACGCCTTGCGCGCCGTGCCGAACTCCACCACGCCGCCCATCGCCTTTTTCAACTCCACGGCCACTTCACGCGCCATCGCGCGCTCGCCTTGCGACGGCCGCACGGACGCGCGCGTCTCCACCGGCGTGCCCGCTGCAAAATGCAGCTTCGTCACGCGCACCGACGGATACCGGATCCCGCCATTCTGAATAATCCCAGCCAGTTCCGCCAGCGCCGCCGGGTTGTCGCCCGAACTGCCGATCGACGTAGCCAGGGACGGCACCAGTTGCGGGAACGGGAACCCGTGCCGCTTCCAGATCTTGTGCACGCCCTGGAACGCCTCAGCCTCCAGCATGATGCGAATTCGCAGATCCTGCGCGTGCTTGTTGCGGTTGCGCATCAGCCAGCTATAGACGTCGCTCAACTCGGGCTCGACGAACTTTCCAATCTCTTCGAGCGTTGCTTTCGGATGCGCCTGCAGACACTGCACCGTCAGCAACTCGAGCGGATGCACGCGCGCCAGATACCCGCGGTCGCCCAAGTTGAACTTGTCAGCGCCGTACTTTTCATACAACTGCTCGTAGCCGCCCGTCACCGGCACATTCGGCGGAATCACGGCCTTCAACGCCTCGACGAACAGCTCAAACGAATCGTTTGGACGCGCCGAACGGTACGCTACCGCCAGCCGGTATGGCGCGGGGCGCATCCGCCGCAACAGCCGCAAGACGGCCTCGCGCGGCTCGACGCCCTTGTAGCGCCCGATGAACCTCACTAGGAACTGCCGCGACTCGTACTTCATAAAGCGATCGAGGTACTCGCGGCGTTTTTCATCCTGCGGATTCTCAAAAATCTCGGGCGTCACGCCAGGGATCTTCCACATATGATGCTGCACCACGTCGCGCATCACGCGAATGAACACCAGGTTCGTCGAGCGGTGGAACGCTTCCCGCAGCGGCAGGATCGAGCCGTTGTCACGCCCATCGAAGTTGCCGAAATACTGCAACCCGCCGCCGGTGAAGAAGCCTTCGCCCGGGTTGCCCGAGTAGCGCCGCTCCATCGCCGCCGCAAGCATCGCCGCCAGGCTCTTGTCAGTAGCCGTCGACAGCCAGTCGTTCGCCCACGCCGACAGCGCGTCCTGCCCGGTGATGCGCGTTGGGTCAGCCGCGCCCGCTTCGTGCAACTGCGCCATCACGTCCAGGTAGCTGGCAAGCGTGCGCAGCTTCGCCGTGGAGCCCAGTTCAAGCTGCGTGCCTTGATTGATATTCAACGGCCGGTCATAGTTGTCAGACTGCACGCGCAGATAGTTGGCGCCCTGCCCCAGTTCGTACAACGTGAAGCTATAGATCACCGAACTCAGCGCGTCGCCCGGCAGCATCTGGTGGCCCACCACGCCGGCCTTCGTCGCGTAGTCGAGATCGGCCAGTTGCTTCAGCGATTTCGTTGACGACTTCGAGGCTTCCTGATCGATCGTCGCATTCACCGTCAGATCCATGCGGTCAAGCTGGTACACCGTTTCGAGATCCAACAGATTCAGCAGCCCGCTGCGAATCGCGTCCATCGCCTTGCGCTCGGCAAACGACGCGAGCGGAGGATCGGGCATGCGCTCGCGATACACCGCCGTGAGCGGCAGCGCGTCGTCGCGCAGTTGCTCGGAGATCAGTCCGGCCTCGGAGAGGGCCCGCAGATACAGGCTCGCGCGATTGTGGAGTTCGGTGCGCGCGCGCTGTAGATAATACGAAGGCCGGTTCACCGCCAGCAGCAGACTCAGCACCTGCCGGTAGGCCATCGCCCGCGCCCGCCGCACTTCAGGCTGTCCTTCAATATCCGCGTCGGCCATGCCGAGCAGCCGGTTCACTTCATCGAAATCCGCGCCGAACCACACCCAAAGCCCGTCGCCCAAGCCCAACACTTCGCCATAGCCGGGGAAAGAAGACAGCGGAAGCGCATTGATATAGTCCGCCGTAATCTGCCGCCGCGCCACCGTGGTTTCTTCACCCTGTTGATAGGCGCGTAGCGAAGCCGACACCATCTGCTTCAGCTTGTCGCCGGCCGAGGACGTCCGGCCTTCGGGCGAGTGGCGGATCTTCTCAAGCTGGGTGGCCAGCGTCGAACCGCCGCTCATGCCACCGCCCACCGAGATCTGCTTGCGGCCCATGTCGAAGACGGCCTTGCCCAACCGGTCCCACTCGACAGCAGGATTGCGATATGGCGTCGTCGCGTCGAGAATCTCGCGGTTCTCCACATAGAGCAGGCTGTTGATCACCCGCGGAGGAATGTCCTCAAACGCCTCGTACACGCGCAACGGATAGCGCGCATCGAACAGCGGGCTGCCGTCGCGGTCCAGAATCCGCAGGCCCGCCGCGCTCTTTTCCTTATAAATAGGAAACACGCCGGCCCGCGTCAGATTGCGCATCCACTGCGACATCCGGGCCTGAGCATCGATCTGATAGGGACCGCTCGCGAGTTTCTGCGAAATCGCCGGGATTCGTGAATAGCCCAAGCGCCCGTCGTAGGGTCCGGCGGTAGGATACTCTACCTGAGCCGGCCCAGGCTGCATCGCAAAAGTCATTTTGCGCGCCATCGCCGTGAAGATCCAAGCCTGCAGGCGGCTGGTGCGCGACTCGTAGATCACTGCCCCGGCGATGACACCGAGGATGACAAGCTTGGCAGTGGATGGCCGGCGAAGTTTGGGCCACTTCCAGTTGATCCAGGGACTGTCGCCCGGTTCAGGACCGGGAGGAGCGGGGGAATCGGGCGCATCGAAAATGGACGTGAGTTCCGCGTCCCCGGCTGGAGCGAACCAACGCGCCAGCGGAGAACGGATGCGAATAACTACCTTGCCCCCCAACGGCGCGGAGCCACCGGCGGGCGAAGGCGTAGGTCCGGAATCGTTACCCATCACGGACGGCGCGAAGCCTCGTTTTCCTCCTCGGTTCTTATTGGAAACGACCGGTCTGCCTCGAGTATATCGCAGCGCGAACCCGGACGTTGTTTTCAGCCGGCGGCGCTCTGCGCCATTTCAAGCAGTTTCAACACCGTGTTCCAGTTTCGCGCCGTACAGGGTGCGCACAGCCCGCGCTCCAGCGCGGCCAGGGGCAGCTTGGTGCGACCCTGCCCATCCGGGAAATACGTGTAGCACTCCAGCCCGCGCACGGCCATCTGCTCGGGGAAAACGCTGCGATACTCGTCAACGCGCGCCAGATACGCAGGCGGCGCAGGCTCGCGCAGAAAAGTCACCACCAGTTTTTGCGGCTCTTGCGCGGCTTCGCGCGGGAATGGATTGTGCTCGACGATCGTCCGCATTTCCTCAACGGTTTGCAGCAACACGGCAGGCCGGAATCCGCACTCGGCTTCGATGGCCTGCTCCACGCGCGCCGCCAGTTTGTCGAGCGCCGTTCGCACGGGCACGGCAAACACCACATTGCCGCTTTGGATATATGTGGACACGGTTTGCAGCTTCAATCCCTCGCAGAGCTGCCGCAGAGGTATTTGTTTACTGGGTACTGAACAAATGGAGCGCAAGCATGTGGCGTAGGGTAGGTGGCGCAGAGCAAAAAGCAACGTGAGGAGCCCGGACCAAGTCGCGGAGAGTTGGAGCGCGAGAACGCGCGGCTACGGCAGGAGAGTGAGCGGTTGCAGCGGGAGATCGAACGCCT
>Ga0194122_10001033_pt1 | contig 36334 bp, 43 predicted proteins | sample TA2MahCa10mmetaG_FD_155487 | JGI IMG/M metagenome (GOLD analysis project Ga0194122, IMG submission 155487) | Freshwater microbial communities from Lake Tanganyika, Tanzania - TA2015021 Mahale Deep Cast 10m | ecosystem: Environmental > Aquatic > Freshwater > Lake | place: Tanzania: Lake... | reverse complement strand
AGATGGATAAGTTGGTCAGTCGCCCAGTCTCGGCCGGGGTCGCCGCGACCAACGTTACGACGCAGGCCCGGCTCTCGACGCTCCCCTCCGCGTTCGCCACCACGCACGTGTAGGATCCCGCCTCCGCTGCCCCCGCCGCGGGCAACACCAGCAGCGGCCCCCGCAGACCCGGCAAATCGACGCGGTTCCGCCGCCACTGATACGATGGCGCAGGATGCGCGGTGGCACCCACCGCCAGAATCAGCGGCTGCGGCGGTCCCGCCGCCAATTTCAGCTCGGCCGGCGGTTGGCTGACGAGCGCTGGCGCCTGCCTTGTCGCCCCGCCCCCGACGGTCGCAGTGAAGGTCCGCGTCACGCTTCCGCCGCTGGTCTCGCTCGCCGTTACCGTGATCTCCGCCGTGCCCGGGAGGCCCGCCGCCAGGGTCAAGGTGGTGCCGGTCACGGTCGGCGCCGCCACCGCCGGGCTGCTGCTGGCCGCCGTGAATGCCACCACCGCGAGCCCACTCCCGCCGGGATAGACGGTCGCCACCGTGACCCCGTTGATGAGCACGAAGTTGGCCACGGTCGGGGTGCCCCCATTGAAATCCCGCACCGGCAGGTCCGAGAAGGCGCCGCCCGCATTGATCACGGGGAGGGCCGCGATGCGGTCGACGACTGCCATCCCGCCCCCGAGCACGCGCCCGAACACCGAATAGCCGCCGCCGTTGGCTGGCCCCAAGACGGTCGAGTTGTCCTTCACGTTGAAGTACCACTCGCTGGTGGCGCTGTTCAGGTCGCTGGTGCGCGCCGCGGCGAGGGTGCCGCGCGCGTTGGGTAGCGCGTACTCGAGGGCGACGGGGGCGAGCTTGGCCACGGCCGACACGTTGCTGCCGCCGGTCGAGCGGTAGCCACCGCCCTGCACGATCGAAATGCCGCTGCCGTCGAGGGCCGCAGAACGATGGACGAAGGTGCCCGCGTAGGTGCCCGCCTGCACGTACGCGAGGAAGTTGGCCGCGTGGCGCGGCGCGGCGTCGGACCGCAGCTCCACGTTGAAGCGGCCGAGGGAGGTGTCGAACTGCACCACCGGTCCGCCCACGCCGGGGAAACCAAAGTGGTTCCGCAGGTCGATTGAGGCGGCGCCGCCGCCCGGGGTAAGGGCCGGGGAGGGTAATCCCAGGGTCGCGCTGAGCTGAGGAACCTGGGCCGCGAGCCGGCTAAGGGTCGCGACCAAGAGAACGGCGAGGAGGCGGGCGGACGACATCCTGAGCAATGGAACCGCCTAGCTTGCCCGCGCCAACCCCTTTCGCGGGTCCTCAGCGCCCGGCTCAGCGCAGCTCGTAAAGTTCCACCAGTGCCTCGCCGGTGCCGCCATCGGACCCGCGGATTTGCGCGGTGTAGCTGCCCGGCGGCAGGGAGGTCAGGAGCGCGGCGTCGCGGCTGCCCGCCGAGAGGGGGAACGCGCCCACGCTCGCAAAAGTGGTCGCCAAGCCGGCCGTCCAGGTGTCGTTCTCCGTCACCTTCACGCCTTGGGCGTTGTAGATCTCCAGCTTTGGGTCCGCCAGGGTGCCGCCCACGCCGAAGGCAGCCAAGGTCGGTCCCACCGCGCGGACCAGCAGCGGCTTGTTGCCGCTGCCGGAAATCGTGAAGCCTGCAATCAGGATATCGTCTCCGGTGCCCACGCGGTTGCGGGCGGAAACATTGACCAGCCGTCCCCCGATCGCCGGGCCGGTGTCGTAGGCCTCGACGAGGACGACCCCGCCCGTCGTGCCCGGCACCTGCGCGGTGAAGGCGTCTGGCGCCAGCGGCGCCACCAGCGCGGCATCGCGGCTCCCGTTGGTCAGCGCGAACGCCCCGACGCTGTTGAAAACGGTCGCGAGGGCCGGCGCCCAGTTGTCGTTCTCGTTCACCTTCGCGGAACCCCGGTAGAGCTCCAGCCGGGGATCGGCGAGGGTCCCGCTCACGCCGAAGGCCGCAAGGGTGGGGCCGATCGCCCGGAAGAGCACGTCGCGGGAACCATCTGAAACCGCCACGCCCACAATGAGGGTCGCACTGGCCGCAAGGTTGGTGCGCACGGAAAGGTTAGTGAGGCGAGCATTCGCGTTCGGCGCGATCACCGTGAGGGTGGCGGCGGTGCTCAGCTGGCTGCCGCCGGGATTGGTCGCCGTGACCGAGTAGACGCCCGCGTCCGTCGCCCGCACATTGGTCACGGTCAAGGTGGCGTTGGTCGCCCCCGCGATCGTCTGACCATCGCGCCGCCACTGGAGCGTCGGGGTGGGCGTGCCGCTGGCCGCCGCGGTGAAGGTCACGCTCCCACCTGCCAGCACGGTCTGGCTTTCCGGCTGTCGCGTGATGGTCGGCGGCTCCGGCGGCGAACTGTCGACGATGCTGAACCGGATGGGCTCTTGCGGGCCCCGCCCGCCTGAGCCGACGCCCTGCACAAAGATCGTGTATTCCCCCGCCGCCGTCGGCGCACCGCTGATCACCGGGGTTCTGGCGATCACGTTCCCACCGCTGAGGGCGGGCGTAAATCTAAGCCCTGGAGGCAAAGATCCCGTAACGATGAAATACTGCGGCGCACTCGGCGTGCCGGTGTAGGTGAAGCTCATCTGCAGCGGCGCTCCGACGTTGCCCGGCAGCGGATTGGCGGCGGGATTACGGACGAAGGTCGTCGCCCCCGCCCGCGAATGCATCGCGCCCAGGCCGGCCACGGTGAACACCCCACGCAGCAGCTGGCCCAAGGGGGATTTGATGACGAGATTCTCTGCCGCGGCGACCACGGGCCGCACGGCCGGGGCGCGCTGCAGCAGGGTTATCAGCATCAGCCCGGGGAGGGAGCAGAGGGGATGGCGGGCGAGGAAAGCGGGCAGGGGAAGCATGGGCGGAGCAAAGGCTGGCGCCGTTCAATTGCAACCACAGCCATTGCCGCCCACGCCCCGGCCACCGGCCGCCGCCTCGCGCGAGAAGAAGGTGTGCTCCATCATCGCTGTGTGCAGCGCGTCTCGGTCGGGCCGCAGCGCGTAGGACGTCAAGATGGCACGCTCCCACGGCTGGACGCGCACGAGGCTGGTGCCGGCGCACCCGGAACCGAGCAGGACGGTGGCGGCGAGGAGCGTCAGGAGGTGGAGCAGGCGGCGCATAGTCAGGGCTTTTCGGCGAGCAGGGTTTCGATCTGGGCCCGCAGCTCGCGCGCGGAGCGCTCGCCGTGGAACCCGCGGTGGACAAAACGCACCCGGCCGTCGCGGCCGAGGAGATAGCTGGTGGGCATCGTCGGCACCGCCACGGCCTTCACCAGCCGCTGGAAACGGTCGTGCACCACGGTGAAGTCCGGGGCCAGCCGGCGCACGAAGTCCGCCGCCGCCGCCGGCTTCTCATCCACGCCCACGCCGACCACGACGAGGCCCTTGGCCCCGTAGTCGCGGTGCAGTTGGCCCAGCACGGGAAAGGACGCCTTGCACGGCCCGCACCACGAGGCCCAGAAGTCTACCAGCACGATCCGGCCCGCCGGCTCCGGCAGCGCCTCGCCCGCCAGGCGCGGCAGGTCGTCCCCCGTCAGCGTGGGAAAACGGTCGCCGGGCTGGATCGCCCCGCGCAGGGTGGCAACCGCCACCACCGCGGCCGCCAACAGGCTTAGTTCACGTCGCCGCATAATTAAAGAACCCCCGTGTCTGCGCCCGGGTCTGTTCGCCCACGAGCAGGCCCTCCGCGCCGGGGAACGATTGGATGAACTCCACGCCCCGGGGAATGCCGAGGACAAACGCGGTCGTCGACAGCACGCCCGCCTGCAGGCAGGAGCCGGCCACAACCGTGGCCTGCCGGCAGCCGTGAGCCACCGGACGTCCCGAGCGGGGATCGACGATGTGCCCGTAGCGGCGCCCCGCGATCTCCACGTGCCGTAGGTAGTCGCCGGAGGAGGCGACGGCCCGGTCCATAGCGGCGACGCTCCCCGCCGTGCTACCGGGCCGCGACGGGTCCTCCAGCCCGATATGCCACGCCGGCCGGTCCGGGGGGCGCCCGAGCGCCCGCAGGTCGTGGCCGAAATCCACCAGCGCGTGGGCCACGCCGTGGGCGCGCGCGATCTCGATCGCGCGGTCCACCGCGTACTCCTTGCCGAACCCGCCGAAGTCGAGGGCCATCCCGGGTTCCGGGAGGAATACGCGCCCAGGTGCCCGGGCCACCTTCTTCCAGCCGACCAGAGCGCGGGCGCGTTCGATTTCCAGGTCGGTCGGCAGGCGCGGCACCGGGGCCTGGTAATCCCACAGGCGCTGCAGGGGCAGGCTGGTCGGATCCAGCACGCCCTGGGTCATAAAGTGCAGCTGGTCGCAGACCTTCAGCATCACCTCCATCTCGGCATCGATCCCTACCCACTCGCGGCCAGCCGCGGCGTTGATGCGGCCGATCAGGCTGTCGGGCCGGAAGCGCGTGTAACGGGCCTCGAAGGCCTGTACCCACGCGAGCAGTTCCTGTTCGAACGCCTGGCCCGGCCGCGGGTCCGTGCCGCCCAAGTAGTACTGGACCTCGCAGCGGGTGCCCAGCGCGTGAAAACCCAGCCGCCGCAACGGTCCGGCCGCGGCTGGACCAGCCGGGACCGCAGGCGTGGAGCGATGAGCTTGGGCCAGCTGTGCCATCAGCGACTCCTCACCAGCCGAAGCGGGCGCCAACCGTCAGGATGTCCGCCCGGCAATAGGCGCTCGCCGGCGTGACGCCGTCCCGGCCGTGCATCGAATATCTTTCGTAGGCCGCATCGAGCTGCACCGCGGTCGTGACGTCCCAGATCACCTTGAACCCGTAGGTATGCGTTTGGAGGGCGGAGAGCCGGTAATCCGAGGAATAGAACGGGCCCTGTGGCCGCGGCGGGCCCTCAGAGGGCAGCACGGAGGTGCCGTCGAACCGGTAGCGGTAGAAACGCGCGGCGGACTGGCCGTGGAAGCGGTAGCCCGGCCGGAAGAGGACCTGGTCGCCCCATTGCTGGAACCAGGCGAGGTCCACGGTGTGGGCGCGCACCCCGTAGGAGTCGCGGTGGTGCCGGTAGCTGGCGTCCAGAGCGCCGCGCAGCGCCGGGAAGGCGCGGTTCAGGGCGGCGAGGGCGAGGCGCTTGTCGCGCACGTCCGGCCGGTTCTCGCTGAAGGTGAGCGGCAGCGACAGGCCCGGGATGATCTCCACCGTGCGGGCGACCAGCTTGTAAGGATCGGCCAGAAAGCCGCGCTGGCGGCCCCAGGTGAGGTTCAGGGTGACGGAGGTGCGCGGGTCTAGCAGTTGGGTCACTCCGAGGATGGCGTCGCGCGTGCGTTTGTCCGCCCAGGGCTTTTGGAAGAACACGCGGACCTCGTCGGCGGTGCCGGCGAGGCCGGCGAGCACGGTGGTGTTCTTCTGGTTGAACTCGGCGAGGCCGTTTACGGACCAGCCGACCGAATCGTAATCGCTCTCGAGGCTGCGGCCGGCGCCGAGCGTCAGGGAGCCCACGCTGAACTGCCGGGCAACGGTGGCGTTCCATGCGCGGCGGCGCTCGGTGAGCTTCGCGAGCGGCACCTGGTCGCTGCCTTCCGGGGCCGGTTCGCCCGTGGGGGTGGCGCCCGCGATTGCGTCCACCACGCCCTCGACCTTCAGCCGGGTGTCGGTGCCGAGGTTCTTCTCCACCGTCGCTCCGTGGACCTCGACAGCGATGCGTCCGGCGGCCTCGCGGTAGTCCTGGTACTTGTAGCGGACAGCCTCCTCAGCGCGGAGGGAGCGGGGGGAGACGCAGAGGAGGGCGGCCGCGAGCAGGGTGGCGCGGCCCGGATGCGGGACGAAGGGAGCCATAGGCGGCGGGTGAAGGGAAGCGCGCGCGGCCCGGGAGGCAAGTCGCAGCTCAGGCCCGCGTCGCGAGGAGGCTCGGGCGACCGGCGCGCCAAGCGGCCAGTTCTAGGGTCAGCGCGAAGAGGCCGGTGAAGAGGAGGTCGCTCGCCACGGTGTTGCGGAAGAAAATCCACGTGGGCGGGAATTCGGGGCGGCCGACGGTCAGCGCCTGCAGCCAGCCGGCGAGGCTTGCGGGATAATAGGGGTCGCGCAGCCAAGCGTCCGTGTTGGTCAGCATGTAGAAAATCAGGGAGGCCGTGAGGGCGCCCGCGCCGAGGGTGACCCACGATTTGCGCGCGGCGACGGCGTGGCCGAGCGGCAGGGCCGCCGCGAAGCAGACGAGGCGGAGGACGACGCTGGGCCAGGTCCAGCTCTCCCCGAAGGTGGCCGAGTAATAGTGGTCCAGATACAGATCGGAGGCGGCGAGGGCGACGAGGGGCACGGCCCAGAGGCGGCGGTTCGGCAGGTAGACTGCCCCGCAGAAGGCGAGGGCCATCAGGGGGGCGAAGTTGGCCAGTGCGGGCGTGTGGGCGCCGACGACGCGCCAAGCGGCGGTAAGGACGATCAGGGCGACGGCAAGGAACATTGGGGAGATTTTGGAGCGGCGGCGCCCGGGACACAAGCACCGCCGCGCGCCGGCCGGGACGCGGCCGCGGAGTGGCGAAGCTAAGGTGGTGGCGCTCCTCCTCCGGCTTCAGGTTGAGAGAACTGCAGATTCGCTTCGCGACGAACGACCGGGCGGCCATCTTCGTGATCCGGTCGAACTCCCCCTAGGGCCGGGCGGCGCTTCGGGGGAGACGGTGTGGGAGCGGAGGGAGACGAAAGCGGTCTGTCCGCGGGCGGGGTCGCTCTTGGGCATTTTGAAATGGCGGAGGGATTTTTCGCCGGAGTAGCCGGTGAGGAGTCTGGCTGATGGGCCTTAATTGCGGTGTGGGGCGTTGGCCGCGTCGGGATTGAACTTGGCGGGGGCTCGTGTGTGCTGGTCGGGTGTTTTCCACTTTGCGTCGCGCCGAGTACGCCGAACTGATCGGGCTCTTCCTCCTGATCGGGGCGGCGCTGGCGATGTGGTTCGTGCCGCTGAGCGCGGTGCTGGAGGCGCACGGATTGGGGCACATCCGGCCGGTGGCGTTCGCCTCGTCGGGGGTCGCGGCCTTCATCTCGCCACTGCTTTTCGGGGCGATGGCCGATCGCCACGCTTCACCGGCAAAGGTCCTACGGGGCCTCGCCTTAGCTACCGCGATGACCGTCACCCTGGCAACGACGGCCATCCGGGAAGGGTGGGGGCCGTTGCCGGTGCTGGCGTTGATCCAGCTGCACTCGCTGTGTTCGGCCCCGACTTGGAGTATCGCCTCGACCATTATTTTGGCGCGGCTGCGGGATGCGCCGCGGGAGTTCGGCCCGGTGCGGGCGATGGCGACCTTCGGTTGGATGGGGGGCTGCCTGTGGGTGAGCCTGATCGGGGCGGACCGTTCGACGGCCTCGGGCTACAGTGGGGCGGCCCTCTGGCTCGTGGTGGTGGCGTTCACCTTCCTGTTGCCGGCGGTGGAGAGCCCGCTGGCGGAGGGAGCGCGGAGCTGGGTGCAGCGCCTAGGCCTTGATGCGCTGACCCTGTTGAAGATCCGGGATCACCGCGTGGTGTTCCTGACCACGACCTTGTTCACGATCCCCTTGGCCGGCTTTTACCCGTTCGCGCCGCCGCACCTCCAGGAGCTGGGATTAGAGCGGATGACCGCATGGATGAGTCTTGGGCAGATCACGGAAGTAATCGCGATGTTCGCGTTGGGCGGGCTGATCCTGCGGTGGCGACTTAAGTGGATCATCGGGGCGGGGCTGGGGTTTGGCGTGCTTCGGTTTGTAGTGAGCGCGCTCGACACGCCGGCCGGGTTGATCGCGGGCATCGTGTTGCACGGGTGCTCATTTACCTTGGTGAGCATCACGGCGCAGATTTACCTGGATCAGCGCGTAGAGCCGTCGTGGCGGGGGCGGGCGCAAGCGTTGCTGTCGCTGATGAACGGGGGCTTCGGCAACCTGTTTGGGTATCTTGGCACCGGGGCGTGGTTCGCCGCGTGCACGACGGCGGGCAAGACGCAGTGGAGCTCATTCTGGCTGGGGTTGGCGTTGAGTGTGGCCGGGGTGTTAGTTGTGTTCCTGATGGCGTACCGAGGGAGGTCCTCGGGCCTAGCCCCGCCGCCATCTGCGCGGAGCGGGTGACGGAAAGCGGAGGGAGAGAGCGATGGCGGCGGCTTCGTGCAGCTGGCTCTGACTACACCAGACGACCCCCGAATTCCTCGCTCCCCGCTTCTTGTCCTCCCTATTTCCCTCTCACTCAAGCTCCCAGCCGCGGCGGTACGCGCGGCGCACCAAAGGCGCGGCCTCCGGAACGTTCGTCACCCGCAGTGACTTCGCGTCCCACAGGATCTTCCGCCCCGCCCGCAACGCCACGTTGCCCAGCAGTACCATCTCGGTGAACGGACCCGATTGGCCGAACTCCGACAACGCCGGCCCCTTTCCCCGGATCGCTTCGATCCATTCCCGGTAAGGACCACCGTCCTGATCCATCGCCCCTTCCGCGGATTCCCCGCTCCCCGCCACCCGCGGCAAGGTCTTCGGGGTTTGCGTGAAACCTGCCGTGAGGCCCTCGGGCTTGAAAACCCAGTCCTGCCGCGAGCGGCCGAAGAACATCCGCCCCCTCTCGCCCACCACCAGCAGGTCGAAGCGCCGGAACACGTGGTCCGCCGTCGGGAAGTCCGCCTCCCATAGCCGCTCCGGCGGCGGGTTCCGGTAAAGCCCTTCCCTTGGCGACACCCCGTCATACCAGACCACCGTCACCGGCCCGCCGAGGTGACTCGTCGGGAACTGGTAGGTTACCTTGGACCAGTTCGGCGCGGCGATCTCCGTGGAGCCCTCAGACACCGCCTCGACGCTCGTCGGCGCGCCGAGCCCCAGCGCCCAGTAGGGCATATCGAAGATATGGCAGCCCATATCGCCGAGCGCGCCCGCCCCGAAATCCCAGTACCCGCGCCAATTGAAGGGCGCGAGGGCGCTGCTGTAGTCGCGGAAGGGGGCAGGGCCGATCCATTGGTCCCAATTGAGGCCCGCTGGCACGGGCTCCGGCGCGGGCCACGCCTTCATCCCCTGGGGCCAGATCGGGCGGTTGGTCCACGCGTGGACCTCCGTCACTCGCCCCAGCACGCCCGCGCGCAGCAATTCCACGGCGCGGCGGATCGGTTCGCCGGCGTGGGCCTGGTTGCCCATCTGCGTCTGCACGCGCGTCTGCGTCGCAACCTCGGCAAGCCGCCGCGCCTCCCAGACCGAGTGCGCGATCGGCTTCTGGCAGTACACATGCTTCCCGCCGCGCATTGCCAGCAGCGAGGCGTGGAAGTGGTGATGATCGGGCGTTGAGACCACCACCGCGTCGATCCCAGGGTGTGTGACGAGCATCTCCCGGTAATCCCCGAAGAATTTCGCAGCGGGGAAGCGGTCAAGGATCGTGTCGCCGGCGCCGGCGGCTTTTCCCTTCTTCCTGCGGGTGAGCTCGGGGCGTCGGGGGTTCACCACGTCGCAGAGCGCCACCATCTCTCCGCCGGCAGCGGCGGTCGCCAGGGTATCGGTGTGGCCCTTGCCGGTGATGCCAATGCATGCGACCTGGATGCGGCTGTTGGCCCCGCGGGCGGCGGCGGGCAAAATGCTGAAGGCGACGGCGGCGCCGGCGCTGCGGCGGAGGAATTCGCGGCGGGGCAGGGACATTCGGAGAGGGGGTGCACGGGAAGCTGCGGGCGGCGCGGCGGGCCGGCAAGGGCGCAAAAAAGGCGAGGGACCGCACCTCCCCGCCGGGGAAGGAGAAGGCGGCGCCAGTCCTCGGGTTTGCGCGGCGCGGATCCGCGGCGTTGCCGGCGTTTCCCCGTTGGACGCGGCCCGCCTTGGCCCGCCGGTGCCAGCATCGTGCCCGATCAGCAGCTGCTGGGCGCCGTGGGGCGACGGGCGGTTGACGCCGGCCGGGCCGCCGCTTCAGCCTCGGACAAGCATGGCCTCTTCCCCTGTCGTTTCTCGTCGGGTTGTGATCACTGGTCTCGGGGCGGTCACGCCCTGCGGCACGACTGCGGCAGATACTTGGGCGGCCTTGGTGGCGGGGCGGAGCGGCATCGGGCCGATCACGCGTTTTGACGCCGCGGGTTGCACGGCGCGGATTGCCGGGGAAGTGCGGGACTACGACCCCTGCCGTCCGCTGGCGGCGCCCTTGCTCCCGCGGGGTGCGGCGGGCGAGGCGGTCCTGCAGGCGCTCACGCCAAAGGACTTGAAGAAGTTCGGCCGGTTCACGCACCTCGGGGTGGGGGCAGCGGTCGAAGCCTACGCCGACTCCGGCCTCGATGCCCACCGGGCGACCCTCGCCCCCGAGCGCTTTGGCGTTAGCCTAGGCGTTGGCTTGGGCGGATTGCCTGAGATGGAGGCCATGCACGACGTCTGGAAGGCCGGTGGCTTTCGTAAGATCTCCCCGTTCTTCATCATCCAAATTGCGCCCAACCTGCTGGCCGGCCAAGTCAGCCTGCTGCTGGACTGCCGCGGCCCTAATATGAGTGTCGCTTCGGCCTGCGCGACTAGCGGGCACGCGCTCGGGGAGGCAGCCGCGGCCATCGCCCGGGGCGATGCGGACGTGATGCTGGCGGGCGGTGCCGAGTCCACGGTGACGCCCCTCGCGGTGGGCGCCTTCGCCCAGATGCGGGCCCTGTCCACCCGCAACGACGACCCCGCGCGCGCCTCGCGCCCCTATGACCGGGACCGAGATGGCTTTGTACTGGCGGAGGGCGCGGTGGTTTGCGTGCTGGAGGAGCGCGAGCAAGCGCTGCGGCGTGGCGCCCGGATCTACGCGGAATTGCGGGGCTACGGGGCCACGGCCGACGCCTACCACCTTTCCTCGCTGGCTCCGGGTGCGGAAGGTTCGGCGCGGGCGATGCGCTTGGCGCTGAGCCGGGCCGAGCTGGCGCCGGGGGACATCGACTATGTCTCCGCCCACGCGACCTCGACGCCCGGCGGCGACGGCGAGGAGGCGGCAGCTATCGCAGACGTCTTCGGGGCGCACTGCGAGTCGCTGCACGTGAGCGGGGTCAAGTCGATGACCGGCCACTTGCTGGGTAGTGCCGGGGCGATGGGGGTATTCACGGCTACCCTGGCCGTGCAGCAGGGGATCGTGCCCCCGACCTTGAATCTGGACCAAGTGGACCCGGGCTGCGCCGCCCTGGGGCTTAACTACACCGCGCGCGAGGCGGTGCGGAAACCGGTGCGGGCGGCCGTGGCGAACAGCTTCGGATTCGGCGGGACCAACGCCTCCCTTGTCGTCGCGCGGTCGTAGCCGGCGGCGCGGCGCGGGTCAGCGGTTAGTCGATCGTGTAGGGCTCCTGCAAGTCCTCGGCTTCGGCTGGAGTGGTGAGCGTGACTAGGCTGCGCAGCGAGTTGAAGTGCTGGCTGAGATCGAAGTCGCCCCCGAGGCCACCGATCAGCTTTTCGAATAGGTCGCGCTTCGAGGCCTTCAGCTCCTGGATGCGCTCCTCGATGGTGCCGGCGGTGACCATCCGGTACACGAATACGGTGTTCGTTTGCCCGATCCGGTGGACGCGGTCAACCGCCTGGGCCTCGACGGCGGGGTTCCACCAAGGGTCCAGCAGAAAGACGTAATCCGCGGCGTGGAGGGTAATGCCGGTACCGGCGGCCTTAAGCGAAACGAGCATCACAGCGGCCCCGGAGGCGGTCTGGAAGGCCTGTACTGGCTTCTGGCGGTCAAGCGTCATCCCGGTCAGCTCGTAGCGGGCGAGATCCGGGAATTGGGCCGCGAGGGCCTCGCGGACGCGGTCCAGCAGCATGACAAACTGGGAGAAGATGACGGCCTTGTGGCCGCTGCCGATGACCTCGGTGAGCTTCTGCAGGAGGAGGTTGATCTTGCCCGAGTCGCTGAGGGGCGCTTTGCGCCAAGGCAGCATATCCGGGTCGCAGCAAGTCTGGCGGAGGCGGGTGAGGAGGGCGAGGAAGCCGAAGGACTTCTCCCGCATCGCGGCGCCGACGTCGTCGCCCAAGCGATCGAGGCCCTCGCTGCAGATCCGGGCGTACTCGGCCCGCTGGACGTCGGTGAGCGGGCAGATGAGCTCCATCTCGACCTTAGGGGGGAGTTCTTGGGCGACCTCGCGCTTGGTGCGGCGGAGGATGAAGGGGGCGAGTTGGGTCCGGAGGCGGCCGAGGGTGCCCTCGCGGTCGCCGGCGAGGGCGGCCTCGAAGGCGGCCCGGGAACCGAGGAGGCCGGGGAGCAGGAAGCGAAAGATGCTCCAGAGGTCGAGTTGGCGGTTCTCAAGTGGGGTGCCGGTGAGGACGATCCGGTGGTCAGCCCGCAGGGCGAAGCAGGTCCGGGTGACCTTTGCGTCGGGATTCTTGATGAATTGGCCCTCGTCAAGGACGGCGTAGCCGAAATCGATCCCGTCGAGCAGGGCGCGGTGCTTGCGAAGCTGGGTGTAGCTGGCGATCCAAAGGATCGCGCCGGGTCGGTGCTGAAAAGAATGGCCGGCTTTGAGGATCTCGCAGGTCAGCCCAGGGAAGAAGCGGGCCATCTCCTCGCGCCAGACGGGGACGACGCTGGCTGGGCAGACGATCAGGGAGGGTTTGCCAAACACTGGCCGGGCGGAGAGCAGGGCGAGGATCTGGAGGGTCTTGCCGAGGCCCATCTCGTCGGCGAGGAGGCCGTGGCACCCCACGTGGCCGAGGTGGAGCATCCATTCGACGCCGCGGCGCTGGTAGGGGCGGAGGAGGGGCGCCAGGTCCGGGGGCTTCGCGGGCGGGCCGAGGACTCGTTCCCGCCACGCGGCGATCTCCGGGGAGAGGGAGAGCTTCAGGCGATCGTCGTTGAAGAGCGAGAAGATCAGGTACGGTGAGAGCGGCGCGTGGTCGTCCTCGCCGGAGGCCTCGCCTAGGCTGCGCTGCCAAGTGGCAAAGGTGGCCCATTTCTCGGCCGGGACGGCGACGATCCCGAGGTTGGGTAGAATGACGGGCTGGCCCTCCTTGCGGAGGAGCGCGGCGACCTCGGAGTCGGTCAGCATCCGCTCGCCCGCGCGGAAGATCCACCGTAGATTGAGGCCCATGCCGTCGCCGTTCGCGCCGCCTGCGCGGGGCACCGATTCTGCCACGACCTCGATCTCGACGGCCCGCGTGCCCTTGAGGAGGTGGGCGGCCCGGTCATCCAGCTCGACCGTGAAGAGGCGCTTCCAGGTCGGAAGGACGGAGCGGAGGAAGTTGGGGATCTCAATTAGCGACTCCAGCAGATAAAGGCCGGAATCCTGCTGGTAGTGAAAGTGGGCCTTGCGGGCGTAGGCGGCGAGGCCGATGAGTTTCGCGCGTTCAGCGGAAGTGGGGTGGGGGTGATCGGGCGCCTGCGCCTCGGGTCCGAGCGCAGGTCGCCGTTTGCCGCCAGGCCCCTCGTTCCAGACAGCCTGAAAAGTTAGCCCGGCCGTCTTTGTCTTAAAGGTCAGCACCAGCGTGCGGCTCGGGGCGCCGACCGCCAAGCTCGCCGCTGCGGGCGCGGTCTGTGCAGCAAGGGTGGGGCGTGACTCCGAACCGTTGGATCCGACGGTCCGCCCCGGTGCCGGATCCGCGCGGCAAGGGGGGCGCGCATCTACTGGCAACGGAGAAATTTCATCCGCCACCAATTCCTCAATCTCGTGGAGCCCCGCAACGGCAAGCGCCTGCGCGACCTCAGGATCCGTGGAGGAAGAACGCACACTGATACCCTGCTCGTTCCATTCGATCACCGCATACTCATCGCGCTTCTCTACCCGCCGGTGGACAATGGCGTCGTGATCCGTCAGCTCCAATTCGCGGATCTGGCCCTCGACGTAAATTTGCCGACCGCGCTCCAGCTGATCGGCCGAGAACGTCGGCGCCCAATCTCCCTCGAGCTTGTCGAACCAGAACTCTAGAGACCCCGGGGTGTAGACGCGCTTAGGACCGTGCGATTGCATCGATCAAAACGGCGACCGTGAAGGAGGAGGCAAGTCCGGTGCAATCCTGAAGTTGGTGTGCGTCAGCAACCCGACCGCACGGGCGCGGCGGCGGCTAGAAACGGCTGGAGCGCGGCTAGGGTGCGATCGGCCGCACCGCGGTTGCGGGCGTGCCACGCCCCGGCGGCCTGGCCGCGGGCGGCGCAAGTGGCGGGATCGGCTAGCAGCTGGGTCGCGGCGGCGGCGAGCGCGGCCGGCGAGGCGACCGTCTCGGCGGCGCCGGCGGCGAGGAGTTCGCCGGCGACGGTGCGGAAGTTGCTCATCCCGGGACCGAGTAGGAGGGTTTTGCCGAGCGCCGCGGCTTCCACCGGGCTCTGGCCCTCCGTGTGCGGCGGCAAACTCTTACCCACGAAGACTACGTCTGCGAGGTGAGTCAACCGGGCCAGTTCGCCCGTGGTGTCGGCGACCGCCACCTCGACCGGGCCCGGGGCGGGGCCGTGAGTGCGGAAGTGCCCGCGCACGCCTGCGGAGTCGAGAGCCCGCTGCACCTCCGCTCGGCGCTCGGCGTGGCGGGGCACCAGCAGCAATTGGGCCTCTATGCCCTTAGCACGGGCTTGGCGCCAAGCCGCGAGCAGCGCCGCCTCCTCCCCGGCCCAAGTCGAGGCACCGAGCAGCAGCGGTCCCGCTCCCAAGCCCAGTTCCCGGCGCAAACGCACCTGCTCCGCGGGCGGGCACGTGCCGGGCGTCACGTCCAGCTTGAGGTTGCCGGTGATGCTGACCCGTTCCTCGCTGACACCGAGACGAATGAGGCGGTTGGCGTCGAGGGCCGAGGCGGCGAGGAAGCGGGTGCGGCGGCCAAGGACCAGCGGCGCCAGCCCGGGCACGCGGCTGAGCCAGCGGAAGGAACGGTCACTGAGGCGCGCGTTAACAAAAACCACGGGCACGCCGCGGTGTTCGGCCTGATGCAAGTGTTCCGGCCACCTCTCGCCCTCGGCAAGCACCACCAACTGGGGTCGCAGCGCGCGCCACGCGGCGGCCGAGCAGGGCCAGGCGTCCAAGGGAAAGTAGGCGAGGGTGGAAGCGAGCGAGCCGTAGCGTTCCGCGGCGAGGCGCCAGCCGGTGCTGGTGGTCGTCGTGAGCAAGATCTCGGCGCCGGCTGCGTGCAGGCCCCGGAGTACCGGTCCAAGCGCGAGCAGTTCGCCGACGCTGACCGCCTGGACCCAGACGCGGGTGCGGCCGGGCGTGGGCGCGGGAAGCGGGGCGAGCCAGCCGAGGCGCTGGGAGAATCCGGGGCCGTAACCGCCGCGACGGATCATCCGGAGGCCGTACCGGGGGGCCAGCGCGACGAGCGCCGGTGTGAACAGGATCCGGTAGAGCCAGAGCAGTGGGAACGTCACGGGGTCGGGGCGGCCGGGGGCGGGCGCCCCGCGGGTAGTAGCCGTAGGTTTAGCAGCGGGAGGAGCCCGGGCAGGCCAAGGACGGTGCCTCCAAGGCCCGCGTAGCGCGCCACATCGCGTACCGTACCCTCGATCGCGGCGTGGCCGCAGGCCCACGCACGGAGCAATGAGCTGTGGGCGCGGCTTGTCGCAAACGCCAGCAGCAGGGCGGCGACGACCAGTGCAACCATCTTCGACGTCTGCCGCACGAATAACGCCGAGAGGAACGACCCGGCGCAGAGACAGGCGGTGAGGGAACGGATGCCGGAGCATGCGCCCTCCACTCCGACTCGGTTGGTTTGACCGCTGACCGGCGGGAGGGCGAGCACGTTGCCGCACGGCTCGATCGGCAGGCCGAGCGCGTCGAAAGCGAACGCCATCACGGCCACCGCGCGCCGAAGGAGAACTAGGGTAAGCTGAGACTCCGCGGCCGAGAACATGGGGGCGGAGACGAGCCAGATCAGCGCGGGGAACAGGCCGAAGTGGGCGAGGCGCAGGCGAGAATCCGCGGTCAGACCGTCCGGGGTGGTGGAGGGGCTCGGCCGAGCGTTCAGCTCCAGCAGCGCTGGAGTAATCCCGGCTATGCCCAGCGTGATGGCGAGCGTGCCGGTCGGAAAGGTGCTGGCTCCGGCGCGAGAGCAGGAGTCGAGCAGGAAAAACGCCGCGCCCAGCAGCAGCAGCGTGGAGCCGGTTAGGGTGGCGAGAAGCCGGCCCTGCCACTCGGCGGCGCGGGGGCGGTTCGGCAGGGCGCAGGCCGCTGCGGCCGCGCGGGTGTTGGCCCAACGGTCGAGCACCACGAACGCGACCGACAGTGTTGCGAGCCAAACGAAGGCTTCGTCCTGCTCCACGCGGCACCACGGGGACTGGTCCCAAGAGGTAAAGAGCGCAAAGCCGCCGGCAAGCAGCAGCGCGAGCCCCGGAGAGCCCGGGAGGTCGGAGCGGATTTTCATCCAGCCGGCGCGCATTCGGGCGGAGGGAAACCGGCTTCCTTGGGGAAGCGAGCGCGATTTTGCGCTTGTCCGCCGCGACGCGGGCCGATTCGTTGGCGGGTTCTGCCGTCCGACCTCCGACGACGTTTCCCGCAGTTTGATCGAGATTGTGCTTGCCCGTGGTTGAGCCGCCGGTAGCGTTATCCTCTTTTCGCCCTATTTCCCTCGCAAGAATAACCGCCGCGTATGCCGACCATCAATCAACTCGTGCGCAAAGGCCGCCGCCAGGTGACCGCCAAGTCGAAGTCCCCGGCCCTGGCGGGCAACCCCTTTCGCCGCGGCGTTTGCGTCCAAGTGATGACCCGCACTCCGAAGAAGCCGAATTCAGCCATCCGCAAGGTCGCCAAGGTCCGACTCACGAACGGCAACGAGGTTATCTCCTATATACCGGACGAGGGCCACAATCTGCAGGAGCACTCGATCGTGCTCGTCCGCGGCGGCCGCGTGAAGGATCTCCCCGGTGTTCGTTACCACATTGTCCGCGGCACCCTGGACGCCACCGGCGTCGAAAAGCGCCGGCGTTCCCGTTCCAAGTACGGCGTTAAGCGCCCGAAGGCCGCCAAGTAATCCCTTCCGCCCCCGCCACTCCGACCATGTCCCGTCGTCACCGCGCAGAGAAGCGTCAGGTTCAGCCCGATCTCCGCTACCAGAGCCCGCTAGTCGCGCATCTGGTCAACGTGATCATGAAGGGGGGGAAGAAGAACCTTGCCCAGCGGATCGTGTACGGGGCCTTCGAGAAGGCCTCGGAGAAGCTACAGAAGGGCGATCCGGTCGACCTCCTGCTGGGCGCGCTCGAAAACGCTCGGCCTCGCCTTGAGGTGAAGAGCCGCCGCGTCGGCGGCGCGACCTACCAGGTGCCGGTCGAGATTTCGTTTGAGCGCCAAGAGTCGCTTGCCCTCCGTTGGATTGTCGCCGCGGCCGGCGCCCGCAAGGGCATCCCGATGCGCGACGCCCTCGCCGCGGAGATCGTCGACGCTTATAACAACACGGGCTCCGTGGTGAAGAAGAAGGAAGACACGCACAAGATGGCTCAGGCCAATCGCGCCTTTGCCCACCTGCGCTGGTAACCGCCCGCTGCCCCCGCCCATGGCTTCTGCCGCCCCTGCCATCTCCATCGTCACCGACAAGGCGAAGATCTCGCTGGTCAACGCCAAAGACCGGCCGTTCCCGCTGGAGTGGACCCGCAACATCGGCATCGCGGCCCATATCGACGCCGGCAAGACCACGACTACCGAGCGGATTCTCTTCTACTCGGGCGCCGTCCACAAGATGGGCGAAGTGCACGAGGGATCGACAGTAACTGACTGGATGGAGCAGGAGCGCGAGCGCGGCATCACGATCACGGCGGCCGCCATCTCCTGCGCTTGGAACGCTTCCTGCGGCCCGTGGAAGGGCATCAAGCAGCGGATCAACATCATCGACACCCCAGGACACGTGGACTTCACCGCCGAGGTGGAGCGCTCCCTCCGCGTGCTCGATGGTGCCGTCGCTGTCTTCTGCGCCGTCGCGGGAGTCCAGCCCCAGTCCGAGACCGTCTGGCGGCAGGCCAATAAATACCGCGTGCCCCGCATTGCGTTCATCAATAAGATGGACCGTACCGGCGCCGACTTCTTCCGCGCGGTCAGCGAGATGCGCGAAAAGCTGAAGGCGAACGCGCACCCGCTGTTTATCCCCATCGGCAAGGAGGAGAATTTTTCCGGCCTCGTCGATCTGGTCCAAAACATAGCCTACGTCTTCGACGACACCACCGATCCGCTCGGGATGAACCCGATCACCTCGGAGGTCCCGGAGGGCTACCGCGCCCAAACCAAGGAATACCGCGACAAGCTCATCGAGGCGGTTTCCGATTTCGACGACGTGATCGCCGAGAAGTATCTCGGGGGTGAGGAAGTGACTGCCGACGAACTGATGCTCGGCATCCGCAAGGCGACCATCTCGCTCCAGTTCACCGGCGTGGTACCTGGCTCCGCCTTCAAAAAGAAGGGCGTGCAGCGCCTCCTCGATTGCGTGGTCAATTACCTGCCCAGCCCGATCGACGTTCCCCCGATGAAGGGCGTGAACACGGACGGAGGCGAGGTGGAGGCCTTGGTAAACGACAAAGGCAAAATGGCCGGCTTGGCGTTTAAGCTCTGGACCGACCCGTTCGTCGGCAAGCTCGTGTTTTTCCGGGTCTACACGGGCCAGCTCCGCAAGGGGATGACCGTGTACAATCCTCGCACCCGCCGCTCCGAGCGCGTGTCCCGCCTTGTGCTGATGCGGGCCATCGAACGCGAAGAAATCGACGTCGCCTATGCCGGAGACATCTGCGCGGTGGTCGGCGTGAAAGATGTCATCACCGGTGATACCTTTGCGGACGAAGATCTCGACATCCGCCTAGAGCCGCCGTCCTTCCCGGAGCCCGTGATCTCGATGTCTATCGAGCCGAACTCGAAGGGCGACCAAGAGAAGATGGGCACGGCCCTCCAGCGCTTGGTGGCCGAGGATCCTACCCTTCGCGTGAAGACCGACCCGGACACGGGTCAGACCATCCTCGCGGGGATGGGCGAGCTCCATCTCGACATCATCCGCGACCGGATGAAGCGTGAATTCAAGGTGGAGGCCACTGCCGGCAAGCCGCAAATCGCGTACCGCGAGACCGTGGTCCGTCCTGCGGACGGCGAAGGCAAGTTCATCCGGCAGTCGGGTGGCAAGGGCCAGTACGGACACGTGATCGTGAAGCTCGAGCCCAATCAGAAGGGCAAGGGCGTGGAGGTCGTCAATGAGGTCGTCGGCGGCACCATTCCCAAGGAGTTCATTAAGCCGGCGACGGACGGCATCCTTGAGGGGGCGAACAATGGCGTGGTTGCCGGTTATCCCGTGGTCGACATCATTGTCCGCATTACGGACGGTACTTTCCACGAGGTCGATTCCTCCGAACTCGCGTTCAAAATGGCGGGTATTTTCGCGCTTAAGGACGCGATGAAGAAAGCAAACCCGATCCTGCTCGAGCCGATCATGGGCGTCGAGGTGACCACTCCCGAGGAGTACCAGGGGGATCTGATGGGGGACATCAATCGCCGCCGTGGTCAGATTCAGGGGATGGAGAACAAGGCGGGCGCGTGTATCATCAACGCGCACGTCCCGCTGGAGACCCTCTTCGGCTACGTCACCGACATTCGCTCGCTCTCCAAGGGCCGCGCCTCGGCGTCCATCACTCCGTCGCACTTCGAGCAGGTGCCTGGTTCTCTCCTTACCAAGATCGTCGAGTCGTCCGTCCGGGCTCCCGCCCGCACGTAACCCCCCCCCAGTCCCTCCTCTGCCATGAAAGGCCAGCGCATCCGCATCAAACTCCAGGGCTTCGACTATCGCGTCATCGACCAGTCGGCCCAAGATATCGTCGAGACGGCCAAGCGGTCGGGCGCCCGGGTTTCCGGCCCGATCCCGCTGCCTACGCGCATCGAGAAGCTCTCGGTCAACCGGTCCCCGCACGTCGACAAGAAGTCGATGGAGCAGTTCGAGACGCGCACTCACAAGCGTCTGATCGACATTATCGAGCCGACCGCGCAGACGGTGGACGAGCTGAAGAAGCTCAACCTGCCGTCCGGTGTGGACATCAGCATCAACGTCTGAGCCGCCCGGTCTTCACCCTCCGCCCTGCTTTTCCCCCGCCCGGATTCGTTTCTCTACAGTTAGCAGACGCCGATGTCCCCCCCCGGGGAACCTCCCGGCCCCGCTAAAGTAGGTCCGTCCAACGGAACCTAATCCACCTACCACTTAGCCCAATGATCTCCGAAATTCTAGGTAAGAAACTCGGGATGACCCAGGTCTACGACGCACAAAATGTGCTCGTGCCAGTCACCGTGGTTGAGGCCGGCCCCTGCGCCGTGGTCCAAGTTAAGACCGCCGCCCGCGATGGCTACCACGCCGTGCAGCTCGGGTTTGCCCGCCTGAAGGCAAAGAACAGCTCTGCCGGTGAGCTTGGTCACGCGAAGAAGGCCGGTCTCGATGCCGCCCCGCGGGTGCTCGCCGAGGTCCGACTCGACGCGGAGGCCAAGTTGAAGGTGGGTGACGTAGTCACCGCCGCGGCGTTCATCGAGGGCCAGCTGGTCGACGTGATCGGCGTGACCAAAGGCAAGGGCTTCCAGGGCGTGGTCAAGCGCTGGCGAGTGGCCGGTGGTCCGGCGTCCCACGGTTCGATGTTCCACCGCCGCATCGGCTCGATCGGCATGCGCCAGACGCCCGGTCGTTCGTGGAAGAACCAGTCGATGCCGGGGCACATGGGCTCGGAGCGCCGCACGGTGCAGAACCTGCGCGTGGTACGGGTCATTGCGGAACGCAACCTCATCCTCGTAAAGGGCGCCATTCCCGGCGCGAACGGCGATGACGTCCTGGTGCGCTCGGCCATCAAGGGCCAGCGTGCGGTGGTCGTGCCGGCGGCCGCCCCGGCTCCCGCGAAGGAAGCGAAGCCGGCCAAGGAAGCCAAGGCCGCAGCCAAGAAGTAAAGGAGAACCTTGAGATGAAACTCGTAGTCTTCAGTTCCGACGGCAAGACCAGCAACGAGCGCGATTTCGCGAACGTGCCGACCTTCGAGGGCGACAAGGGCCTTCAGGCGGTCAAGGAGGTCATCGTTGCGATCAACGCGAACAACCGCCAAGGCACGCACGCCACCAAAACGCGCGGCGAGGTCCGGGGCGGCGGCAAGAAGCCGTGGCGCCAGAAGGGCACCGGCCGCGCCCGCGCCGGCTCCATCCGCTCCCCCCTGTGGGTCGGCGGGGGCGTCGTCTTCGGCCCCAAGCCCCGCGACTACTCCAAGAAGGTGAATGCGCGCGTTCGCCGCCTCGCCTTCAGCCGCGCCCTCTTCGACCGCTGCACCGCAGGCGAGCTCGCGGTGATCGAGGCCTTCCAGGCCGGCGTCGCCAAGACCAAGGCGATGAATGAGGTCGTCTCCCGCATCGCCCCCAAGGGAAGGGTTCTGCTGGTGGACGCCGGCTTCGACGCGGTGACGTCCCGCTCGTCGCGTAATCTGGAGCGCGTGTCGCTCCAAGACGCGGCTCAGCTCAACACCCTGGACCTTGCGCAGTACGCGAAGATCATCGTCAGCACGAAGGCGCTTCAGGCGATCTTGGCCCGCGCCAACGGAGGGAAGAATTAATGCAAGCCGACAAGATCCTCAAACTCGTCCGCCTCACGGAGAAGGCGAATCAGCTCTCCTCAAAACTCGGCCAGTATACTTTCGAGGTTTACGGCCACGCCACCAAGGACCAGATCGCGGTCGCGGTGGAGGAGACCTTTAAAGTTACCGTGCGCCGGGTGAACACCCAGAACTACCGCGGCAAGAATAAGCGTAGCCGTCAAGGCCGGCCCAGCGTCGGGTCCGACTACAAGAAGGCGATCGTGACCCTCAAGGCCGGCGACAAGATCGAATTGGTCTAAGCCCGCGCCCTCCTCAGGAGATCCCCCCATGCCTATCCATTCCTTTCGTCCGCTGACGCCCGCGGGCCGCTTCACGGCCCTGAATAAGACCTCGGGCCAGCTCTCTCGCAAGCGCCCCGAGCGCGGTCTCACCGAGTCGAAGAACAAGTCCGGCGGCCGCAATGTTTATGGCCGCGTGACCTCCCGCCACCGCGGCGGCGGCCACAAGCAGCTCTACCGAATCGTGGACTTCAAACGGTCCCGGCTCGATCTGCCGGCCCGCGTGCAGACCCTCGAGTACGATCCAAACCGCTCGGCCAACCTCGCCCTGATCGCCTACAATGACGGCGTGAAGGCCTATATCCTCGCCCCGAAGGGCTTGAAGGTAGGGGATACAATTGTGACCTCCAATAAGGCCACGATCAACGACTACACGGTTGGCAATAACTTCCCCCTAGCGATCATCCCGCCGTCGACGCGCCTGCATTGCGTCGAGCTCGTGCCGGGTCGCGGCGCGCAGATCGCGCGCAGCGCCGGTGCCAGCCTCGAGCTGGTGGCGGTCGAGGAGGGGCAGGCGACGCTCAAAATGCCTTCGGGCGAGCTGCGCTACGTCAACGCGAAGTGCCGCGCCACGATTGGCGAGGTGGGCAACGGCGACCACAACCAGCAGTCCCTCGGCAAGGCCGGCCGCTCTCGCTGGCTCGGCATCCGCCCGACGGTCCGCGGTATGGCGATGAACCCGGTCGATCACCCGAACGGTGGCGGTCAGGGCAAGTCCAAGGGTGGTGGCGGCCGCCAGCAGCTGGTGTCCCCTTGGGGCCAGCTGGCGAAGGGGTTCCCGACCCGGCGCCGCTCCAAGCCGTCGAACGCCCAGATCATCGTCCACCACAACGGCCGCAAGCCGCGCGGTCAGAAGTAAACCAGCCCCCTCCGTACCATGGCACGTTCCATTAAGAAGGGCTTCTTTGTCGACTACCACCTGCTCGAGAAGATCGAGAAGGCGGTCAAGGCCGGCACGAAGAAGCCGATCCAGACCTGGTCCCGCCGGTCGACCATCACCCCCGACTTTGTCGGCCACACGTTCAGCGTGCATAACGGCAAGGCGTTCTTCGCGGTGTATGTCACCGAGAACATGGTCGGGCACAAGCTCGGGGAGTTCGCCCCGACCCGCGTGTTCAAGGCGCACGGCGGCATGACCCGCAAGGAAGTCTGATTTACCCGATGCGTCGTCTCCTTTCCCTCTTGCTGGCGGGCGTCTTCCCGGTCGCGGCCTCCGCGGCCACGGCGGCGACCCGCGCCGGCACCGTGCTGGCGGTGGAAGCGGGAAGCGTCGCGGATCTCGTGGTCCTCGATGCCGGTTTCGACGGGGGCTTGCGGCAGGGCATGCTCTGCCGGCTGGTCCGCGACGGTCGCGAGATGGGCGAGGTCATCCTCGTCGCAGTCCGGCCGGCGGTCAGCGCCGCCCTCATCACCCGCTTGGCGGCGGACCAAACGGTCCGTTCTGGAGACGTCGCCCTCCTGAAGCTCCTCAAACCCTAACCCAGATCGATCAACCAAAGGGTAAGGCGCCCCGCGCCGTTATCGCCGGCCTTTCCCGCCGGAATCCACAAGCCACCATGGAAGTCCAAGCCCTCACTCGCTACGCGCGCATGTCGCCCAAGAAGATGCGCGAGGTTGCCCGCACCATCCAAGGCCGTCCGGCCGCGGAGGCGGTCGAGTTCCTGAGCCTCGTGCCGCGCAAGTCTGCGCGCCTGATCGCCAAGACGCTCAAGAGCGCGATCGCGAACGCCGAGAACAACCGCAACCTCTCGGCCGACTCCCTGACCGTGCGCAGCGCGGTGATCGAGAACGGCCCCGTGCTGAAGCGCTTCAAGGCGGGCGCCCGCGGCACCGCGATGCCTCGGCGCAAGAAGATGTCCCACATCCGCATCATCCTCTCGGACGGCACCGACAACCCGTAATCCCCTTTTCCCATGGGCCAAAAGACAAATCCCGTTGGTTTCCGCCTCGCCGTCCGCCGCGATTGGCAGTCCCGCTGGTACGCGGCCAAGAAGGAATTCGGCCGTTTGCTCGCCGAGGACCAGCTGATCCGCACCAAGCTGATGGAGAAGCTGAAACAGGCCTCTGTACCGCGCATCTTTATCGAACGCGCTTCGAACCGGGTGCGGGTCAAGATCTACACCGCCCGGCCCGGCATCGTCATCGGCCGCAAGGGCCAGGAGATCGAGAAGATCAAGGAGGAACTGGCGAAGCTGACGGGTAAAGAGATCCTGCTGGACATCCAAGAGGTCAAGAAGCCCGAGATCGAGGCCGCGCTGGTGGCCGAGAACGTGGCCCTCCAGCTGGAGCGCCGCATCGCCTTCCGCCGCGCGATGAAGAAGGCCGTCGAGATGGCGATGGCCCTGGGCGCCGAGGGTATCAGAATCCAGTGCTCGGGCCGCCTCGGTGGCGCCGACATCGCCCGCCGCGAGTGGCAGCGCAAGGGTCGTGTGCCGCTGCACACCCTTCGCGAGAACATCGATTACGGGTTCGCCGAGGCCCTCACCGTCTATGGCAAGATCGGCGTCAAGTGCTGGATCTGCAAGCAGGAGTCCGACAACTCCTGAGGCGCCCGCTCAACCACTTAACCGGAGAATTCTCCTATGGCTCTCGCCCCCGCCCGCACCAAATACCGCAAGTCGCAGAAGGGATCCCGCGCCGGCAACGCCAAGCGCGGCAACACCCTCGCCTTCGGTGAGTTCGGTCTCCAGTCCCTCACCCGCGGTCCGATGACCGGGCAGCAGATCGAGGCCGCCCGAGTCGCGATCTCGCGCCACCTGAAGCGCAAGGGTAAGCTCTGGATCCGCGTCTTCCCGCACAAGCCGGTGACCAAGAAGCCCGCCGAGGTTCGCATGGGGCAAGGCAAGGGCCCGGTCGAGTATTACGTCGCGGTGATCAAGCCCGGCGCGGTGCTCTTTGAGCTCGCCGGTGTGCCTCTTACGGTCGCCCGCGATGCGTTCCGCCTCGCGGACGCGAAGCTGCCCTTTCACTGCCGTTTTATCTCGCGCGAGGCCGCTCAGGCCTAAGCCCACAACCCGTTATGCCGCTATGACTCCCAAGGAAATCCGCGAGCTCGCGCCCGCCGAGATCTCGACCAAGCTCCGCGACATTCGCGGCCAGCTGCTCCAGCTCCGCCTGCGCAAGCAGACCGGCCAAGTCGAAAAGACCCACGAGCTGCGTGCCCTCCGCAAGGACCTCGCCCGCCTCGAGACCATCCTCAACCAGAAGAAGGCCCAGGCGCCGAAGGCCGCCTGAGACGCCGACACGTCCCCCCGCCATGTCCTCTCCCGCTCCCGCCACGCGCAGCACGCGCAAGACCCAGATCGGCTTCGTTTCGAGCCGCTCGGGCGACAAATCCATCAAAGTCACCGTCGCCTACAAGACCCCCCATCCCTTTTACCACAAGGTCGTCAACCGCCAGACCGTCCTCCACGTCCACGATGAGGCGAACGAGACGCGCGTGGGCGACAAGGTCGAGGTGATGGAGACCCGTCCTCTCAGCCGGCTGAAGCGCTGGCGCGTGGTTGCCGTGCTCCAAAGGGCCGTCGCGGCCGAGGGCGCCGCGATCAGCGAGGCGGATGTTGCCGCCGCCGTGCCTACTAAGACCGCCAAGACCACCAAGAACGCCGAGGCCGCCCCCGCCGCCCCGACGAAGGGCTGAACCCGCCCCGTCCCAAAGGAAGAGCCATGATCCAACTGCGTTCCATTCTCGAGGTCGCCGACAATACCGGCGCCCGCAAGGCCGCCCTCATCCAACGGATGGGGCAGAACACCCCCTATGCCCACGTCGGCGACGTTGTCACCGTGCACATTAAGGAGAGTACGACCGATGCCACGGTGAAGAAGGGTGAGGTGGCGAAAGCCGTCGTGGTCCGCACCAAGGCCCCGATCCGCCGCGCAGACGGCAGCTACCTGCGGTTCGACAGCAACGCGATCGTCATCATCGACGCGACCAACAACCCCAAGGGCACCCGCATCTTCGGCCCCGTCGCCCGCGAGCTCCGGGCGCGGAACTTCATGAAGATCATTTCGCTCGCCCCGGAGGTCCTCTAACATGCAGAAGTTCCACGTTAAACGCGGCGACCAAGTCGTCGTCATCGCTGGTTCCCAGAAGGGCAAGTCCGGCAAGGTGCTCGAGATCCTCGCCGCCAAGGAGCGCGCGCGGGTCGAGGGCTTGGCAATGATCAAACGCCACCTCAAGAAGTCCCAGGAGCATCCGCAGGGTTCCATCGCGGAACGCGAAGGCTCGATCCATATCAGCAACCTGATGCTGCAGAAAGACTTTGATGCCAGTCGCCGCCGCAAGCCGGCCGCTGCCACCGCCTGATCGCCGAGACGGCGCTTGCCATCCGCAGTTCTTTCCCGCGATTCTTCACCCTTTTCCCTCCTCCCTTCGCAATCCTTTCGTCCGGGGTCGGTAATCCCGGACACCTCCAATGAGTTACGTTCCCAGTCTGAAGAAGCTTTACGTCCAGCAGGTGATCCCCGAGCTCGCCCGCAGCCGGGGCTACAAGAACCGTCACCAAGTACCGCGTTTAGTGAAGATCGCGATCAACACCGGCATCGATGCCGATGCCGACAAGAACCAGATCGCGGACATCCAGCGCGACATCGCCCAGATCGCTGGCCAGAAGCCCGTGCTCGCCCGCTCCCGCAAGGCGATCGCCAACTTCAAGCTGAAGCAGGGTCAGGTCGTGGGCTGCCACGTGACGCTGCGCGGTGATGCGATGTGGGAATTCCTCTGCCGCCTGCTGGCGGTGGCGCTGCCGACGATCCGCGACTTCCGCGGCGTCCCGAGCAAGTTCGACGGCCAGGGTAACTACAATCTCGGCATCACGGATCACTCGATCTTCCCGGAGATCACGGTGGAGAACGTCAAGAAGCACATCGGTCTCGACCTCACCCTGGTGACCACGGCCCAGACTGACGACGAGGGGCGCGAGCTCCTGCGCTTGCTCGGGATGCCGTTCCGCCGCGTGGAATCCGCCGCCAAGGCCGCCTAACCCGACCCCTTTCGTCATGCCGAAGACCTCCGCCCTCGAGCGCAACCAGAAGCGCATCCGCCTCGTCGCTAAGTTCGCCGCGAAGCGTGCCCAACTGAAGGCCACCCTGATCAATCCCGCCACGACCGACGAGGAGTTCTTCGCGGCGCAGAAGAAGCTGCAGAAGCTGCCCCGCAACTCTTCCCCCGTGCGGGTCCGCAACCGCTGCTCCCTCAGCGGGCGTCCGCGTGCCTACAACCGCAAATTCGGCGTATCCCGTATCCAGTTCCGCGAACTCGCCCTCGCCGGCAAGATCCCCGGCGTGACCAAGTCCTCCTGGTGATTTCCCTCTTCGCCGGCGGGGGTGGGGGCCTTCGGGTCTCCCGGATATGACCCGCCGACCGCCTCCCCACCTCCATCCCACATGACCGATCCGATTAGCGACTTCCTCACCCGGCTCCGGAACGCCTCCAAGGCGCGTCTGGAGGACTGCGTGATCCCGCACTCCAAGCTCAAGGAAAGCATTTTGAGCATTCTCAAGGCCGAGGGCTACGTGGCCGACTTTAGCAAGAGCACGGACGCCCAGGGCCACTCGACGCTGGTAGCGAGGATGAAGTACGTGGCCGGCGCCCCCGCCATCACCGGCCTGACCCGCGTCTCCACGCCGGGTCGCCGCCTCTATTACGCCTACACCGACGTGCCTCGAGTCCTGAACGGCCTCGGGATCGCGATCGTGTCCACCTCCAAGGGCGTGTTGAAGGACGCCGACTGCCGCCGCCAGAAGGCCGGCGGGGAGCTACTCTGCAACGTCTGGTAAGCCGCTGCTGAACTAATCCCATCTATGAGCCGCATCGGCAAACAACCCGTTTCCATCCCCGACAAGGTCAAGGTCTCCGTTACCGGCGGGACCGTGTTGGTCGAGGGTCCCAAGGGCAAGGTGCAGAAGGCCTTCGCCCCCGCCGTCAAGGTGACGGTGGCCGACAAGAATGTCACCTTTGCTCCGACCGAGGAGACCCGTTTCGCCCGGGCGATGTATGGCACTGCGCGTTCCGTGGTCGCCGGCATGGTCAAGGGCGTCACCGAGGGCTACGCGAAGGAGCTGGAGATCCAGGGGGTCGGCTTCAAGGCCAACCTGAAGGGCAACCAGCTGGATCTCGCGCTGGGCTACTCGCATCCGATCCTGATGACGATCCCGGACGGGATCAAGGTGACCGTTACCGACCAGACGAAGCTCAAAGTCGAGGGCGCGGACAAGCAACTGGTGGGGGCGGTGACCGCGGAGATCCGCAGTTACTACCCGCCGGAGCCCTATAAGGGCAAGGGGGTCCGTATCTTCGGTGAGCGCGTCCGGCGCAAGGAAGGCAAGACCGTGGCCTAAGGCCGGGAGAATCCAGAATGAAAACCATCAACAAAGCCCGCCTGCTGCAGAACCGTCGCTGGCGCATCCGCAAGAAGGTGCACGGGACGGCCGCCCGTCCGCGTCTCGCGGTCCGTTTCACTTCCAAGCACGTCTACGCCCAAGTGATCAACGATGAGGTCGGCGCTACGCTGGTCTTCCTCTCCAGCCTCGATTCCGCCCTGCGCGAGCAGAAGCTGAAGGCCAATCTGGCGGGCGCGAAGGCGCTGGGCCAGGCCTTCGCCGCGAAGGCCAAGGCGGCGGGCATCACCGCGGTGGTCTTCGACCGCAGCGGCGCCCCTTATCACGGTAAGGTCAAGACGTTCGCCGACGCTGCGCGCGAGGGCGGGCTCCAATTCTAAACACCGCATGAGCACCGAAAATTCTTCCGAGACTGTTGTGACCCCGGTGGAAGCCGCCCCGGACGCCACGCCCGAGCGCACCGCGCGCGAGGGTCGTGGGGGTGGCGGTGGCATCCGTGGGCCCGGTGGCGGGCGCGGCCCCCGCCGCGATGGTGGCCGCCGTGACTCGCGGGACAAGCCCCAGGAGGGCGACGGTCCCTCGATGATCGAGAAGGTTGTCTTCATCAACCGCTGCGCCAAGGTCGTAAAGGGCGGTCGCCGCTTCTCCTTCGCGGCGCTCGCTGTGGTCGGCGACGGCAAGGGCCGCGTCGGCATCGGCTACGGCAAAGCCAACGAGGTTCCTGACGCCATTAAGAAGGGCACCGCCAACGCCCATAAGCACCTCGTGAACGTGAAGCTCAAGGGCGACACGATCCCGCATGATGTATTCGGCCAGTACGACGGCGGCAAAGTCCTCCTGCGCCCGGCCTCGCCCGGTACCGGTCTGATCGCCGGCGGCGGTGTCCGCGCTGTCCTCGAGGCAGCGGGGGTGAAGAACATACTCACCAAGTCGATGGGTTCCTCTAACCACATCGCCGTGGTCCACGCCACCCTCGACGGCCTGCGCAAGCTCCGTCTCGCCGCGGACGTCGCCCAGGTCCGCCAGACCGCCTGAGCCCGCTCCCACCTGTCCCATGCAACATCCGAGTCGCCCCGGCCAACCAGCGCCCAGGCGGCGCCCTGAGGAAATCCAATGAAGCTCCACGAACTTAAGAACGTCCCTGGTGCGGTGCACCGCAAGAAGCGCGTCGGCTGCGGCGAGGGCGGCGGTCACGGCAAGACCAGCACCAAGGGCGGCAAGGGCCAGACGGCCCGCTCCGGCGGCAGCATCCGCCCCGGCTTTGAAGGCGGTCAAATGCCCCTTTACCGGAAGCTCCCGCACCGCGGGTTCAACAACTACAACCACCGGCTCGACATCGCCGTGGTAAACATCGGGGCCCTCGCGGGCCTCGATGCCGCGGTGACCGAGGTCGACGCCGGCGTGCTCGCGACCCACGGCCTGATCCGGGCGGGCGAGACCTCCGTCAAGATCCTCGGCGACGGTGAGCTCGGCCGGGCCCTGAAGGTCACAGCGGCCCGGTTCTCCGGATCAGCCAAGGCCAAGATTGAAAAGGCCGGTGGCCAGGCCATTGTGGCCTGAACCCGCGTCCCAACCCCCTCCCGTTCCCCTCGTCCCGGTCCCCGTGGCCGCGGCGGGTAGGGGCGGCTCCCGGCGCCCTCCCTCGCAAACCTCCCTCCTGTGTTTTCCGCCTTCACGAATTCCCTGAAGATCCCGGAGCTGCGCTCGCGCATCTTCTACACCCTTGCGCTGCTCTTCGTCTCGCGGGTCGCGTCGATCATCCCGCTGCCGGGGATCGATCCGGCGCCCTTGCAGAAGTTCTTCTCCGAGCAAGCGGCCACGGGCGCGGGCAACCTTATCGGATTGTACAATATGTTCACCGGCGGCGCTCTGACCAAGGGCGCGATCGCCGCGCTGGGCATTATGCCGTACATTAGCGCCTCGATCATCTTCCAGCTGATGACCGCGGTGGTTCCGGCGCTCAGCCGTCTCCAGCAGGAGGGTGATGTCGGCCGGCAGAAGCTGACCCAGTACACCCGCTACGCGACGGTGCTTATCTGCCTCATTCAGGGCACCCTGCTGATCCTGGCGCTGAACAACCCTGGCCAGCTCTTCCCCGGGTACGACGTCTCCACCTACGGGCCGATCGTGATCATCAGCAAATGGAGCTTCATCCTGACCTCCGTCATCTTCATGACTGCGGGCACGATGCTCCTGATGTGGCTGGGCGAGCAGATCACCCAGCGAGGCATCGGCAACGGCGTCTCCCTGCTCATCACGGTGGGTATTTTGGCGGACATCCCCGGCGCCGCCCAGCAGACCTACAGCCTCTTCTTCAAGCCCGTTGGCACCGGCACGAGCCTGGGCGTGCCGCAGGCCGTGGTGATGCTGACCCTCTTCATCGTGGTCACGATGGGCATCATCGCGGTGGTTCAGGCCCAGCGGAAGATCCCGGTGCAGTACGCGAAGCGCGTGGTCGGCAACAAGGTGATGGGCGGCCAGAGCTCGTTCCTCCCCCTTAAGGTGAATTACTCGGGCGTGATGCCCGTTATCTTCGCCAGCGCCATCCTGCTCTTTCCGCAGCAGATTTTCTCGTGGATTGGCGCGACCTACAACCTCAAGTTCCTCACCGAATTCTCGCAAAATCTGCTGCGCGGCCACTGGACCTACTACGCGCTCTACACGACCCTGATCCTGTTCTTCAGCTACTTCTGGGTGTCGGTGATGTTCAAGCCGATCCAGATCGCGGACGACCTGAAGAAGTACGGAGGCTACGTCCCTGGCGTGCGGCCGGGTGAGCCGACGGCGCAATTCCTCGACTTTATCATGACGCGTCTGACCCTCGCCGGCGCGATTTTCCTGACCGTGATCGCGATCATGCCGGACGTATTGCTCTTCGAGCTGAACGTGCCGACGCGCATCGCGTATTTCTTCGGCGGCACGGGGATGCTGATCACGGTCGGCGTGATCCTCGACACGATGCGCCAGATCGAGACCTTCCTTCTGCAGCGTCACTACGACGGCTTCCTTAAGAAGGGCCGGATCCGGGCGCGCAGCGCGGGCCCGCAGCAGGCTTCGGCTGGCGAGGCCCTGAGCCAAGAGGCGGTGATGAAGCTCGCGCTCCCTATGCTCGGCCTGCTGCTCCTCGGCACCGCGATCTGGGCTTACAAGGTCTTTTTGAAATAACGCCTTTACTTCCTTGGCCGAGGGTGGCATTTTCAGAAGTTTCGATGAGTCTAGGCCCGCCGCGCAGTTTAAGGTCGTCCTCCTCGGATCGCTTGGGGCGGATGAATTTTCCGATTTTCGTTCTTTGAATCTTGAGCACGTCTCTTCCGCTCTCCTGAAGGGGCGGGAGATTTCGCCCCTTCCGGCCTCTCCTGGCCGGAAGGATGAAGTTGCCCTGCTGGCGCTGATGCGCCGGTGGTTCTTCGCGCGCAAACCCGATGCGGGCTTTGTCCTCACGGACTTCCCGGCTACGCTGCTCCAAGCCAAGGTGTTCGACGAATGGTTGGAAACTCGCGGGGAGGTGCTGAGCTCCGTCCTCGCTGGCCGAGGCGCCCCTGCGGCGCTGGTCGAACACTACGGGACGCTCGGTCTCCTCCAAAGGCCGGCCATCCCCGCGCAACCGTGACGATCCCGCTCAAGAACGCCGAGGGGATCGCCCGAATGCGCGCCGCGTGCGCCATCGCCGCCACCGTGCTTGAGGAACTCAAGCCGCTGGTCCGGCCCGGCGTCGCGACCCAAGACTTGGAAGAAGCGGGCCGGGCGGCGATCGCCCGCCTAGGCGCCCGCAGCGCCTGCTACGGCTACCAGCACGGTTCCCGGCGTTTTCCGGCGCACACCTGCATCTCGGTCAACGAAGAGGTGGTGCACGGCATCCCGTCCCTAAAAAGGGTGTTGCGCGACGGGGATATCGTTTCGCTGGACATCGTGGTCTGGCACGAGGGCTACGTCGGGGACAATGCCTGCACCGTCCCGGTGGGGCTGATCTCCCCGGAACGCGCCCGATTGCTGCTCGTGAGCCGTGAGGCCCTTGACCGCGGTATCCAGCAGGCGAGAGTAGGTCAGCGCGTTGGCGACATTTCAGCGGCGATCCAGCAGCACGTCGAGGCCGCGGGCTTCAACGTGGTGCGAGAAATGGTCGGGCACGGGGTAGGCGTGCGGATGCACGAGCCTCCGGAAATCCCGAACTTCGGCCGCCGGGGCACCGGAGACCGCATTCGCGCCGGGATGACTCTGGCGATCGAACCGATGGTCAACGCCGGCGGGTACCGCACCAGAATCCTCGCGGACGGTTGGACGGTCGTCACCGCCGACGGTTCGGCTTCTGCCCACTTCGAGCATACCGTGCTGACGACGGACGCGGGTCCCGAGATCCTGACCGTCCCGCGCCAGCCCGGCGTCTAATCCGAATCCAAGATTTACCTCCCTTTCCCCCTTCCACTCTTTCCACCTAACCCATCCGTTCGTCATCATGCCTCGTCTCCTTGGCGTTGAAATTCCCGCGAAAAAGAAAGTCGCGTTCTCCCTGCGTTACATCAACGGGATCGGGCCCACGCGGGCCGATCTGCTCGTCAAGGAAGCGGGCCTGAATCCCGATATGCGGGCGCAGGACCTAACCGAGGAGCAGCTGAACAAGATCCTGCACCTAATCACCGACCACAAGTGGGTGCTGGAGGGCGACCTTCGCCGCGAGATCGCCGCGAACCTGAAGCGCCTGCAGGCGATCAACTGCTACCGGGGCATCCGCCACCGCCGCAGCCTCCCGGTGCGCGGTCAGCGCACCAGTACTAATGCCCGTACCCGCAAGGGCCCGCGCAAGACCGTAGGCGTCACGAAAGCCAAGGAAGCCTAATCCCTTATCGTCATGGCCGAAGAAAAGTCCGCCCCCAAGAAAGAGAAGCCTGCCAAGCCCGCTGCTGAAGGCGCGCCGGCGGCCGCCCCTGCCGAGAAGAAGGCGAAGGCCCCAAAGGCCGCCGCTGATAAGGCGGCGAAGCCCGGTGCCGAGGGAGCCGCCCCGGTCGAGGCTGCTGTGCCCGCCGAGGCCGGCGCCCCCGCCAAGCCCGTGGAGATGGTTCATGGCGTGGCCCGTCAGCCCACTGCCGAGGAACTCCTCAAGGAGGAGCTGGGCGCGATCAAAGTTCGCAAGGCCAAGGGCTCGAAGAACGTCGTCTCCGGCGTCGCGAACGTCCTCGCCTCCTTCAACAACACGATCGTCTCGATCACCGACCAGAAGGGCGCGGTGATCGCATGGTCCTCCGCCGGCAAGTGCAACTTCCGCGGCTCCCGCAAATCGACCGCGTACGCTGCCCAGGTGGTGGCGCAGGACGCCGCGCGCAATGCGATGTCCCACGGCCTAAAGGATGTCGTGATCCGCGTGTCCGGTCCCGGCCTCGGCCGCGACTCGGCCATCCGCGCCCTCCAGGCCATCGGCCTAGAGATCACCTCCATCGTCGATGTGACGCCCATCCCGCACAACGGCTGCCGTCCCCGCAAGCGGCGCCGCGTCTAAGCCCGCGCGCCCCCCTACAAACCTTCGCACCAGAATTTATCATGGCTCGTTACACCGGCCCCACCACCCGCATCAGCCGCCGCTTCGGCCAGCACCTGCTCGGCTCCGGCAAGGCGCTCGAGCGCCGCGGCTATCCGCCCGGCCAGCACGGTCCGAAGCTTCGCCGGAAGGTCTCCGAGTACGCCGTCGGCCTCAATGAGAAGCAGAAGCTCCGTTACATCTATGGCCTGCTCGAGCGCCAGTTCCGCCGGGTCTTCGAAATCGCCAAGCGCGAGCGCGGCGTCACCGGCGAGCGCTTTCTGCAGCTCCTCGAGACCCGCCTCGACAGCACCGTTTACCTTCTCGGCCTGACCAAGAGCCGCGCCGCGGCCCGCCAGTTCGTCAACCACGGGCACATCCGCGTGAACGGCCACAAGGTCGATATCGCGAGCTACAACGTGCAGGCCGGCGATGAGATCGAGGTGAAGAACACCCCGGCCTCCCGCCAGCTGGCTACCCGCTGCCTCGAGGAGAACCGCATCCGGAACGTCCCGGGCTGGCTCACGATGAATCCTGAGGCCTTCAAGGCCACCGTGGTCCGCCTCCCCACGCGCGAGGAGATGACTCAGGAGGTCAACGAGCAGCTGATCGTCGAGTTCTACTCGCGGTTCTAAGCGCGGCCTACGGTCCCACCCACGTATCTTCACCTGCAGAACTCCCCCGCCATGCCAAAACGCCTCGGAAAGTTCGAACTCCCTAGCAAGCTCACCAAGGTCGAGGAGGGCGCAACGCCCACCTACGCGAAATTCATCGCGGAGCCCTTCGAAGCCGGCTTCGGCCACACCATCGGCAACTCCCTTCGGAGAGTGCTGCTCAGCTCCATCGAGGGTGCCGCCATCTCCTCCATCAAGATCGACGGTGTGAATCACGAGTTCCAATCCATCGACGGTGTCGTCGAGGACGTCACCGACATCGTCCTCAACCTTAAGAAGATCCTCATCGTCTCGCAGAAGCGCGAGCCGATCTCTCTGCTCATCCGCGCCACCAAGGCCGGGGCGGTCACCGCGGCGGACATCCAGTCCGACGCCAACATCAAGGTGATGAATCCGGAGCAGGTGATCTGCACGCTCGACCACAAGCGGACCTTCGAGGCCGAGATCGAAATCAAGACCGGCCGCGGTTACTTCCCCGGCGAGGCCAACAAGAAGGAGGACCAGCCCATCGGCGTCATCCCGATCGACTCGCTGTTCTCTCCGGTGCGACTGGTCAAGTACGCCGTCGACGCGACCCGCGTCGGCCAGATCACGGATTACGACAAGCTGATCCTTGAGGTCTGGACGGACGGCCGCATTACGCCAGACGACGCCCTCAAGCAGTCGGCCTCGATCCTGAAGCATCACTTGGACGTTTTCGACCGGGTGAGCGAGGAGCAGTACGAGTTTGAGAACCAGCACTCCGAGGTCAGCGAGGAGCAGAACAAGCTCCGCAAGCTGCTCAATATGTCGGTGAACGAGATCGAGCTCTCGGTCCGCGCTGCCAACTGTCTGAACAACGCGAACATCACCACGGTCGGCGAGCTTGCGATGAAGACGGAGCAGGAGATGCTCAAATACCGCAACTTCGGCAAGAAGTCGCTCAACGAGATCAAGGAGAAGCTCGAGGCCCTCGGGCTCTCGCTCGGGATGAAGTTCGACGAGCGCCTCCTTGAGGCGAAGAAGGAAGTTTGATCCCTCCCGCTGCGCGGGCCATGAATGTCCCGGCCCGCGCGGCGCCCTTTCCCCGCCTGCGCGCCGTCCGTCGCCGCCCCACGCTGCGGCCGGATTGCCGATCGGAGGTGGGCTAAACCCAAACCATCATGCGTCACAACAAGCACCACGCCTCTCTGGGCGTCACCCGCGCGCACCGCCGGGCGATGCTCTCCAACCTCGCTGCCTCGCTCATCGAGCACGGGCGGATCGAGACCACCCTGACCAAGGCCAAGGCCCTGCGTCCCTTCATCGAGAAGGCCGTCACCAAGGCCAAGCACGCTGCCGCCAAGGCCGAGAAGAAGGACGCGGTCCACCTCCGCCGACTGGTCCTCGCGGACATCCGCAACGAGGACGCGGTGACCAAGCTCTTCAACGAGCTGCATCAGCAGTTCGCGCAGCGCGCCGGCGGCTACACCCGGATCTATAAGCTAGGCGCCCGTCGCAGTAGCGACGCTGCGGAAATGGCGCTGATCGAGTTCGTGAAGGCGGACGATACGGGCTACAAGAAGTCCTCCGGCCGCCCCGCCGCGAAGGGCAAGGGCAAGGCGAGCCCGCCAGCCGAGACGGCTGCCCCCGCCGCGGAAGCCCCGGCTCCGGCGGCCGGTGAGACGAAGGCCTGAGCCTCGTCCAAGTTCGTTTCACGGGTGCCGGACCGTTTGGTCCGGTGCCTTTTTTTGTTCGCGCGGGCGCAAGGGCACCGGTAGCGCTGGCGGATGTTTCCGCTCTCCACTGGAATGGCCGTGCTCGCGGGCCTGAGCCTCGGCGTCCTCGGGATGCTGTGGGCGTTCTACGAGCGCCGGGAGCGGCGGGGCGGGGCCGCGGCGCGGCCCTCCGCGCACCACTGCGTGCGATGCGATGCAGTGTACGGGGCTCCCCGGGCCGGGGCGGACACACCTTGCCCGCGCTGCGGGCATCTGAACCGGGCGCTGCGGTTTTGAAGCGCGGCGGCGCTCGGTGTTTCGGCTGGCGGTGGCGCGACCAGCGCGCGGCGCTCCGCGACCCCTGAGAGGGCGTGGCGAAGTGGTAAGGCCGAGGTCTGCAAATTCGTTTCGGCGGTTTTTCTCAAGTAGTCCCAAGGTTTCTGATACGTTTTTTCAGAGGTAAAACCTTCTGAACG
>Ga0194122_10001031_pt1 | contig 36376 bp, 37 predicted proteins | sample TA2MahCa10mmetaG_FD_155487 | JGI IMG/M metagenome (GOLD analysis project Ga0194122, IMG submission 155487) | Freshwater microbial communities from Lake Tanganyika, Tanzania - TA2015021 Mahale Deep Cast 10m | ecosystem: Environmental > Aquatic > Freshwater > Lake | place: Tanzania: Lake... | reverse complement strand
TGGGTGACTACCAAACAGTCGCCACCCTGGAGACCTTCGGCTTCCTCCCGCCGATGACCCAGGACGAGATCTACGACCAGATCGCGTACATCATTGCCCAGGGTTGGAGCCCGCTCGTTGAGCACGTGCACCCCAGCCGTTCCATGGCCACCTACTGGTCCTATTGGAAACTGCCCTTCTTCGGCGAGAAGGATCTGAGCGTGATCGTGAGCGAGCTCGAAGCTTGCCACCGCGCTTACCCCGACCACCACGTGCGCCTCGTGGGCTACGACGCCTACACCCAGAGCCAAGGCTCCTGCTTCGTGGTGTTCGAAGGCCGCTGATTCAGCGCCTCACATCGTTGGTCCCGGTTCAACCGGGACCACACCTCATTTGAGCTGATCGTATCAACAACGATCGGATCCTTTTGTGCATCTCCCTGCAGCGCTGTGAAACCACAGCGCAGGGGTGCCGCATCTCCAGTCATTCCATACGCCGGGCGGACATGGCCACCAAATCGAGTCGCGAAGCAGCTCTGGAGCGCCGTAAGGCCCTCACCGATGGAGGCAAGAAGGCCTCCAGCCGCATGAACGCGAGTGGTGGCCGTGTGCGCACCGCAGCTGATGCCCGCCCCAGCCGCACCCAAGCCGCTCCCCCGGCAGCCGTAGCGACGGCCACAGCGTCGGCTGCACCGGCTCCCACCCGCAGCCTGGGCACTCCCAGCGCTGCTGCAGCGCGTAGCAGCAGCACCCCCAAGCGCGTCAGCAACCCCAGCCGAGATCTGGTGCTAGCCCGTCGTGAAGCCCTGAGCCGTGGCGGCAAGCGCGCAGCCCAATCGCGGGATCGCACCCGCACCGATGTGGCCAAGGAAGCAACCAAAGCCCCAGCCAGCTCGGCTCCGGCCGCCGCTGAGCACAAATGCAAGTGTCAGGAGCACGAGGCTCCCGCTGCGCAGAGCAGCCGCCCCCAAACCGCCAGCCTGTCGCTGAGCAGCCGTGCCACAGCAGGCACCAGCAGCAGCAACCGCCCCGCCACCCGTAAGGCCTCCGCCCAGCACAACCCCAGCCGTGCCCTGGTATTGGCTCGCCGCGAAGCCCTCTCCAAGCGCGGCAAGTCGGCCAGCGGCACCAGCAAAACCGGTCCGGCCGCTGTGGTGCGCCAGATCAACCCCGACCTCAGCGCCCGTGAGCTGTCACAGAAGGTGCGCGAGCTGAAGAGCAAAACCGGTTCCGCCGGCACCTCCCGCAACAGCGGCACCCGCCCCAGCGGCCCCAACCGCCACGGTTCGAAGCAAGCCGCCGCAGCGGATGCCGCCTGGAAGGTGGGCGTGAGTGAAACCCTCGCCGGTCAAACGATCACCGGCACCCAGGCCAACCGCTCGGTGAAAACCACCGGCAACGAAGCCGCCACCTGCCGCACCATCACCGGCACCGAATATCTCGGCGCTGAGGTGTTCCAAACCTTCTGCGGCACCCAGCCCGCCGCGCCGATTCAGCCCGCCAAGGTGCGCGTCAGCGCCACCAGCCACGGCAATCGCGTCACCGGCAACGAAGTGGGCCGCAGTGAGAAGGTCACCGGCGATGAGCCCGGCACCTGCAAAACGATCACCGGCACCGAATACATCTCGGCCAATCAATCCGCCACCTACTGCGGTTCAACAACCCCCTCGGTGCGCAAGGTGGGCCGCAGCCAGACCCTCGGCGGTCAGGCCGTGAGCGGTGTGATGGTGGGCCGCAGCGAGAAGGTCACCGGCGATGAGCCCGGCTCCGGCCACCAGCTCACCGGCGATCAATACCTCGGCGCCGAAGCACCTGCCGCCGGTCGGGCCCCCACCAAGGTGAACAGCTTCAACACCCTGCGTGGCACCGGCATCACCGGCACCGCCGTGGGCCGCAGCGAACGCGTCACCGGCGATGAGCCCGGCAGCTGCCGCAACGTCACCGGCGACGAATACATCGGCCACCAGCAGTTCGAAGGCTTCTGCGGCACCCGTCCCGCCCCTGAGGCCGCCAAGGTGGGCTTCAGTGTCACCAACCGCAACCAGGTTGTGAGCGGCACCCGCACCGGCCGTTCCTCCAAGGTCACCGGCGATGAGCCCGGCACCTGCAAGGTGGTCACCGGCACCCCCTACGCAGGCCTCGAGCAGGCCGGCGACTTCTGCAACGCCCAGGCCGTGCGCGCCACCCGCGAACGCACCGCCGTGCGCAACGCCAACCGCATGACCGGCATCCAGCCCGGCATCGGTGGTGTGATGACCGGCGCCGAGCGCGGCGCCTGTGAAGACGTCACCGGCACCCCCTATGTGGGCGCTGATCAGCAGGCCGCCGCCTGCGGCACCGCCCCCAGCAACGACGCCGACTTTCCCCAGCCCCTGAACCAGGCCGCCTGGCAGCAGTTCAGCGTGCAATCGCCCGCCCGCGCCGCCCAGGTGCAGCGCGAAACCACAGGCGCCGTGACCGGCAGCACCTACGAGCAAGGCGGGAGAATCACCGGCCCTTTTGACATGGCCACCGGCAAGGTGACCGGCACCGAACAGTTCCGCTTCGACCGCCGTGCCAGCCAGCGCCTGGCTGCAGCCGCCGCCACTCCCGCCAGCTCCGTTGAGGATCTACGTGCCACCTCCCGGGTCACCGGCGAGGGTTCGGGCACCAAGGTCACCGGCGACGATTGGGACCGTGGTGATCGCGTCACCGGCACCGAGGGCAGCTCGGCCCGCCGCCGCAACCCCACCCGGGTGGGCCCGATGAGCGGCATGCCTGGTCTGCAGAACAAGCGCAACCAGGAAGTTCCCCCTCCCAACAGCAAGATCACCGGCTCCAGCGGCAGCACCGATCAGGGTTCCCTGATCACGGTGTCCGGCGGCGCCCGGGGCTGAGGGGTAACAGCTGATGCGTCGGAGAACCGCCAACACCGAGCGGGCCCTGGGCCCCACGGCTCCCCGACGCCGCTTCGGCACCAGCGGGGAGGCGCCCGCTGAGCTCAACCCCAGCTCCTCACTAAGCAAAGTGCTGCGCCAGCGCGAGCTCGCCAACCGGGCCCGCACCGGCAACTCCCGCAGCAGCCGCCAGGCTCCTGCGCCGAGCGCCGTGCCGGCCACTACCCCGAGCCGCAGGATTCGCCCCGTTGCCACCCAGGTGGTGCTCCGCCCCGCCGGCGGTTTGCACCCCCTCAGCAACGGCCAGGCCAATGCCGCCCTGCGGGCCTACGAAGAGCGCACCCTCGGCGCCTTCGATCGCATTGTTCCGGTGCTGAAGCGGCTCTCCGCCCTGCAGCACGAGCCCGATTTCACCGCCCAGGCCCAACGCCTGGCGCTGGCCGAGCTCGGCCATGAGCTGCCCCTGCCGGTGCTCGACACCGCCTGGACCAGTCAGCTCGACATGCGCACCCTGTTCGCCTGGTGCGTGTTTGAGGCCTACGAGCAAACGAGCCTCTCCTTCTTCAACGACGATCCCCTCGCCGCCCAGGCCGGCAGCAGCGACGCCGACGCCTTCGATGCCTTCCTGCTCGAGTGCGGCTTCCACCTGCTCGACATCACCCCCTGCGCCGACGGCCGCCTGGCCCACGCCATCGCCTACGCCCTGCGCCTGCCCTTCAGCTCGGTGCGGCGACGCTCCCATGCCGGCGCCATGTTCGACGTGGAAAACACGGTGAACCGCTGGGTGAAAACCGAGCACCGCCGCTACCGCGAGGCGATCCCCAACCCTGCCCACGCCGACACCCGCTACCTCAAGGTGGTGGTGTATCACTTCAGCTCCAAGGATCCCTGCCACGAGGGCTGCGCTGCCCATGGCAGCAACGACGAAGCCGCCGCGGCCCAGGGCCTGCAGCGACTCAAGGATTTCCAGCAGGCGGTGGAGAACAGCTTCTGCTGCGGTGCCTCAGTGGATCTGCTTCTGGTGGGGATGGACACCGACACCGACGCCATCCGCGTGCATGTGCCCGGCCGCGATGGGAGCACCGACCTGAACAACTGGCTCGATGCCCGCGACGTGTATGAAGCCACCTGCAGCCTGCGGGCCGATGCCGCCCGGGTCCGCATCCAGGAGTTGGTGGAGCAGGCCGCAGCCAGCCAGCCCGATGCCGGCATGGTGCAACTGGTAGGGCGGCTGATCGAGCACAACCTCTCCCAGATCGACTACGTGCGCCAGTACCACGGCGGTAGCTACAGCGATTACGGCCACGCCGAGCGCTTCATCGGCGTGGGGATCGGCTTCAAGGAGGTGCACCTTCGCAACCTCACCTACTTCGCCTACATGGACACCGTGGAAGAAGGCGCTCCCGATCTGGATGTGGGCGTGAAGATCTTCAAGGGGCTGAATGTGTCGCGGGGGTTGCCGATCCCCGTGGTGCTGCGCTTCGACTATCACGGCGGCGTGCCCGGGGCCCGGGAGCGCGCCGTGGCCCATTGCGAGCGCGTGAAAGCGGCGATCGAATCCCGCTACAGCGAGCTCTGCCAGCAGGGTCTGCTGCACACCCTGCTCACGGTTCGCGATCGGGATCGCCATCTCCCGGCCGAGACCGTAAGTTCCTCAATCACGTTCAACACCGGAGGGGGGCACTGAGATGTTGATCTGCAAAGTGGTGAAGCCGTTGGTGTCCACCAACCGCATCGCTGATTTCCAACACAAGCACCTGCAGGTGGTGCTCGATGGCAGCACCCAGAAGGTGGCCGTCGACGCCGTTGGCGCCATCCCCGGCGACTGGGTGATCTGCGTGGGCAGCTCTGCCGCCCGTGAAGCCGCCGGCAGCAAGTCGTATCCCAGCGATCTCACGATCGTGGGGATCATCGACCACTGGGATCCCGAGGCCGGCAAGAGCATGGCCGCCGGCACACCCCAGGGGGGCGCCAAGTAATGGAGATCATGCAGGTGATGGGTTCGCTGGTCTGCACCCAACGGGTGGAGGGCTTCGCCCACCTCAACCTGCGGATCCTGCGCACCAGCAAGGGCAAGCTCAACGTGGCCTGCGACCCGGTGGGCGCTTCACCCGGTAACTGGGTGTTCACCGCCAGCGGCTCCGCAGCCCGCTTTGCCACCGGCAACGCCGAACTGTTCACCGATCTCACGATCGGCGGAATCATCGACCACTGGTCGCCCGACGGTTAAGGAACGCCCTGTTCCGCCCTGTGCTGCTCCTTGGAGCAGCACAGGGTCCACCCCGTTTGATCCGCGACCACTCCAGGGCACTGCCCCATCCAGCAATGGCCACTCCCAAACCCCGAGCTACCAGCACCTCAACCGCTGCCACCCCGGTAACGGCCATTCCTGCTGCGGCAGCCAAGCCCGCTGCCCCGGCTCAGCCGACCGCCGCCCCCAGCGCGCCGGTCACCGTCACGGCTCAGACCGTGGCCACCAAGGCTGTTGCTGCCAAGCCGGCAGCCACCCGCGCCACCACCACCAAGGCCTCCACCACCAAAACCGTTGCCAGCACCACCCGCCGGGGTGGCAGCAGCAGCGGCACCGGCGGCGGCAGCACCGGTGGCAGTGGCCTCAATCGTTCCTCTTCCAGCAGCAACTTCCCCATGGCCTCTTCCGTTCAGGGCATCGCCCTCGGCATGATCGAAACCCGCGGTCTGGTGCCGGCCATCGAGGCTGCTGACGCCATGACCAAGGCTGCCGAAGTGAGCCTGATCGCCCGTGAATTCGTGGGTGGCGGCTATGTGACCGTGCTGGTGCGCGGCGAAACCGGTGCCGTGAACGCCGCCGTGCGCGCCGGCGCCGATGCCTGCGAGCGCGTGGGCGACGGCCTGGTGGCCGCCCACATCATTGCCCGCCCCCACACCGAAGTGGAGCCTGCTCTGATCAGCACCAACAACCGTCGCGCCTGATGACCACGGACGCCGTTCATCCGCGCGTCCTGGCCTATCTGGGTCGCGCCCTGAGCCTTGAGCTCACTGCCGTGCAGCAATACATGACCCAGGCCTCCCTCGTGGGGCTCTGGGGCGATGAGGACTCCGCCGCCCGCTTCCGCGAGGAAACGGTGGAGGAGCTTCAGCACGCTGAGCGCATCGTGCAACACATGCTGCAACTGGGGGTGGCACCGGCCGCCTCCCAGCTGCAACCGGTGAGCCACGCCCCGGATCTGCTGGGGTTGTTGGAGCAGAATGCCGACCTCGAGCGGCAGCTGGTGGATCACTACGCCGAGGCCACCCGCTTCTGTCACGTGATCCACGACGACGCCAACGCGGCCTTCTTCCAGGTCCTGCTGGACGACGAGCAGCACCACGGTGAAGAGCTGCAGGCCTGGCTGAAGCAGCTGGGCGGTCCCCGCCGCCGCGGCTACGCCCGCTACGGCCGTGCCAGCTTCTGATCTCACTGCTTAGAGTCCGCCACGCTTCGGTTCCTGGTTTTTGAGCAACGCTCTCCCGCTTCCGCTGCAGCTGATCTGGCTGGTGCCGCTCTATGGCTTCAGCGGAATGCTGCTGTCGCTCCCCTGGGCCACGGGCTGGATCAAGCGCAATGGGCCGCGTCCTGCGGCCTATCTCAATCTGTTGGTCACACTGCTGGCGGTGCTGCACGGCAGCCTGGCAATCAGCGAGGTGGTGCAGCTCGGCCCCCAGCACCTGGATTTCCCCTGGTTTCAGGCGGCGGATCTCAACCTGCGCATCGGCTTCGATCTCTCGCTCACCAACCTGGCGGCGCTGGAGCTGGTGACCACGATGAGCCTGATCTGCCAGGTTTTTGCCCTCGGCTACCTCGATAAGGAGTGGTCGCTGGCCCGCTTCTACGCCCTGGTGGGCTTCTTTGAAGGGGCCATGAGCGGCGTGGTGCTGAGCAGCAACCTGTTCATGAGCTATTTCCTGCTGGAGATGCTCACCCTCTCCACCTATCTGCTGGTGGGCTTCTGGTATGCCCAGCCGTTGGTGGTAACGGCCGCCCGCGATGCCTTCCTCACCAAGCGGGTGGGGGATGTGCTGCTGCTGATGGGGGTGGTGGCGGTGTCGTCTTGGGCCGGCTCGATGGAATTCACCGATCTCTACGCCTGGGCGGCCCAAGCGCGGGAGCAACATCTGATCACCCCCCTGGCCGGCACGCTGCTGGGCCTGGGTTTGATCGCTGGCCCCATGGGCAAATGTGCCCAGTTCCCCATGCACCTCTGGCTGGACGAGGCGATGGAGGGTCCGAACCCGGCCTCAATCCTGCGCAACTCAGTGGTGGTGACCTGCGGCGCCATCGTGCTGCTCAAGCTGATGCCGGTTGTGGCCGTGTCGCCCCTGGCCACCACGGTGCTGCTGGCGGTGGGCAGCATTAGCGCCCTGGGCGGCGGCTTGGTGGCGATCGCCCAGGTGGATCTGAAACGCGCCTTCAGCTACTCCACCACCTCCTATTTAGGGCTGGTGTTCATCGCCATCGCCCTACAGCAGCCCGGCATTGCCCTGCTGCTGCTGTTCGCCCACGGCCTGGCCCGAGCCCTGCAGTTCATGAGTGTGGGCAGCATCATTGCCACCACCAACTGCCAGGACCTCACCGAACTCGGTGGCCTCGGCACCCGCATGCCCGCCACCTCCCTGGCCTTTCTGGTGGGCAGCGCCGGCCTGGTGGGCCTGCTGCCCCTGGGCGGTTTCTGGTGTTACGGCCTGTTGGTTGAGAACCTCTGGCAGCTGGCCCCCGGCTACGCCGCCATCTTTCTGCTCACCAACGTGCTGGCGGCCGCCAACGTCACCCGGGTGTATCGCTCGGTGTTCATGGGCCCGGCCATGCCCAAAACCAAGCGCACCCCCGAGGCCAACTGGCTGATGGCGCTGCCGATGGTGAGCCTCACGGTGATCGTGCTGCTGCTGCCGGCGATCATGCAGCGCATCGACCCGGTGCCGGGCATCGCCTCCTTCTCCCTGGCGGTGGCCGGCGCCGTGCTCGCCAGCGGCCTGGTGGGTGTGCTGCTCGGTGCACTCACGCCCCTCGATGAATTCTGGTCGCGCTCGCGGCAGCCGCTGGTGAGGCTGGTGCAAGACCTGCTCGCCTACGACTTCTACACACCGGAGATCTACCGCCGCACGATCGTGTCGGCAGTAGCGTCCCTGGCCCGTTTCACCCGCTGGTTCGACATCAACGTGATCAAAGGGGCGGTGGATGGTGTGGGTCGTCTCTCCCTCTCCACGGCTGAAGGCCTCAAGCTCACCGTGAGCGGCCAGCTGCAGAGCTATGTGCTCACCGTGATCCTGGCGGTGGTGCTGTTGATCGGCAGCCTCCAAGTGCTGCGTGAGGTGGGCTGACCATGCTGCTCACCGTCCTGCTGCTGATCCCCTTCGCCGGCACCCTGGCGTTGTTGGTGTGGCCCAGCTCGCCCTCGCCTTCGCGGCTGCGTCAGATCTCGATTGCGATCCTGGCGGCCCAGCTAGCCCTGAGCGTGCTGGTGGCCCTGCAATTCGATCCCGCCCTACCGGGGCTGCAACTGCAGGAGCAGCACAGCTGGATTCCTGGCATCGGCCTCAACTACGCCCTGGGGGTGGATGGCCTGTCGCTGCCGCTGGTGTTGATCAACGGCGCCCTCACCCTGGTGTCGGCGGTGATCACCCGCGACATCGATAAACGGCCGCGGATCTACTTCGCCATGCTGCTACTGATCAGCGGTGCGGTGAACGGCGCCTTTCTCGCCGACAACCTGCTGCTGTTCTTCCTCTTCTATGAACTGGAGCTGATTCCTCTGTGGCTGCTGGTGTCGGTGTGGGGCGGGGTGAACCGCGCCTACGCCGCCACCAAATTTTTGATCTTCACGGCCATCTCCGGGATGCTGATCCTGGGGGCGTTTCTGGGGCTGGCGCTGCTCACCGGCAGCGTGGATTTCAGCCTCACGCCGGTGCTCAGCGACCGCCTCGCCATGGGCGGCCAGCTCTGGCTGCTGGTGGCGATCCTGATCGGCTTCGGCATCAAGATCCCGCTGGTGCCGCTGCACAACTGGCTGCCCGACACCCACACCCAGGCCTCCACGCCGGTGTCGGTGCTGCTGGCGGGCGTGCTGCTGAAGCTGGGCACCTATGGCCTGCTGCGCTTTGGCCTGCAGCTCTTCCCTGAAGCCTGGGCGCGGATCGCGCCGATCCTGGCCATCTGGGCAGCCATCTCGGTGCTCTATGGCTCCCTGGCCGCCATCGCCCAAACCGATATGAAGCGCATGGTGGCCTACAGCTCCGTGGGCCACATGGGCTATGTGCTGCTGGCCGCCGCCGCCGATACGCCGGTGAGCCTGCTGGGGGCCGTGTTCCAGATGGTGAGCCACGGCCTGATCTCAGCCCTGCTGTTCCTGCTCGTGGGCATCGTTTACCGCAAAACCGGCACCCGTGATCTCGAAGTGCTGCGCGGTTTGCTCAACCCGGAGAAGGGTCTGCCGCTCACGGGCACCTTGATGATCCTGGCGGTGATGGCCAGTGCCGGCCTGCCCGGCATGGCGGGCTTCATCTCCGAATTCCTGGTGTTCCGCGGCAGCATCGGCGTGTTCCCCGTGGCCACCCTGCTCTCGATGGTGGGCTCAGGCCTCACGGCTGTCTATTTCCTGCTTCTGGTGAACCGCGCCTTCTTCGGCCGCCTGGCGGTCACGCCGCCGAGCGGCGATGCCGAAGCCGATGCCCGGCTCGATGTGCAGCTGGCGCCCGTGGCACCGCGGGAAACCATCCCCGCCCTGGCCCTGGCCGCCGGCATTGTGGCCATCGGCCTGGTGCCGAGCAGCCTCGGCCATCTGAGCGAGGCGGCCACCACCGCCATGGCGGCGATCACCGCAGGAGTGAGCTGAGATGCCGGTTGTTTCCCAGGATCTGGTGCACGCCAACCTCTCGATCGATCGGGAGGAGGTGAAGCGGCGGCTGCTCAGCGGTGAAACCCTGCTCACCGACACCCCCGACCATGTGCTGGAGGTAGTGGGTGTGCTGGAGAGCTACGGGGAGGTGCTGGATGCTTACAGCATCAACCTCATCTACCAGGCGGAACATCAGTTCCTTAATCCCTTCCCACTGTTCAAGTATCTCGATGGCGATCTGAACCCCGCCAAGATCTGGCGCCACCTCACCCACAACCGCATCAATTTCGAATATGCGGAGTATTGCCAGAAGGCGATGTTCTGGCATGCCACCGGAGGCCTGGATGCCTACCTGGATTCACCGGCCTTCGCCGACAACTGCCGCCGCATCATCGCCGCCAAGCGCCGCCGCGATCCGCTGCTGGCGATTCTCAATCCGCTGTTTCCGGCCTTCCTGCCGGAGCTGATCCGCTCCGCCGCCACCACCCACGCCTTGGGCCAGTTCTGGCGGGTGATGAGCGATCTGTTCCTGGATCTGGCCGCAGCCGAGCGCGATGGGCGCGTGCGCTCCATTCCCCAGGTGGTGGACTTCATCAAGGACGGGCTGGTGGCAGCAGCGGCCAACCCGATCCACTACGGCGTGATGATCCAGGGCGAGCGCTTCTGGGTGTTGCCGCCGGAGGCGGGGCTCACCTTCCTGGTGGATGTGGCCGTGCCCTATGTGGAGGCCGTGTTCCTTCGGGGCATGCCGTTTCTGGGCACGGTGAGCTTCAACGCCCAGGCCCAGCAGATCTCACCCGATCAGGCCAAGTTCACCTACGGCGCTCTCTACGCCGATGCGCTGCCCAGCATGGGCGCCGGCATTCCCCCCAGCCTGCTGATGCAGGACATGTATCGCCACCTTCCCGAGAAGCTGCACCAGTGGTATCGGGAGCGCACCCGCGGCGAAGGGGATGTGCGGGTGAAGATCTGCATGAGCTTCCAGAAGTCGATGTTCTGCGTCACCAACGCCGCCATCAACGGCACGATGCCCCATCCGCTCAGCAGCGCCGACCCCGCAGCCCAGGCCGCCAATGCCGCCTACGCCGACGCCTGGGCGCAGCGGCTGGGCATCGCACGCACCGATTGCCTGGCGGCGTAAGGTCGAGCCCATGGATCACCAGTGGAACCCCCGTCCCAAGCCCGATCGCGTGGAGTGGCTGGAGCGCCGCATCGAGTTTGACGACTACGCCGGCAACCGCGCCTTTCTGGATCGCCTCAACGATTTCTGCGAGGCCCAGGGTCGCTACCCCGACATCAGCTTCGGACGTACATACGTGAACATCACCTTGCGGGCCGAAGGGGAAGAGGCGGCGATCGGCGAGGCTGACCACGCCTTCGCCGCCGCGATCGATGGCCTCGTCTGAGCATCCGGACAACACCCCGGTGAATCTGGAGGCCGCCTACGAGGGCGCCCAGGTGAAGGAGGTGTTGGAGCAGCTGGATCAAGAGCTGATCGGGCTACAGCCGGTGAAAACGCGGATCCGCGAGATCGCCGCCCTGCTGGTGGTGGATCGGGCCCGCAAGCAGGTGGGCCTGGCCACCACCGCCCCCAGCCTGCACATGTCGTTCACGGGCCGGCCGGGCACGGGCAAAACCACCGTGGCCGCGCGGATGTCGCAGATCCTGCACCGGCTGGGCTACGTGCGCAAAGGCCATGTGGTGACGGCCACCCGCGACGATCTGGTGGGCCAATACATCGGCCACACGGCACCCAAAACCCGCGAGATGCTCAAGAAGGCGATGGGCGGCGTGCTGTTCATCGATGAGGCCTACTACCTCTATCGCCCCGAAAACGAACGCGACTACGGCGCCGAAGCGATTGAGATCCTGCTGCAGGTGATGGAGAACAACCGCGACGATCTGGTGGTGATCTTCGCCGGCTACAAGGAGCGGATGGATGTGTTTTACCAAAGCAATCCAGGCCTCTCCTCGCGGGTGGCCAACCACATCGATTTCCCCGATTACACCGCCGAGGAGCTGCTGGCGATCGCGCGCCTGATCCTGGCGGAGGAAAACTACCGCTTCAGCGAGGAAGCCCTGGCCGCCTTCGCCGACTACATCCAGCGGCGCATCCAGCTGCCCTTCTTCGCCAACGCCCGCTCGATCCGCAACGCTATCGATCGGGCCCGGATGCGTCAGGCCAATCGCCTGTTCAACCGCATGCACGGCGGCGAACTCACCAAGCTCGATCTGATCACGATCGAAGCCGACGACATCACCGCCAGCCGCGTGTTTGCGGGCGAAGTGGAAGGGCTCGACCCCAGCGCACCGCTCACCGCCTGACGGCTCGGACCTACTTGGTGCGCCGCCGTGAATCGATCTGCAGTAGGTCGCGCACCTGCTGCACCTGGCGGCCCAGCTGCGGATCAGCGCCCAACTTTTTATCGATCTGCTCCACGGCATACATCACGGTGGAGTGATCCTTACCGCCGAATTCATCACCGATGCGCGGCAACGACAGGTTGGTGCCCTGACGCATCAGATACATCCCCACCTGCCGCGCCTGGCTCACGGCCCGCTTGCGGCTGGGGCTCTTCATCTCCTCCACACTCACGCCGAACACCTCAGCCACCTTGCTCAACACCTGGGCGGGGGTGACCTCCACCTCCACACCGGCGGGATCGAGCATCGGCGCCACCGATTCCACCGTCATCGGTAGGCCGGTGATCGAAGCGAAGGCCACGGCGCGGGTGAGGGCCCCCTCCAGCTCGCGGATGTTGGAGGTGAAACGGCCCGCCAAATACTGAATCAGATCCCGGGGCAAGCTCACCCGCTCGTGTTCGGCTTTCTTGTGCAGGATCGCCATGCGGGTTTCCAGATCCGGCGCCTGGATGTCGGCAATCAGGCCCATCGAGAAGCGGGAGATCAGGCGCTCCTGCAGGCGCGGAATCTGCGACGGCGGCCGGTCGCTGGCGATCACGATCTGGCGGCCGGCTTCGTGCAGGGCGTTGAAGGTGTGGAAGAACTCCTCTTGCGTGTATTCCTTGCCTTCGATGAACTGAATATCGTCCACCAGGATCAGATCGGCGGCGCGGTAGCGATCGCGGAATTTCTGCATGCCGTCCTTGCGGATGGCCTGGATCAGATCGTTGGTGAAGGTTTCGGTGCTCACGTAGGCCACGCGGGCCTCGGGATCGATCTCAAGCCGGTAGTGACCGATCGCCTGCATCAGGTGGGTTTTGCCCAACCCAACACCGCCACAGATAAAGAGCGGGTTGAACTCACGGCCGGGGGCCTCGGCCACCGCCAGCGCCGCCGCGTGGGCCATGCGGCTGTTGGGCCCCACCACGAAGCGGTTGAACACGGAGCGGGGGTTGAGGCCGGGGGCCAGCTTGCGGGGCGCCTCACCGGTGGGCAGCCGCTGCGCCCCGTTGGCAGCCGGCACCGCCGGCAGCAGCGATTCCCCTTCCGGAGCTGAGCTGCTGGACACACCATTGGGCGTTGGCACCAGATCCACCTCGGTGCCGGCCTCCACCTGCACCGCAATGGTTTGGCCGGCGATCTCGCTGGCCACCGCCGCAATGGTGGTGAGGTAGTTCTTGCGCAGCCAGCCGCAGGCGAAGGCGTTGGGGGCGAGCAGCTGCAGCTCAGTGCCGTTGAAGGCGGCGCAACGGGCCGGCCGGATCCAGGTTTCGAAGGTGGGCTTGGAGAGATTGCCCTGCAGGGCCTCTTGAACCTGACGCCACAGCGTTTCCCCTTGCTGCACCGCCACGTCACCCCGCCAGGGCACCGAATATAGGGGGAGCGCTCAGAGCGAAATGTCGCCCATGATGCGCCTCGCAAGCCGCCCATTCCCACGCCCGCGCCCTGTTCGGTATGGCACCTCGGATCACTGCTCCACGCCGCTGCGCCCTGGTGGGCACCGTGCTGCTGGCAGGGCTGCTGGCCAGCTGCACCGATGGTTTTCCGGGACGCCGCGGCGCTGATCCAGGCCAGGTGAGCGATGCACCGCCGAGCGCCGGCCTGCAACCCGGCAACAACTTCATCGTGAGCGCCGTCGACAAGGTGGGGCCGGCGGTGGTGCGGATCGACACGGTGCGGCGGGTGGTGAACCCCCTGGGCGGCCTGTTCGGCAGCGGCCCCTCGATTCAGCAGCAGCAGGGCCAGGGCTCGGGCTTCATCACCCGCTCCGATGGGGTGATCCTCACCAATGCCCACGTGGTGGAGGGCGCCAGTGAGGTGGGGGTAACCCTGCCCGATGGCCGCAGCTTCCGTGGCAAGGTGCTCGGCAGCGATCCGGTCACCGACGTGGCCGTGGTGAAGGTGGCGGCAGCTGGGTTGCCGGTGGCGCCCCTGGGGGATTCAGCCAAGGTGCGCCCCGGTGAGTGGGTGATCGCCATCGGCAATCCCCTCGGCCTCGACAACACGGTGACCGCCGGCATCATCAGCGCCGTGCAGCGCACCAACGCCCTCGGCGAAGGCCAGCGGGTTCCCTACCTGCAAACCGATGCCGCCGTGAATCCAGGCAACAGCGGCGGACCGCTGATCAATGAACGGGGCAAGGTGATCGGCATCAACACCGCCATCCGCAAAGCCCCCGGTGCCGGCCTGAGCTTCGCGATCCCGATCAACCTCGGCCGCCAGATCGCCGCCCAGATCCTGGAGAAGGGCAGCGCCTCCCATCCCTATATCGGTGTGCGTCTGCAATCGCTCACACCTCAGCTGGCCCGCGAGGTGAATGCCACCGATGCCGAATGCAGGCTGCCGGAAAGCAATGGCGTGGTGGTGGTGGAGGTGATGCCGGGCAGCCCCGCCGCCCGGGGTGGTCTGCGGCCCTGCGACCTGATCGAAAAAGTTGACCAAACCGTGGTGGGCAACCCCTCGGAGGTGCAGGTGGCCGTGGATCAGGGCAAGGTGGGCGAAGCGCTGGCGGTGCAGGTGCAGCGCGGTGATCGCCAGCTCACCCTGCAGCTGCGCCCCGCCGAGCTGCCCCGCCAGAACTAACCCCATGCCGACCCCCCGGCGCCGGCTGGTGGTGCTGGCCCGCTGGCCGGCGGCCGGCCGCTGCAAACGGCGCCTCGCCGCCAGCTGCGGCTCGGCGGAGCTGGCGGCGGCGATGCAGCGGCGGCTCAGCTGGCACACCCTGCAAACGGCGGCAGCGGCAGCCCAGGCCAGTGCGGCGGAGCTGGTGCTGGCCGCCGCCGGCGTCGGGCCGCGGGCACTGCGGCGCTGGGGGCAGCAGCTCAATCCCCAGGGGCTGCCGCTCACGCTGGCGCTGCAGGGCGGCGGCAACCTGGGCTGCCGCATGCACCGCCAACTGCAGCAGGGAATGGCCCGGGGCTGCGAGCAGGTGGTGCTGATCGGCAGTGATCTGCCGGGGCTGGAGTGCCGGGATCTGGAGCAGGCCTTCGCCAGACTGAGCGAGCAGCCGCTGGTGTTCGGCCCCGCCACCGATGGCGGCTACTGGCTGATCGGGATGACCAGCCAGGGGCTTGAGCGCTGCGGCGCGGCCCTGATGAGCGGCATGCCGTGGGGCAGCGAGCAGGTGCTGGCCCGCAGCCTGGCCTGCGCGGCCGCCCTCAACACCCCGGCGACGCTGCTGCGCTGCCAGAGCGATCTGGATCGCCGTTCAGCCCTCGAGCCCTGGCTGCTGCTCGAGCGGGCTCGATGATGGTGGGCGCGCACGGCCCTGCCGCGAGCCGCGCCCTCTGTTGCCGATGATCACGCCGCCCCCCAAGCTCGCCCGCCGCAACGCCCTGCGGGTGGCGGCGCAGATGGCGCTGCGGATGCGCTGGGATCTGCTGTTGATAGCGGTGCTCTGCGCAGGATCCCTGCTGGCGCAACAGCAGCCGGGTTACCGCGGACTGACCCTGATCGATGGCTCGGGGTTGTCGATGCTCGGCATCGCCGTGTCGATCTTCGTGGCCTTCCGCAACACCCAGGCGATCAACCGCTGGTGGGAAACGCGGGTGCTGTGGGGCAGCATCACCAATAGCAGCCGTCACTGGCGCGACAGCCTGCAGACGTTGCTCGGCACCGACAGCCGCTGGCGGCCCTGGCAGCAGCAGCTCGTGGGGCTGCAGGTGCTGCAGTGCTGGCTACTCAACTTCGAACTGCGAGGGTATTGGCGGCAGGATGCGCGGCTGCTGGCCAACGACCTCTGCCGCAGCCTCGGTGTGGCGCCAGACACCACCGTGCAGGAGACGATGACCCTGCGCGCCACCCTGATCGGGCAGCTGTATCAACAGGGTGCGGTGAACGACTGGGGCCGCGATGCGCTGCTGCGCGGCAGCGAACTGTTCACCAATGCCCTCGGCGGCCTGCAACGCATCCGCAACACGCCGCTGCCGCCCACCTACGACGTGTTTATCCGGCTGATCTGCTGGCTCTACGGCAACGCGCTGTTTGTGACCTTTGCCCACCGCGGCTCCAGCTGGACAGGCCTGCTGCTGTTTCTGGGCTTCGTGAGCGCCGAGCGGATCGGTGCCTACGTGGAGGGCCCCTTCGATCAGGACGGCAGCAGCTTCTGCGTGCCGATGGATCGGGTGTGTTGCACCATCAGCGCCGACCTGCTCGATCCCCACCACCCCCTGGCCTGCCTGGAGATCAGCAACGACCCCAGCCGCTGGTCATGAGCGCGGCGCCGCTGGCGGTGGTGATCCCCAGCTTCAACGAGGCGGCGCGCCTGCCAGCGCTGCTGGCCGACCTGGCGGCAGCACCGGCCGGGCTGATCGCCGAGGCGCTGGTGGTGGATGGCGGCAGCGGCGATGGCACCCCGCAGCTGGCCCGCCTGATGGGCGCCCCCGTGATCCGGAGCCGTGCCGGGCGCGGTTGGCAACTGCAGTGCGGCGTTGAAGCCACAACGGCTCCCTGGTTATTGCTGTTGCATGCCGATGGCCGCCTGCAGCCCGGCTGGGCCCAGGCCCTGGAGCGGGCCATGGCCCAACCAGCGGCTGCCTGGGCCTTCGATCTGGCGGTGGAGGGGCCCGGCCCGGCCCTGCGGCTGCTGGAGCTGGCGGTGTGGCTGCGCTGCCAGCTGCGCCACCTGCCCTACGGGGATCAGGGGCTGCTGCTGCCGCGGCCGCTGCTGCTGCAGGCCGGCGGTGTGCCGGAACTGCCCCTGATGGAAGACCTGCTGCTGATCCAGCGGCTGCAGCCCCTGGCCCCGATCCGGCGGCTGGGCTGCCCGCTGCAGGTGGATGGTCGCCGTTGGAGGCGCTTCGGCGTGGTGGGCACCGCCTGGCGCAACGCCCAACTCAGGCGAGCCTGGCGGCAGGGCTGCAGCCCGGAGCAGCTAGCGCAGCGCTACTACGGAGCGACCTGAATCCTCAAGGGGCGTACCAGAAGGCACAGCGCCGCTGCTGCGGTTCCAGCTCCCAGCCCTGGGCGCTGTAGAACTCCACCACGCCGGGATCGGCAAACAGGCAGACGCGCTCCACCTGCTGGGCCCGCAGCAGATCGATCACGTAGGTCATCAACTGTTTGCCCAGGCCCACGCCCTGATAGAGCGGGTGCACGGCCACATCCCAAACCGTGGCCTCAATCACGCCATCGCCGGTGCAACGGGCGAAACCCACCAGGCGCGGCAGGCGCGGGTCATGGCGCCAGAGCCCCACCACCAGCAGGCTGTGCTCCAGCGCCTTGCGCACCCGGCGCAGCGGCCGGCGACTCCAACCCACGGCATCGCAGAGCTGCTCGAGCTCATAGAGATCGATCTCCCGCTCGGTGCTGAGCACCAGGGTGAGCTGCGGATTGGGCGTGGGGCAGGGGCGATACCCCTGGCCGTAGAGGCCTTCGAGCTCGGTGGGGAGAGAACTAAGCATTGGCACGATCCTCCCCCACTCCAGCCGCAGCTGTTGCAGGCTGGAGACCGTTCCTGCACCGGAAGCCCTGAATCGCTCCCCCCTGCTGGTGATGGTGCACGGCTGGCTGCTGTCGGGGCGTCTGTGGGAACCGCTTAAGGCCGAGCTGGAACCCCACTGGGATCTGTGGTGCCCGGATCTGCCCGGCTTCGGCTCCCGCAGCCGGCCCCGCGGCCTGCACCCCAGCCTGCCCAGCTACGGCCGCTGGCTCGCCGATGCCGCCCGGGAGCAGGCGGCGGGCCGGCCACTGGTGCTGATCGGTCATTCCCTGGGGGGGAGCCTGGTGCTGCATGCCGCGCCCCACCTGGGCGATCAGCTGGCGGCGGTGGTACAAGTGGCGGCTGGTGGTGGCGTGTATCAGCCGCGGCCGTTCCGGATGGTGCGCCGTGGCGGCGCCGCCTTTCTGCGCTGGCGGCCCGGCTGGTTGGCGCAGCTGCCCGGCACCGCCGCCATCCGCAGCCCGCTGGTGGCGGAGCTGCATGCTGCCCGGGGCCTGCTGGCCTCAAGCATGCAGCGGGGCGCCGTGCAGCAGTTGCCGGCGATGGTGGCACAGCTGCGGGTGCCCAGCCTCTGGGTGGCGGGCAGCCGCGACACGGTGATGGAGCCGCGCTACGTGCGCCACCTGGCGGGCTACAGCCCCAGCCATTGCTTCGAGCTGCTGGAGGGGGAGGGACACCTGCTGATGCGGACAGCGCCCCAGGCATTGGCCGAGCGGCTCAACACATGGCTAACGGCGCAGCAGCTGCCGCAGCACGATCAGAGCCGCGCCAAGCCGCGCTCTTGGAGGTCAGCCAACTGCGCATAGAGGCCGCCGGCGGCCCGCAGCGCCAGGTGGCTGCCCTGCTCGATCAGGCGGCCGCGCTGCAACACGAGGATGCGATCCGCGGCCTCCACCGTGGCCAGGCGGTGGGCGATCACGATGGCGGTGCGATCCCGCAGCAGCCGGTCGAGATCCCGTTGCAGGGTGGCTTCGGTGGAGGGATCGAGGAAGGCGGTGGCCTCATCCATCACCAGCACCGAGGGGTCGCGGATCGCCACCCGGGCCACGGCCAGCAGCTGGCGCTCGCCCGAGGAAAGGTTGGCGCCCCGCTCCCGCAGTTCGGTGTTCAAGCCGGCGGGCAGACGCTCCAGCAGCGGGTTAAGGCCGAGGTCGCTGCAGAGCTGCTGCAAGGCGGTGTCGCTGATCGTGCCGTCGAGGCGCAGATTGTCGGCCACGTTGCCGCTGAACAGGAACGTGTCCTGCAGCACCACCCCCAGCCGCTGACGCAGGGTGGGGATCGGCAGCTGGCGGATGTCGATGCCATCGAGCAGGATCCGGCCCTGCTGCGGTTCGTAGAGGCGGCAGAGCAGGCGGATCACTGTGCTCTTGCCCGATCCGGTGGGGCCCACCAGGGCCACGTGCTCGCCGGGGGCGATGCGGAAGGAGAGGTTGGTGAGGATCGGATCGTCGGAGCGGTAGGCGAACGACACGTTCTCGAACACCACCTCCCCGGCACTGGAGCGCTCGCGCCCGCTCACCACGGCGGCGGCGGAACGCTGCTCCTGGGGCAGCTCCTGGATTTCGATCGGCTCCTCCAGCAGTTCACCGATGCGCTCCACCGCCGTGAGGCCGCCCTGAATCTGGGTGAAGCGCTCCGCCAGCTGACGCAGCGGATCAAACAGGCGCTGGGAATAGAGGATGAAGGTGGTAAGCGTGCCCAGGCCCATGGCCCCGGCCGTCACCATCCAGCCCCCCAGCGCCAGCACCAGGGCGATCGCCCCAAGCGACACCCACTCGATCAGCGCCGAGATGGCCGAGTCGTAGAAGATCGTGCCGTTCACCGCCTGGCGGTAGGCCTCGGTGGTTTTGGCGAAGCGGGCGGAGTTGTAGGCCTCGCGGCGGAACATCTGCACCACCTCCAGGCCCTGGAGGTTTTCCTGCAGGTCGGCGTTGAGCTGGCTGAGCTCTTCGCGCACCCGGTAGTTGGCCTTGCGGTAGCGGCGCTGCAGCCACAGCATCGTGAGCGTCACCGGCACCTGGGAGGCCAGCAGCAACACCCCCAGCCGCGGCTCGATCGCCACCATCGTGGCGGCGATAACCAGCAGGGTCACCAGGTCGGCGAGCAGCCCCACCGCGCCGCTGCCGAACACCTCCGCCAGCGCATCCACATCGCTGGTGAGGCGGGTGAGCAACTTGCCCACCGGCGTGCGGTCGTGGAAGCGCAGCGATAGATCGAGGGCGTGGGCGAACAGGTCGTTGCGGATCCGTGCCGTGAGCCGCTGGCCCACCGCCTGCACGTTGAAGCTCTGCACCCCCTGCAGCCCCAGCCGCACCAACACCGCCGCCAGCAGCAGCAGCACCAGGGTGCGCAGCTGCTGGGCCACCGGCATCGGCTCCAGCCAGGCCAGCACCGGCTCCTGGCGCAGGGCTGAAATCGCCTGCCCCACCAGCAGCGGTTGCACCGCCGCGGCACCGGCCACCGGGATCAGTAACACCAGGGTGAGCAGCAGGCGCCTGCGATCACGGCCCAGGTAGGGGAGCAAACGCAGCAGCCGTTGACGATCGCGGTTGGCCATCAGCTGGCCGCAACCGGTTGAGGCGATACCGCTGCGATCTGATCCACGATCCCCTGCAGCTCACCGCCATCGAGGCGCAGCGCCAGGGGATGGCCCACCAGGCGGGCGGTGGAGTGGAACAGGTCTTCGATGGCGATCAGGCCGTTCTCCACCAGGGTGCGGCCGGTGGCCACCAGATCCACGATCGCTTCACTCATGCCGGTGATCGGGCCCAGCTCCACCGAACCCGCCAGGTGGATCAGCTCCACCGGCAGATCCAGCGCTTCGAAATAGGCCTCGGCGCAGCGGGTGAATTTGCTGGCGATGCGGCAGTGGGCGGGCAGATCAGCGGCGCGGCGGTAGGGGCTGGTGGCCTTCACCGCCACGCTCATGCGGCAGCCACCAAAGCCGAGATCCACCAGCTGGGCCACGGGCAGCTGGTGCTCGCGCAGCACGTCGTAGCCCACCACCCCCAGCTGCGCCTGGCCGTAGGCCACATACACCGGCACATCGGCATTGCGCACCAGCAGGGCCCGGGCGCGGCCGCAGGCGCTGGGCACCATCAGCTGGCGGTTGCCCGGCTCGAGCACGGCCGCAAAGTCGAGCCCGGCAGCAGCAAAGCGGGCCACCGAATCCTTGAGCAGGGCTCCCTTGGCCAGGGCGACGGTGATCATGGAAGGCAGCCTGAACCCGGACTTTAACGATGCAACAGGCCCGCTCCACGGCCGCCAACCGGGTGTCGCTGATCCCGGTGTTGCACGACAACTACGTGTTCGTGCTGCACGGCGACGGGCCCGGAGCAGCAGTGGTGGTGGACCCGGCGGTGGCCGAGCCGGTGATCGCCTGGCTGGAGGAGCGGGGGCTGGAGCTGGAGGCGATCCTGCACACCCACCACCATCACGACCACATCGGCGGAGCGCCGCAGCTGCTGCAGCGCTGGCCCCAGGCCGCTGTGATCGCCAGCGCTGCGGATCGGGAGCGGATCCCGCACCAAACCCAGGGGGTGCGCGGCGGCGAGCCGCTGCAGCTGCTGGCGCGAACCGCCCAGGTGTTGGCAGTGCCGGGCCACACCGCTCACCACATCGCCTTCTATTTGCCGCCCACGGCGGATGACGGCGGCCATCTGTTCTGCGGCGACACCCTGTTTGCCGGGGGCTGCGGCCGCCTGTTTGAAGGCACGCCGGAGCAGATGCATCAGTCGTTGCAGCAGCTGGCGGCCCTGCCCGCCGACACGCTGGTGTGGTGCGCCCACGAGTACACCGCCGGCAACCTGCGCTGGGCTGCGGCCGAACAGCCCGGCGATGCCGCCATCGCCGCACGGCTGCAGGAGGTGCTGACTCTGCGGGAGCGGCAGCAGCCCACGATCCCCAGCAGCATCGCCCTGGAGCGGGCCACCAATCTGTTTGTGCGAGCGGCCGATGGCGCCACCTTGCGGCAGCTGCGGGGCCACAAGGATCTCTGGAAGGGTTAAGCCGCCACCTGCAGATCGATGCCGGCCGGGAACAGGCGCACCGGTTCACCGGGCCGCAGGCGCAGGCGGCAGCGTTGGCCGCGTGCATAGTCGGCCGACAGGGGCAGGCGCAGCCGCAACCGCCCCGCGCCGCACTGCACCTGATACAGCCATTCCCGCCCCAGAAACTCCCGCCCCAACACCCAGGCATCCGCCTCGGGATCGGGGATCAGCTCAATGCCATGCGGACTCACCAACACCTCAAGCGGCTCGGTGTGGGTGTCCAGCGGCGGCAGCTCCACGCCGGGGCCCGGCTCCAGATCGCCGAGGGGGGTGTGCAGCTGGCGGCCCCGGCGCTGCACCGGCAGCAGGTTGCTCTGCAGCACAAACCGCCCCACAAAGGCGGTGGCCGGCGCTGACACCAGCTGCTGGGGGCTGGCGCACTGATGCAACCGGCCCGACTCGAGCACCGCCACCCGATCGCAGATGGCCAGGGCCTCCTCGGGATCGTGGGTGACGATCAGGCCGCTGGCGCCGCAGCGGGCCAACACACTGGGCAGCTCCGAGCGCAAGCGCAGGCGCACCTCCACATCGAGGTTGGAGAAGGGTTCATCCAGCAGCACCAGCGAGCAACCGGGGGCCAGGGCCCGCGCCAGGGCCAGGCGCTGCCGCTGACCGCCGGAGAGTTCATGGGGGTAGCGCTGCTCCAGGCCCTTCAGGCCCAGCAGCTCCAGCAACCAGGCGGCACGGCTGCTGTCCTGCCCGCGGCGCAAACCGAAACAAGCATTGCGCCAGGCATTGAGATGGGGAAAGAGGGCGTAGTCCTGAAACACCATGCCCACCCCACGGCGCTCGGGCGGCAGCCAGCGCTGCGGGCCGGCCACATCCCGGCCACCGATGCGCACCACACCGCGATCGGGCTGCTCAAAACCGGCAATCAGGCGCAGCAGCGTGGTTTTGCCGCAACCGGAAGGCCCAAGCAATCCCACCAGTTCACCGGGGCCGAGCTGGAAATCGATATCGCGCAGGGTCCAGTCGCCGCTGGCGGCCGGGCCGCTGTAGCGATGCCAGATGCCGCTGAGCTCCACCTGGGGCCGCAGGGGCAACTCAGGGCTGGGCAGCTCAACACGCATCAGGCGGCGTCGCCATAGGCTCGGCGCCCATCTTCCCTCTCGCATGACCAGCCCCGCGATCGAAGCGATCACCACGAGTGCCGCACCGGCGCCGGTGGGCCCCTACAACCAGGCCGTGAAGGCTGGTGGCGTGCTGTATTGCAGCGGTCAGATCGCCCTCGATCCCGCCACGGGCGCCATGGTGGGCGGTGGTGATGTGGAAGCGGAAACCCGCCAGGTGCTGGCCAATCTGAAGGCTGTGCTGGCGGAGGCGGGCTGCACGCCGCAACAGGTGGTGCGAACCACGGTGTTCCTGGCGGATCTCGGCGATTTCGCCAAGGTGAATGCGCTCTACGCCGAGGTGTTCGGTGCGGGCGTGTCGCCGGCCCGCGCCTGCGTGGAGGTGGCGGCCCTGCCCAAGGACGCCCGCGTGGAGATCGACTGCATCGCCGTGGTGGGCTGAATCACCCGGAAGGTGAGGTTGAGCCGCTCAGCCACCACCCGCGCCCGCGGCGGCAGCGCGTGCTGCCAGTGGCGCTGGCTGGGCGGATCCATCACCAGCAGGTCGCCATCGGCGAGGTTCACCGCGAAGGCGGCTTCCGAACCGCTGCGGGGACGAAAGCGCAGATCACGGGCAACACCCAGGCTGAGGGAGACGATCGGGGCCTGATCGTCGAGCTCGGGTTCGTCGTCGGCATGCCAACCCATGCGATCGGCGCCGTTGCGGTAGCGATTGAGCAGCAGGCTGTTGAAACGCACACCCAGCAGTTGCTGCAACCGATCGCGCAGGTCGTTGAGTTCGGCCGTCCAGGGATGAATGCTCTGCACCAAACCGCTGTAGCGATAGGTGCAGCCCGGATCCGCCACCCAGCAGGTGAGCCGCGGCGTGCGGTGCTGCTTGCCATAAACAGTGACGAGCGGCTGCTGCCAGCTAAGGCTGTCGATCAAGGCACGGCGCAACTGCTGCGTGTTCAACCCTTGCTGCTGCAACCAGCCAGGCCCATGGCGCAGCTGCAAGCCTGGCCGCTCGATCGAGATCAAGGCACCGCCGACGGAATCCCCTGAGCCTGCTGCAACAGCGGCGGCGCCACGGGCAACAGGCGCGTGGCCTGATCCAGCAGGGGCGTGGGATCAAGCGCCAGCATGCGATCTCCGTCGCGGCGGCGCAGCTCCACATGCAGGTGGGGGCCACTGGCCCGCCCGCTCTGGCCCAGGGCACCGAGGGTGCTGGCAGCAGGCAGAAAGTCGCCGGGCTGCACGGCGGCCGATTGCAGATGGGCGTAGAGGGTCTGCCAACCGCGGCCGTGGTCGAGCACCACGGTGAGGCCGTAGCCATCGAGGAGCTCCACCAGCACCACATGGCCCGGCAGCATCGCCAGCACCGGCGTGCCCTCGGGCGCCACCAGATCCTGGCCGGCATGCATGCGCCAGGCCTGGCGGCTTTCGGAATAACGCCAGCCGTAGGGATCGATTTCCTCGGCCGTCACCGCCAGGGGATACACCAGGCGCAGCGGTTCGCCAGGGCGCAGCGGCCAGGCCGCATCGCGGGAAAGAGGCGCCGGGGCCGCACTGGCCAGCACCACATCGGCCACGGGGGTTTCAGGGGGAATCAGCGCCGGCCGCGGCGGCAGAGCCTGCTCAGCCGCGCGACCACCCACAGCCAACACGCTGCACAGGGCCAGCAGGGCAAGCGACAGTGGCTTGGTGTGCACGCAACCCTGGGGAAGCTGGGGCCGTTGTAACGGAGCCCAACCAAAGCGCCAGCACGCATCCCAGCTCGATAGACCGGTGTGCAGCACTGCGATGCACCGGTTCGATGCGGAGCCAACTCCCACAGGGCAGAGGCGTGGCGATCGCCACAGGCCTGCTGCTCTGCTGCGCAGCCCCCGCCGTGGCGGGGTCGAACACCGCTGGCTCGATCATCAGCAAACAGAACGCGATCGCCACCGCCAGCAGTGCCCTGCCCAGCGGCGCCCAGATCAATGCCGTGCAGTGCATCACCCTGATCCGCGACCTCTCGCCGCGCTACTCCTGCACCGTGCGCTGGAGCGAGAGCGGCGGGTAAGCTCCAGGCAAGCGGGGCGTGGCGCAGCTTGGTAGCGCGGGTGCTTTGGGAGCCAGCCGTGCAGCAAGGCAAATCCCTGTGACACTAAAGGCTTAGCCGCTCAAGACCTCAAAAAATAGTGACACCGAGTGACGGTTGGAGCAACTCCCCGGCGAATCGGCAACCGGAGCTCGGCACCTTGACCACCCATGACCGCCCGAGCTAGTACAGGCGTACTGACAAAGGCGCCATGGACAAGCAGGCTTGGATTCAGGACCCCAAGACCGCCAATACGGCGCGGTTCCACTGGGATCCCAAGAGTTGGAGCGCTGACCCGATGTACACGGATTCGCGGAATCGTTCAATGCCGTTTCCTGGATGAGTTCCTCAACACCCAGCTGTTCACCACCGCTCCGGAGGCACAGATCATGGCTGATCGCTAGCGCTGGGATTACAACTCACACAGGCCGCATTCGGCCCTCCAGGGGCGTACGTCCTTGGAGGCAGCTCAACAGGGAGCTGCAGCATGACCACAACCGCCCACTCTTATATGGACTGGACCGACGAAGGGGGTCACGTCAAGGGGGCGTTTTCTTGTCGCATTTCCTTGTTTTTGCTTGTTGGCCCTCGGCGGTGTGAGGGACGATGAGCTAGTTGGCTGCAAAAGCCTCAATGTGTTGATGCTGATCCCTGCTTTGCGGCGGCTTGGCCTAGTAGTGCAGGCACCACCCCCTTGGTTCTGGCTTGGGAAGGGGTGGATATTCCGGCGTTGCAGGCCAGCGCCGCTTTCTCTCCTACCACTTGAGCTACTTCAGCAGCTGCATTGGTGGCTGATCCGCCCGTTGCGATTGCCACATCGACGGCCTAAAGACTTGCCATTACTCCCCTGGCAGCTAACACTAAGGGCTTGCTGGCTCAACAGCTACCGGCCAATAGAGGTGGCCTGGTGGTGGGCACTGGGCATACGGTCGTGGAATCAGCTGATAGAGCAAACCCCAGATAGTTTGGCCGGTGCAATGCATGCCAAGCGACGGCGTCATTGGCCAGATCAATGTCGCCCTGCCCTGCATTTACTGGCAGACAAGGCGGCTCTGCTTGCCTGTACACCTGAGTGCTGGCGCTCTCCATTCCTTGTGCTGCCGTACCCGGAATCTGCTCATCAGCCCAGCTGCAATTGGGAAGGGCTCAAAGAACGAGAAATACCGGCCTGGTGGTTGGAGGCACTAGCGGGAGAAGGGGTCGTGCTCAAACCCCAACTCGGTCATGCCGGCCGAGGGGTGATTCGTTTCCGTTGGTCAGGCACTTCTCTTCAGCAGCAGGCCCTCTTCTGGCGTCTTCCCTGTGACGCACCGCATGCAAACAATGCCGTAGCACCCAACCCCAAGCAGTTACTGGCCCATTGGCATCGCCTCTGCCGCTGCCAAGAACCAGCTCTAGCGGCTCCCTACCTTCACCACAGCTCAGAACTCCCCGCAACGACCCCCTCAGTCGTTGTGCGCGTGATCACCAGACGGCAGTCGCCTGAGGGGCCCGCTGCTATGCAGCAGGCATGGCTGGAGGTGCCCTTGGACGATTCAGTTGTTGTCTTCCTCAGCCCAGATGGCGTCAGCCTGCCGGCTCTGGTGAGGCCTTTGACGCCGGGCCAGCAGAACAGCCTGGATCAGTGGAAACAGCTGCTGCATAACGGCGCAGCGACCAGCGTTCAAGCCTGCATGGACGCAGCGGTTCGCATGCATGAGCATCTACCAGCTATTGATCAAGTTGCCTGGGACTGGATTCCCGCTTCTCCCCAGCCGTTGCTGTTGGAGGGCAATGGCGGTTTTGGCCTGCTCGTGCCACAGCTGTTTGCTTACCGCCAATCAGTAGCGGCACAGCCCGTGCGGCCTTGAGCGAGCGTTCAACTTCTGAGATAGTTGCGCAAATCGCCCAACCCCTGTGCCGCTACGCCGCAACCCCGAGATCTGTGCCGCCGAACTGGATGGCGAAGTTTGCCTGTTCAATCCGCAGAACGCTGAGTATCTCAACCTCAACAGGACCGGTTCCAGCATCTGGAATCTGCTGGATATGCCCGCCGAATTGGACGAACTGATCAGCGATCTCCAGGCGCGCTACGACGTGGATGCAGATACCTGTCGCAGCGAGACAGAAGACTTTGTTGCAGAAGCGCTCAAGCGGGGCATGCTTCTGGAAGCCCTGTCGGCATGAGGCCTCTGATCCGCTGGACAAGCAGGGTCAGTGCGTACAGCTTGTTCTGCCTGCTGGATCACGGCATTTGGCTGCTGATCCAGCTGCTACCAGGCCCGACGATGATGGGGCTGGCCCGCCAGCGGCCCTGGCGACGTTGCCAATGGCGATTTTTCCCGGCCAGACAACAGCTCTGGCGCAGCCGCATAGCTTGGTTGCTACGCACTCGCTGCCGGCGGGCCGGCTTGGCTAGCACCTGCCTGAGTCGCTCGCTCAGCGGGCGGTTGCTGCTCGATCTGATTGGTGTGGCTAACGAACTGCATCTGGGTATGAGCAAGTTCACTGATGGCCGCAAGGTTCCCCACGCCTGGCTTACGGATCCACAGACAGGGCGGCCTTACACCCCTGGGCTCAGCCCAGGAGCTGGTGCGCCTCTCACCAAGTTTTGAACACCAGCTGCACAGCTATGGCTCTGCCTCTGCCCAGCACAGATCCCCAGCCTCTATCCGCTGGGCTCCATCGAACAGATGCCTTCCATCGCCAGCCCCTGTTCATGGTGGGCTCGCGGATGGTGCGCAGCTGGAGAGAAGCGCACGCGTTGCATGGTCCAGCCGTCATTGAAGACGTCAATCCCGCCTATGTGGCCGCTCTGATCAGCGGCAACTACAACGCCGAGGTAGCCCCATATAGACGAATCCGCCGGATGCCTCGGGCCCACTATGTACTGCTTGGCAGCGATGGCAGCGTGCGTACCAGCGATTATGACCCGCTGGCTGGCGGGCCAGCGGCCATGGAGCCAGAAACGCTACATCAGTTTCTGCGACAGGGCTTACTCGATCACGTGCAGCAGGCCTTGGCGGGCCATCCCGGCGCGATCGGCTGTGAGCACAGCAGCGGTCTTGATTCCAATGCGGTGCTTGGCGCCTTGGTGCATGGCGTGGGTGTTCAGCCCGAGCGTTTGCACACCTGGAGCCAAGAAGATGGCGGTGAAGGCGTGCCCCTGCAGCAGTTCAGGCCCTTTCACGGCTTGAGGCCGAAGCAGTGTCATCGCTTTGAACCAGGGGATGCTGCATGGGAGCCAAGTGGCGATCTGCTCAAACAGCAGCTCTCTGTGTTTGGAGCCCCTGCCCAGATCGGCGGCAACCCGCAGGCCGTAGCGCTGATGGGCCGCCTGGGCTGCACGGTGCTGTTCAGCGGTTTTGGCGGCGATCAGGCGATCAGCCATAACGCCGCCAACGTGCCCACGGATCTGGTTGCGCAGGGCCGCTGGCAAGAGCTGCGGCAGTGGATGGGAGGGCGCCGTGTTGCCCTGAAAACCGCAGCGGTCCGAGCCCTGGCGCTGAGCCATCGCTCCTGGGCAGTAAACAAGGTGCTGCGACGCACCCATGACTTTTGTTCGAGTGACGTGTTGACGCGCACGCTCACCCCGGAAGGCCGCAAGTGGTTAGGGCAACACCTCAATCAGCAATACCCTTGGGAGATTGATTGTTACCTGCGGCAGCACCAGTCAATTCGCCGGCGCGTGTTGGCCGACTGGGTCGCCGTACGCGCAGAAGAAGAAACCCGGCTGGCGGCCTGCCATGGCATGGCAAAAGCCTTTCCGCTGCTCGATGAACGCTTGATCGCCGCCCTCCTGCAACAGGATCCTGCACTGTTTGGCGAAGGGTCAGGCCGCGGACGGCTGCTGCACCGCATGGCCTTTGCCCCCTTTCTGCCACCCTTTCTGCGCGATAACCCCACCAAGGACCGCGAGCCAGAGGGCGGTCTTGAGCAATGGCGCTCAGAACTGTTCCAGAGGCAACAGCAAGCGCTTGAACATGGCCTGCTGTCCATCAGTGACTGGCATCCCGGTTTAATCCGCTATTGGAATGTGGGCGCGATTCGCCGCGAAACGGAAGACGTGCTGGCAAGCCGTGAGCCAACGATGAAGGCGGTGATGGGCACCAGCCAAGCGCTGGCCGCGATGTCGGCACTTAGCAGCTGGTGGCAGGCACTCGATAGCTCAGCCTCCGGCAGCTAGGGCTCCAGCACGGCCGTAATGATCGCGGCCTGCCGTTGCGCTGCCGCCACAAGCGTTGCGGCAGCAGGGTGGGGAGAAGATTGCGCGGCAGCGGCAAGCTGATTGAGTAGGCGCACGTTGGCTGCGCCAATCGCGCTTAAGCCGCTCTGGGCCCATTGCAGAGCTGAGGCAGCGCCGTGACCGCGGCGTTTGAGGTGAGCTTGCAGGGCAAGGCTGAGCATTGTTTGCACCCGCTCGGGGTGAGCCTGATGGCAGCAGAGATGGCTGAGGCTGAGCGCATCAGGCTCCAGTGTCACGCGCGGAGGATCGAAGGGATGCGCGGGGGGTCGCTGGCCTTGATGCTCGACGCGGATACGGCCCAGGCCCTCAACCGCGATTTCGAGAGGCGCGCTGTGGGCAAACGGAGTGGAAAGGTCGCAGTGGCCGTAGTGAAGGGCCAGATCCAACACATCTCTGCGATTGCCGTAGTGGGCAAAGCACTCACGCCCTCCTGCTTGCTTGGCCTTGATCTGCATCGCACCATCGCTGATCTGATACGGGGCTCCTTGGTGATGGTGGTTGAGCAGATCAATCAGCGGCAGCAGCACCGGTTCGCGCTGGTTCTGCTCGGGATTGGATCGCCAGCCAAAGCTGCGCGTGGCCAGAAATCCCTCGACCGGCAAGCGTTCCACCGGAGACCGATGACCAGGCTTGAGCGGCTTCAAGGCAGCCGCCACCTCGGGTGAGGTTTCGGGAAGGCGTGCAGGGTGCTGGTTGCTCCACCAGGGCAACTTGCCGGTGGCGTTGTAGAGCTCGGCATGCAGCTGCAGCAGCTCGCGCTGGACAGGCGTGGCATCTGATGGCGGCTGGAGGAGCCGCAATGCATCGGCAGAGCTGGACCATTGGGCCCCGGCGATTGGCACCAACAGCTCTGTGGGCATGCTGATCAGCGCACCGGTGGTGTCAGGCGGTGCCAGCAGGCGCATGGCTCCATGAACCACCTCCACTTGAAGCTGGGGATGCCACTGGGCCCCGTGCCCTGCACAGATTCGCGCGATCTCCAGCAACAGCTCCCTTGCCATTGGCTGGTCACTGGCAATCGCAAACGTCATTCGAGCTTGGCGGCTTGGCTTGCTGGCGAGATGGCCACCACACTCCCACTGAGCGAATCAATTCTGGTGCATTGACCTGGCTTTGGCTCGGGCTGAAACGGGGGATGGCCCAAGCCGACCCAGAAGCTGCTGCCGTTGCTCGCCAGTGACCACGCTGGCAGGCCCGCCTCAAAGGTCACTTGTGGCGTTTGGAGGATGCCCTGGCCGCTTGCTTGCACAACTGTGATCTGGCTGCGCCAGCGTTGCGGGGCGATTGGTTCACTGGTGAGAAGTATCCAGCCCATCTGATGTGGGATCCAATCCATCGCCTGAACGCCTGATTTCAGGGGAATGGGTTGCACATGAATACGGCTGGCCTCACGCATTTGGGCGATGAATGCCAGGCGCCGCGGTGGCTCTTGTTGCCAGGGGCCCACACTCGCGATCCAGGCCACCCGATCTTTGGCTGGAGTAGCACGTTCAATCCAGGCGAAGCGCTGGCCGGCACCATCCAAGCCTGGCAGCAGGTCGCTTGTGGTGATGTCTGGTCGCGCCCGCCATCGACTGCTGGGCAGCCATTGCTGAACGGCGGCAAACCGCTGCCATCGCTCTCCTGCCTGCAGCCAGTGCTGCAGACCAGGACCAGGCAAAACCTCCACGGCGAAGAGCTCCCCAGCAATGGGCAGTAGGGCCGTAGCCCGCCAGCCCGCCAGCCGTTGCACGCTCCAGCGGCGGCCGCCATCGCGCGACATCGCTAACGCCGAACCGTGGCGTTTCGTTACTGGCCCGGTGGTGACCGCATCCGGCACGTTGCCGACAACCACCATCGCTCCTTGGTGCCAAGCCAGGTCATAGGCATGAATAAACCGGGGCAGCTGACGCTCTTGCCACCACAGTCGGCCAAGGCTGGAGCGGCGGTACAAATTGCCCCAGCGCCAGCTGCCACGTGCGTCAGACCCCATGATCCAAAGCTGCTGGCCATGGCTCACAAAACGGTTGATCTCCTCCTCGGGCAGCGTTGCTTCTTGTCTCCAGCGACCTTGGCCCAGGGAATAAGCCAACACGGGCACAGGCCCTGAATTCGCCGTCGGTCCTGCGTTGTCGGCATTGCCCAAGCCCACATACAGCCGTCGGTTAAAGAGGGTGAGATCCCAGGGGGTGCGCGGCAGGCTTTGCCAGCAGGCGGAATAGCGCAGGGCAGCGGGATTGCCGAGATGGCGAACCTTCCAGCCCTCGCTGAGAAGCTCTATGGGGAAGGAGTTAGAGACATGGGAGGGCAGTTGTTGCCAAGGCCATGGTGGCAGCAGTGGCACGCTGCGGGCAGGCTCCAGCTGAGGCCAGAGCCAACGGATTAACCCCGCGCCTGCGATTAATGTCGAGACAAGGGCAGCCCATCTTTTGAGCCCCATGCCGCCCGATCCCATCCGCCAGGTCATCCTGCCTCGGCTCCGCCAATGGCTGCTCTTGGTGCATCTGGCCAGGGAAGCCGGCTGGCGTCACGTGAGCGGGCTTGCCTTGCTGAGCAGCGTCAGCAGCGTTCTGGATATCGCAGGCTTGGGCGTGGGCGTTTCGCTTTTGCTCGGCGCTGGACCAGCTGCCGCCAGCGTGCAGCTCCCGCTGCAACTCTCCTTGCCCCAGGGGCTGGCGGTGTTGGTAGGTCTGATGCTGATTCGCGGCCTGCTGCAAGCTTTGGTGGCGATCGGTCAGGAACGCCTGCGCTCCGGCTTTACCGATACCCTCCGGCAACAGCTATTCAGCCAGGTGTTGTTTGCCTCGTCGACGAAACTGGAGCAGCTGGGGCGCGGTGAATTACTCGGCTTGTTGATGGCTGACATCAGCCGCTCTGTGCTGGCCCTCGATCAAGGCATTCGCACACTCCAAGCCGTGTTGTCGTTGGCGATCTATGCCGTCAGCGTTCTTGTGGTGGGCCAGGAAGCGGCACTACCGCTGCTGTTGGCCCTAGCAGCGACTGGCGCAGCTGCCCTGCTGCAGCGGTCTGGCAGCTGGCAACTGGGCCGGCTGCAGACACACCTCAATGGCGCCATTCAACGCACCGTGGGTGATGGATTGCATGGCCTCAAAGCCGTGCGAGCGGCTGTTGCTGAATCCTGGTTGCTGCAGCGCTTTGCGGACGACAACGTTCGCTTTCGCCATGTGCTGCGGCAGAGCGTGCAACGCCAGGCCTTGTTTACGGCCTGGCGCGACACCCTCGTGGTGTTTGTGGTGGGCGCGTGGCTGATCTGGGGCCGCGCTGAGCTTGCACCCGCTGCCATCGCTACGACCTTGCTGCTGGCCTACCGGAGCAGTACATCCCTAAGTGGTGTCATCAATGCCCAGCGCCTTTGTATGGGGTCACTCCCCGGCTACGACGAACTCTGCAAGCGGCGCCAACTGCTGCGGCCTGCCGAAGCGGTGCTGCAAGGCCGAACGATGACCAACCAAACCCTAGACACTCTGAACGACCCCAAGGCTTGGAGATCCTTGCATTGGGGTGGATCAATCGCTGGGCAGAAAGGATTAGCGGTGGAACTCAAGCCAGGGGCTCTGGTAGCGGTGGTAGGACCCTCTGGCAGTGGCAAGACGACGCTGCTGGATCGTGTTTGCGGTTTGCTCGGGGAAGAACACAGCTTCTGGGAGATCGCGTCACACAAGGGATCAATGGAGCTCAGTGGATCAGCAGGAGCCCAGCAACTGCGCCGATTACTGGCCTACGCCCCCCAAGAGGCTGTCTTGTTTGAAACCAGCCTGCGCCAGAATCTATTGCTTGATCACCATCAAGCAGCGTCTCCACTTCAAATCGACGCCTGGCTGGAGCGGCTGGGATTGAGTCATCTTGCCTGTCGCGGCAGCGGCTTGGATGATCCCTTACCGATGGCGCTGGATCATTTCTCCGGCGGGGAGATCCACAGACTGGGCCTGCTACGGGCGTGGTTGCGAAACCGACCGGTGGAAATTCTGGATGAACCCACAGCCTTTCTTGACGCTGAATCAGCCAAGCGCGTGAGTGCAATCATTAGTGCACGGGCTCAGGAGCGCTTGGTGCTGGTGAGCACCCATGACCCGGAGCTGATCCAGCAAGCTGCTCGAATCGTGCGGCTGCAGGCTAGCGATCGTGATACTGCACAAGATGTGCATCACCGCCTCTGATCCGCCTCGCCAAATTATGGACACGCCTGAGAAGAACAAGCTCAGCTGTTAGCAATCCGCCAGTGTGCTGATTGACCAGAGAATCGGGTGGTATTAAGGTACCAAATAGAACTGATATGAGGTGCGTTGGGTGTCGACTCAGGTTGAGATGACGCAGCAAAAAGCAGATGCGGTTTCGGACTGTCCATCCCCCTATCCCAAGGCTGCGCCAGGGGAGCTTCTGCGCCTGTTGTGCTATGCGCAAGGCCCTGGAATATTTGCCGATCGTGGTGGCTCTAAGCATGGATTGGAGGATTGGACTTGCCCCACAGGCGCTCGCTACGGCGCAGGTTTTGCGTACGAGTCGCTTTTGTTGTAACGATTCAATGTCTTGCGGATTGAGCTTTCTAGTAAGTCGCTCAACATCAACCAGATTCCGTATGCACATCCAACAATCGACAGCTGCATGACAGCATGCATGAATAAAAGCTTCCTCTAGAGAGAGTGTAGCCACCGAGGTACCATTGATATCAACATAAACTCGGTTATGCCACAAGCCACTGAACGCAGGCAGCACGCCTCGGGCATGAGAAACATGCCAGTGCAGGTCGATCCACTGGCGCTGACCTCTGAGGCGAACCAAGGAAAGCTCAATGGATACAAAACGGCTGTAGGCCCCTTGCAGTGAATAAGATCCGACGCATGAGGCTCCATAGGTCTTCTCAAAGCCAGCTGATTCAAGGAGCTGAAGAGCTTCCGGTAAGCGCTTGGGATCCACCAGCAGATCCAGATCACCCCGGCCGCGGGTGGTGGGGGAGCCGGTGGTTTGCAGAGCCAGCGGGATGCCCTTGATCACCAGCATGGGGATGCCTGCCTGCTCAAATAGGGTCGCCATTTCGCGGGTGAGGCTGTTGAGAGCTAGGGCGGCCATGGCCTCCTGTCGCGCCAGTCTCTGGAGCTTTTGTGCCAGCTCGGGCAACAGCCCGGCGACGATCGGATCGCCATGCATCAGGCATTCCAACCGATGGCGCCGGATGGCACCGAGCAGCTGTTCTCTGGGCACAGCATCCAGCTGCCGCCTCAGCTCAGCAGAAATCGGATCGCCGCCGACTGGCTCCTGTTGTTTCTCCTCGCGTTCCCGCTGCAAGATCAGACGCACCAGCCCTTTGGTTGCCTCAAGAGCTGCTGGCGTCAACACAGTGTCCATCCAGTCAGCCGCGAAGGGTACGTGGGCCAAACTTAGGTCCACTCACACCAGCAGCGGATGACCAGCAGCGAGACGCGTTATCGAGCTTTTGAGCTGACTTGGTGTTCCCAAGGTCTGGCGATTCCAGAACTGCCCGTCTGTTCAGCCGATGCGTTGGTTGGGGATAGTCCTCTAGTTGAGATCCAAGCTGAAGACCCGGGATGCTGGCCGGAACTAGCTCCTGGGCTGCATGACACCCCATTTCTGCAGATGGCCCGCGGGGATCTGCGCCTGACTGTGGATGACATCGGCTGCTTCCGGATCACTGATGGTGTGCGTATCGGCTGGCACCGGCAGCACAGCGGCGTGAGCGATCAAGACCTTCGCACATTCCTGCTGGGTTCAGCGGTGGGGGCCTTATTAATTCAGCGCGGCATCCTGGTCTTGCATGGCAATGCTCTGGAGAAAGATGGCAAGGCCATTGTGTGCATGGGCTATTCCGGGGCCGGCAAATCAACCTTGGCCTACGCATTAACGCAACAGGGATGGCGGCTGCTGGCCGACGACCTAGTGGCGGTCAGCCCTGATGGGCTGGTGCTGCCAGGAATCCCAAGGATCAAGTTGTGGCACGACGCAGCAAAAGCGTTTGACCTAGATCCAGATGAATTGCCGCCCATCCGGCAAGGTATGCACAAATATTTGCTGATGGGTGAGGCTCTGCAGTGTGCGACAGAACCGGTTCCCTTAAAAGCGTTGTACCTGATCCACCAGCGCCGCCATACAGCTCTCGACTCTTACGAGGGTCGGATCACCCGCATTACCAGTGAAAAAACAGCCGCGCTGCGCCTGCGTAATCAGGCATTCAGGCCCCGATTTGTGCGGGGATTGGATCAGGAGGGGCCCAACTTCATGGCCTTGGCCTTGCTGCAGCGGCGGGTGCCGATGGCTACTTTGCCGTTGCCGTCAACCATTTCTGCCATGCGGGATTGGCTGGAGCAGCAAGACCTGCTGAACGCCGCTGCCGCCGCTGCTGGCCCCGATGAAGCGATTGAAGACGCATTGGTGACGGCATGACGGCGCACGAACCCTATTGGTATCTGGCCAGTTACCCCAAATCCGGCAACACCTGGTGCCGGGTATTCATCACCGAGCTGCGTCGCCTCGCTGGCCTCGACAGCGCGGAAGCCACGGCCGCGGCCCAGCGGGAGGAGCAGGAGCTGCGGCTTAACCGCGACCTGGCCACGGGCTCGATTGTGAGCAGCCGCCACTGGCTGGATGATCAGCTGGGCATCAACAGCAGCGATCTGAGTTGGTCAGAGCTGGATAAGGTGCGCGGCCGGGTGGGCCATCAACGGGCGCTGTATGCCGAATGCCTGCGCTACCACAAAGTGCACGATGCCTTTGTCAGCTTTGACTCTGGCGGCCAGCCAGTGGTGCCTGTTGAGGGCTGCCGCGGCGCGATTGTAGTGATTCGCCATCCTGCGGATGTGACGGTGTCCCTGAGCCATTTCTTCTCCTGGCCGCTGGAGCGCTGCATGGAGTTTTTGCTGGATGAGCAAGCCAGCTTGTGCCGCTCCAGCAAACGCGGCGGCCAGCAGGTGAGGCAGTACATGGGCAGCTGGGCCAACCATGTGCACAGCTGGGTGGATCAAGAGCTGATCCCAGTGTTGCTGCTGCGCTACGAAGACCTGCTGTTGCAACCGGAGTTGGAATTCAGCCGGCTGGCAACCTTTCTCGACCTCCCTGCCGATGCGCCCTTGATTCACGAGGCCGTGGCCAACACACGCTTTGACAAGCTCCGCGCCAAGGAAGATGAGGAAGGGGGATTTCACGAACGCCCTGAGGGCTGTGATCGTTTCTTCCGATCTGGTCGCAGCGGTGAAGGCAGAGAGCAGCTAACAGGCAAGCAGCTGAGTCAACTCGAGGAGGCCTTTGCAGCCACGCTCGAGCGATTTGGCTATGAGGCGCCTACGGCCGTGCACACCTGAGACGCAGTGGTGCACACCCCCTGAGCACCCCTCAGCAGGGTCTCAGCGGTCTTCTGCAGGGGGTGCTCTGTCTTGCTGCTAAGGCATCAAGGTCTTGATGGGCACTGCGATT
>Ga0194122_10001020_pt1 | contig 36663 bp, 41 predicted proteins | sample TA2MahCa10mmetaG_FD_155487 | JGI IMG/M metagenome (GOLD analysis project Ga0194122, IMG submission 155487) | Freshwater microbial communities from Lake Tanganyika, Tanzania - TA2015021 Mahale Deep Cast 10m | ecosystem: Environmental > Aquatic > Freshwater > Lake | place: Tanzania: Lake... | reverse complement strand
TTACCGCGTGGTGGAACAGGTGGTTGGCCGGGTGCTGGGCCGGCCGGTGCACGGCCAGCAGGAACGCATCGCCTGGTCGATCGTGATCGCGGAGCAAGGGCTGCCGGCCTTCATCGATGCTCTGATCGATTCAACGGAATATCTGGAAACCTTCGGGGAAGACCTGGTGCCCTACCAACGCGCCCGGGTGCTGGCTGGCCAGGCGGTGGGCACGATGCCCTTCAACCAGCAAGCCCCCCGCTACGACGCCTACTGGCGTGACACCATGGCCGTTCGCGCTCCCGGGGTCGGCAGCGGCACCTGGGCAGGCTGGCCGCGTCCGGCCTGGCTGGCCAATCAGCCCACCCCGGCTGTGCAGAACGCTTGGCGGTATTTTGTGGCCACTGGTGGCTTCGTGCTGACCGGCCTCCTGCTCTGGGTAGCCTTGGCGATGTTGAGCACCGGAGCCCAGGGCTAATCCGAGCCCCAGGATCACCGATGCGCAGCCTCGGCATCCTGCTGGTGTTCGCCACCTTCAACCTGGCCCAGGCCTTGCTGGTGCTCGATCCAGACGAACACCGCGACGAGGCCGATCGGCTGCTGCTGCGAGTGATCGATGCCCAGCCCCCTGCAGCTGTTTGAGGGGATGGACCAGCAGCGCTTCCTAGCGGTGCTCAGCGAGGTGGCGGCTGTCGACCAGGGAGGGCTGCAGATCAACGAACCCGGCACCTCCCGCAGCCTCAAGACCCTGCCCGGCGACTGGAGCGACCTGGCCCAGGCCTGCCTGATCCATGTGGGCATGGTGCCGCAGGCCCGCGAAGCGGTAGCGGCTGATGCCCGATGAGGACTCAGGGCTGGGGATCGGTGCCGAGAACGGGGAGGCGGTGCGGCTGCATGGGGCCGGAGGCAGGCAGTAGTGAACACGCGGCTCTTAGCACTTGCACCAGCAGTGACTCTCGAGAAGCCCCTGGCATGATCATTTGAACTGACTTATTGCTCCTCAAACTCTGCCAAAAGTCCTCGTCGATGCGGTACACACGATAGGAATCCTTGACCGATACACCTACTCAAGCGTCGAGCATCAAGCGAGCGAGGAGGCGGTTGGCATCAATTAGCAGAATCTTCTTGTCCCTGAAGACTGCAGCGCAAGCAATCGCATCACGCGTAAATGCAGAGGTTGTGATGCAGACTCCACTATCGGATCGGTGTCGCTGAATTCGGCCGTAAGGGTGAGCGGGGTGGCGCCGGTCTCCGGCCTGATCGGATCGCGCCAGCAGCGCGATTCAGCGGCAGGCATGGGTGCAGAGGTTTTGCTCATGGTTCAGGGGCACACCATCACCCGGTTGCCAGTGCCGCTGTTGCTCACGGCTGCGAACTGACTGCGCTGGGGTGACCAGCAGATCGATCGCCAGCCGGCGCTGGCTGGGGTGCTGCGCAAGGACCAGCTGATGCCATCGGCGCTGGTCATGATCCGGTTGCTGCTGCCGCTTGTGGCAACGGCAACCAACAGTCGCCTGCCCGCCAGGCTGCTGTCCTGCGTGCCCGTAATTTCCGGACGAGTTTTCGCTTTCGCCTGACATGCCTGAGGCGAAGCAGAGGTTCACGACTCGTTCAGCAGGCTCAGCGCCTCCATCACCTGCAGGCGGATGCCGCCCAGCCGGATCCAGGCCCGCACCGCATCCGTTCTGCTCCGATAGGGGCGCCAGTCGTCCTCAGCGATGCGGCGCTGGAAATGGGCCGCCACACGCCGCGCAACGGCGACGTCGCTGGGCCTTGCCAATCGCAGCGTTGTCCCCTCGATCACCACTTCAGCAGGCATGGCGTCGGGGAGAGATCAGGAACTGGCCAGGCTCATTCTCTACCCTGCCAGCCCCTCTCAGCCCAGGATCGGAAAACAGCCCTTCAGCCCGTTCACCAGAATCTGCACCGCCACCGCAGTGATCAACAGACCCATCAAGCGCTGCAGCACCCGTTCGCGGGTCTGACCCAGCCAGACCCGCAGCCGCGGCGTGAACTGCAGGAACAGGTAGAGCCCCATAGCCATGGCGCCGATCACCAGGCTCACCAGCAGTCGCCCGCTCCAGCCGTCGGGAGCTTCCGCAACCACCAGGGAAATCGTGCCGGGGCCTGCCATCAGCGGCACTCCGATCGGCACAATCGCCGCTGCCGGATCATCCGCCAAGCCACTGCCCAGCAGTGCCGGGCGCCCCTCCAGCAGCCTCAGCCCCAAGGGCAGCAGGATCAGGCCACCAGCAACCCGGAAGGCCGGCAGGCTAATCCCGAATAAGCCAAGCAGGCCCGATCCCCACCAGCAGGCCACCAGCAGCACAGCCAGGTAGGTGAACACCGCCAGACGACTGATCCGCCGCAGGCGGTAACCGCTGCCGGCACCGGCCTGGCCCACAACGCTGAGCAACCCAACCGGGTCGCTCAGCGCCAGCAGGCCCACCGCCAGCGTGGACAGGCTCATGGCGATGGCGGGGTGATGCCCAGCGCCTGGGCGCCAAAGTGCCGCGTCATGTCCGTCTGCAGATGCCACGCCGTCAGCAATGTTTTGGCGATGCGCCTGAGCTCGGCCACGTCATTGCAGGCATCGATGGCTCTGGCCTGGGTCTCAACGGCGAACTGGCGGCTGAGTGTGCGATCCACGCTCTTGATGCAATGTTGCAAAACGTTAAGCACTTTCAACGCGAGGCGCGGCCGGTTTCCCGCACGGTTCCACCTGCCTGTGTCGCAGGCTTCACTTACGCCAGCGGGCTACCAGAGAACTGCAGCCGCCTGGGCTGGCGCGTTCACCGGCAAAGTGGCCCCCAACTGGTCACGACAAAAATCCTGCGACCTGAGGATGGCAGACAAATTGAGTTGGTCCTCCAAAAGGCAGGCATGTCCACTATCCGGAAGGTGAACGATTGTGGTGTTTGGAAGAAAGCGAGCCAATCGCTTCGCCTCCCGTGGGGAAGGCAGGAGTCGATCCGCTCCCGAGGCCAGGATTAGAACAGGCTGGCGAACGCGATCAAGAGGAAGATCCTCCAGACGAAACTGTCTGAGCAATGCCAGTCTCCAGGCAGCGCTTTGAGGCCTGACAGCCTGCATGGCAGCCAGCAGCTGAAGCCGTGTTGGCCTGCTGACCCGATGGGATGCAATCAGAAGATTGCACAGACTGAGGGTGGAGAGCTGATAAATCGTCGTGGGCAGCAACTGAGTCAAAGAGCTGCAGGCACCGATCCAGGGTTGACGCTGTGCTGATGAGGCGGGATTGACCAGAATCAACTGATCACACAGGTTCGGAAAGCGCGTGATCAGCCTCAACGCCAAACAACCACCAAACGATTCGCCACAAACAGTGGTGGTGCGCCCAGGATGCCGTTGCTGCTCCATCCGGATCAGAGCGGCGACCTGCTCGGTCAGTTCGTCCCAACCTTTGAGGTAGTCTGGGGGGATGGATAAACAGCGAATGTCAAAGCCAGAGCTGAGTCCGGCAACTTGCGGTTTAAGCAACGCACCACTGCCGTCCATGCCCGGCAAAAAAACAAACAGCGGCCGAGATGGTGTCGCAGGTGTGCAAGCAGTGAGCCGCAAAGTCCTGAAGGTGGTGATCATGATCTACGAGTGCTCATCAGCATCATTGGGCCAACATCTCCGCGATCTGGCTCCAACAGGCTTGGGTGAGTTCTCGGGCTAGAACAGCTCCACTGCTGCCACGATAACGAGATTTCCATCCCTCATCGATCAGCAGAGGACGGCCAAAGAGAACATCAACATGCCGGTAAAGGATTGCAGAATGCCAACCATCACGTTGAAACAATGCTTCCGATGGATCGAAGCGCCGAAACAAGGCAAGCGGAGCAAGCTTTCCCTGTTTTTCCTCCCTTGAAGCAATGGCAACCGGCAGAATCGACAGGTCATCCACTGGCACCCTCAGGGCAAGATGCGCAAAGCCCCTGTGGAACGGACTGAGCTGCTGGGGAGCGTTGACCTTCACCATCGGATCCGCACCCTCGGGAAACACGCCCACCACCTGATTCGCTTGCAGAAATCTGGCCGACTGCTGAAAGAACGACGACTGCCTTCGCTGATCAGCCTCGAGCGGAAAGGCACCCATCAGCGCAACTGCCTGCTGCAGTAGCGGCACCTGGCTCATGTAATGATGACAGACGAATCGTACGGGCCGACTGATTGCCGACATCAGTAGGGGGGCATCTAGCAGGCTGCGATGGTTGCTGACAATAAGAAGTCTGTTTTTGGTGGGTATTCTTTCAAGATGGTGCAATGTCACTATCATCCCTGTTGCATCCAGCAGACTGCGAGAAAGCTGCAAGGGGATAGTGCGCTTCATGCTCGCAGTTTTGCCACTCTCGGTGACGCGGTCGAAGTGTGTTTTCTGATGTCCTCTTTTTTCCGGGGCTTTAAAGTAGTTTACTCGAAATAGTCTTGAATCAAGAGAGGGGACGGTGCGAGTGTCAAGCCTGGCGGATCACCGCCCAGTTGAGCCGTTTTGCTTCAGGCGGTTCGGACCAGGGAGGATCTACGCCGCCGTCCCAGCGGTTCGATCCACTCGTTGAGCACCTGGCGGTGCCGTTGCAGCTGCGGTGCCACCCGGCAGCCCAGCTGGATCTGCCCCTGATCGAGCAGGCGGCCCAGCCGCTGCATCGCCGCCTGCTCAGCCCTGGTGAGGCGGTCATGCTGGCTCAGCAGCCAGTCGATCTCGGCCTGGGTGATCACCCCGGAGCTGAGGCTCTCGAGGAACAGCTCGCCAGCGGTCATCAATATGTAACGACTTCGTCACATCCTGGCGGTACGGCGGGGCTTCCGCGAGGTCTGGGGCTCCGAGCCGCCGCCCGGAAGCCCCGCCATGGCTGGGCTGGGCTGGATGCCCGCTGCGCTTCACGTTCCTTAATGAAGGTTGCCATGATTTTCTAAAAAATTCTTTCACCTCAATGTCCACGTCCACCCTGCTTGAGCTGTTCGGCGGCTTCATGGTCGCCTGCGTCGCCCTCTGGTTCGTCGCGATGAACAGGTTCGTCGCGATCGACATTCCCGCCTCAAAGTCTGCGCCCCGGCTGGGCTCACGGCAGTAGCACCTGCCGTGCGCGCCTACCTGCAGCGCCCCCCGGCCTGCTGGCTTCCGTCGGTCTGCTGCTGCTGCGCCTGAGCATCGGCGAGCTGTTGATTCACCACGGCCAGGAGAAGCTCGCCGATCCCCAGCAGTTCGCCAACACCTATGTGGCCTCGCTGCACCTGCCCTTCCCGCTGTTCTTCGCCTACGCCGCCGGCTTCTCGGAGCTGATCGGCAGCTGGCTGGTGATCCTCGGCCTGCTCACTCCCGTGGGTGCCCTGGCCCTCAGCGGCACGATGACGGTGGCGGCCTATCAGCACATCTCCACCGCCGGCTTCAACATCTATGTGCTGGAACTGGTGCTGCTCTACCTCGGCGGCAGCTTCGCCCTGCTGTTCAACGGCCCCGGTCGCTTCTCCTTCGATGCCGGCATCGTGCCAGCGATGCTCGACGACCTCAGCACGACCAATGACGTTGAACCTGCTGTTTCCTCACAGCACTCTGGCGAGCTGCGTGCCATCCCGGTGACCGTCAACTCCAGCGCCCGGTGATGAAGCAGGCGGGATTAGGTATTTTGGCTTTTCTCCTTCCAAAGTTTTGGGTGAAATTCTCTGGCTTTGTTTTCACCTCGAAGGCCCAAACACCTGAGGGCTACCCGTACTTTTTTCGGGCGCAGAAAAGCGAGATACATGATCTCAGCTCAGGACCGCCTCGGTGCTGCCGGCCCGCTGGCGGCGGGTGAGGAAGCCGAACAGCACCTTGCCGATGGCGGCGATAAGGTTGCCCTCAAGCTCCTGGAACATTGCCATGTTTAGGTGAAAGGCGTGATTGGCTTCCGCCACGATCCGATCGCCCGTGGCCTGATCGATCGGCAGGGCGTCGAGGGTGGCGCGGTAGTTGGTCTTGAAGCCCTTCTCGTCGGGGATCGCGTCGAATTCGTAGAAGCGCAGGCCGTCATGGTCACCCAGGTTCATCGCCTTTTGGGCAATGTTTTTGAGGATCTGACCGCCGGAGAGATCGCCGATGTAGCGGGTGTAGTGGTGCCCCACCAGCAGCTCGGGCGACTCCTGGGCGATCTGATGAATGCGAGCTACATACTCCTGGGCGGCCGGGGTGGCTTTGACGCTGTTGCGCCAGCTGTCACCGAAGTAGAAGGCCAGGTCCTGCTCCAGGCTCTCGCGCCGGTTCAGTTCAGGGAAGCCCACCGGGCCCACCACCGGATGGCCGGCGGCCCGCAGCCTGCCGATCTCCTGCTCCATCGCGTCATACACGAAATAGAGATCGGCCACCAGGGTGCGGTAGCTGACCTTGTCCACCACGCCTTTGAGAAAGCAGCTCACGAAGCCGGTATTTTCGGCCATGGTGTGGGCTTTCTTGGTGCCTTCACGCAGCTGGGAGGCAAGGGCAATGGCCATGGTTGTCGATCAGGAGGTCAGCTGTGCAGATCAAGCACGTCGTCAACTTAATGGGGGCAACAAGTACGAGCCACTTTCTTTGCAAAGGGTTGCCTGTCTTCACAGCGCGACCAGCGCTCTTGACGTTCACGGCTTCCACCACAAGAGCGCTCTCCGCAGAGTGTGACGGATTTGCCAAGGTGATCGCCCAGGCCAACGCCCGCGGCAAGGCCAAGTGCGCCCGTGACATCGGTTACTACCTCCGCATGGTCACCTACTGCCTCGTGGCAGGCGGCACCGGCCCCATGGATGAGTACCTGATCGCCGGTCTCGACGAGATCAACCGCGCTTTCGAACTCTCCCCCTCCTGGTATGTCGAGGCCCTGAACTACATCAAGGCCAACCACGGCATCTCCGGCGACCCCGGCGTCATCGCCAACAACTACATCGACTACGCCATCAACGCACTCGTCTGATCTCAGACAACGCCTCTCGATCGCGTCTCGATCTCCCATGCCCTCGCCACAGGCGAGGGCTTTTTTGTGCTTGGGAACCATCGTCATGGGCGCAGCACGGCGTTGTGGCACACAGCTGCAACCAAATGCTGTTACGAAGCCCGCCACGGGGGCAGGGGCATCGGCCAGGATCGGCGCCAGTACCAGGCGCCCCATGGCGGGAGAACCGATCAACGAGGCCGAAGCGCTCGGGCGACTGCGCCAGAGCGAGGACCCCTCGATGCAGTACTACGGCGCCTGGTGGCTGGGGCGCAACCGCAGCCAGCATCCCGATGCCGTACCCCTGTTGATTGAGGCGCTCAAGCAGCGCCGCCCCCGTGACCCCGGTGCCGGCGTCGAAGAGAACGCCGTGGCCCGTAACGCCGCCCGCGCCCTGGGCAAGCTGGCGCCGGCCGCCCACGCCGCCGTACCTGAGCTGCTGGACGCCCTGGCCGATCCGGACGATGGCCTACGCGAAGCCGCCGCCCGCGCCCTGGGGGATCTGCGCGCCCGTGAAGCCGTGGCGCCCATCTGCACGCGCCTGGCCGGTGGGCCAGCCGTGGCCGGCGCCCGCCAAACCAGCTGCCCGCGACTGGTGGAGCCCTGCGAAGCCCTGCTGGAGGCGCTGGGTGAGATCGGTGTGGCCACGCCTGAGGTTCTGGCGGTGATTGAACCCTTCAGCAGCCATGAGTGGCCGCTGATTCGCAGTGCCGCCGCGCGCGCGCTGCTCCAGCTCAGCGGTGAGGCGCGATGGGCCGAGCCATTGCTGGCCCTGCTGGGCGATGGCCAGCTGCATGTGCGCCGCGCTGCGCTGATGGACCTGGGTGCCGCCGGCTGGCGGCCGGCTGCCGAGGCCATCAGCGCCACCCTGGCCGAAAACAGCCTCAAGCTGATCGCCCTGCGCGGCCTGGTCGAAAACGGCAGCGGTGAGCCGGGCGAGGACGCCCTGCTGGCTGCCATGGACGCCTTGTTGTGATCGCCATGAGCGTGCAACCCCTGATCAGTGCCGTGCAGGACGCCAGCAGCGCGCTTGAGCTGGTGCGCGCCACAGCAGCGCTGGCGGCCAGTGGCAGCGCCGCAGCAGCCCCCACCCTGGTGGAGGTGCTGGGCTTCAACAACCCCGGTGCCGCGGTGGCAGCCGTCGATGGGCTGATCGCCATCGGCAGCCCGGCGGTGGACCATCTGCTGCAGCTCGACCCGCGCAACTACGGCGCCCGCGCCTGGGCGGTGCGCGCGCTGGCTGGCATCGGCGATGTGCGTGGGCTGGATCTGCTGGTCGAAGCCCTGCTCACCGATGTGGGACCGAGCGTGCGGCGCGCCGCCGCCAAGGGCCTGGGCGCCCTCGCGCTCGATGCCCTGGCCAGCGGCGAACGCAACACCGTGCAGCAACATGCCCTGACCGCCCTGCTCGAGGCCACCAGCGACGGCGAATGGGTGGTGCGCTACGCCGTGGCGGTCGGGCTTGAGGGTCTGGCTCTGGGCAGCAGGTGGCCTACCGGGCACAGCAGCCACAGCAGCAGCTGCACCGCCCTGTGCCGCCTGAGCGACGCGGCCACCGAAGAGGCCACTGTGGTGCGGCTGCGTGCTGCACTGGCCTTGCAACGCTTGCAGCCATGACCACAACACGGGTGCTGTTTGTCTGTCTGGGCAACATCTGCCGCTCACCAGCGGCCGAAGGGGTGTTTGTGCACCTGCTGGAGCAGCAGGGCCTGAGCGATCGCTTTGTGGTCGACTCGGCCGGCACCGGCGGCTGGCATGTGGGCCGCCGCGCCGATGAGCGCATGTGCGCCGCGGCCGCCCGGCGCGGTATCGCGCTCACCAGCCGGGCCCGCCAACTCGAGCTGGGCGATCTGCACAGCTTCGATCACATCGTGACGATGGATGGCGACAACCTGGCGGCGGTGCGCGCCCTGGCGCTGGAGGCTGGCAACCCCAGCGCTCAGGCCCAGATCAGCCCCATGACCTCCTACTGCCGGATCCACAGCAGCACCCACGAGGTCCCTGATCCGTATTACGGCGGGCCCCAGGGGTTTGAGCACGTGCTCGATCTGCTCGAGGATGCCTGTGGTGGCCTGTTGGAGGCGCTGCAGACCCTCAAACCTGAGCCGCGGATGTGAGCGTTGGCAACGCTTTGTACAGGTGACCATGGTCATGACCATGGTCACCTGTAGGAGGGGGGAGTGCTGCAAGCATCCGCCCGCTAGTGCGGCAAAGGCCTATGGCTGCTGAGGCTGCGGCGGCCAGGCGTCCTCGGGCACGCGGGCGCGAAAGAGATCGACCAGCTGCTCAATCACCGCATCGATGCTCATGCCGTCGGTGATCAGCTCGATGGCATCAGGCGCCTGCTGCAGCGGCGCGATCTCACGGGTCGAGTCGAGATGATCGCGCTCGGCGATCTGGGCTTCGAGCTCTGCGAGCTCGGGCACGGCAAAACCGCGCTGGGCCAGATCGAGCGCGCGGCGCCGCGCCCGCTCGGCCACGGTGGCGGTGAGAAACACCTTGAGCTCGGCATCAGGGAACACCGCCGTGCCGATGTCGCGGCCTTCGGCCACCAGACCACCGCGGCGTCCCATGGCCTGCTGCTGGGCCGTGAGCGCCTCGCGCACACAGCCATGGGCGGCCACGGTTGACACCAAAGCAGTGACGTCGGGGCTGCGAATCGCCTCGGTGACGTCATGACCATTGATGGTCACGCACTGGGCGCCACCAGAGGCACCCGCGGCGGCCCCCAGCTGCAGATCAAGCCCCACGAGCAGGGGCGCCACCGCAGCGGCATCGGCAGGGTCAACCCCCTGACGCTGGACCCACCAGGTCAGGGCCCGGTACATGGCCCCCGTGTCCAGGTACACCAGAGCCAGGCGGGCGGCAAAGGCCTTGGTCACCGTGCTCTTGCCGGCACCGGCAGGGCCATCGATGGCAACGATCGGGGCGCGGGTCATCAAAAACACATGGTCGATCAGACGAGCTGATCCGCAGTGCACTGCAGCTGCCAACAAGGACAGCCCATCGCAACGGCGCAGCGGGCTCAGCGTATGCGGCGCCACGCACGCGACGTAATCGACTGCCAACGCTGCAGCCTCCAACTGCGTACGCACCAGCTCAAGCAGAGCTGCGGCATCACGGCTGCCTGCGGCCGCGGCCGCAGCGGCAGCCTGCAGCGCCTGGGGCAGGGCCCGCGCCTGCTGGCGCTCGGCGGCGCTTAGGTAGGCATTGCGCGAACTGAGGGCCAGACCATCAGCGTCGCGCACCGTGCCGATGCCGCTGATCTTGAGCGGGAGAGCCAGATCAGCCACCACACGCCGCAGCACCACAAGCTGCTGCCAGTCTTTTTCACCCAGAAACAGACGGTCGGGCCTGACCAGCGCCAACAGACGCGCCACCACGGTGGCGACCCCCTCGAAATGCCCCGGACGGCTGCGGCCGCAGAGCACTCCTGTGAGGGCCAAAGGCGGCTGCAGGCGCTTCACCTGCTGCAGCCCGTCTGGATAGATCGACGCCGCATCGGGCGCCCAAACGGCGCCGGCCCCTGCAAGGGCAGCACGCGCAAGGTCCTGCTCGAGGGTGCGCGGGTAGCGGTTGAAATCTTCCCCGGGGGCGAACTGCAGCGGATTGACAAAGACGCTCACCAGAACAGCCGGCCGCCCCCTTGCGACAGGTGCAGCGGCGCGCCCGATCAACCGTTGATGCCCCGCATGCAGGGCACCCATGGTCGGCACGAAATGCAGCGCTCGCTCGCTGCGCTGCAAGCTGCACCACCGCTGCAACGCAGTCGTGGTGGTCAGCAGTGGCACAGACGCATCAGCCATCAACACCCAGCATCGCCTGGCAACACAAAGCCCACCCGCCCGAAAGGCGGATGGGCCGTGAGCTTCGCAAGGCTGCGAATCAGTGCTTCTCGAGCACCTCGAGCTTGACCCTGGCCACGCCACTGGACATCAGCCCAAGTGCGCTGGCCGATCCATGGGCCAAATCAATGACGCGACCTCCGTGGAAGGGTCCACGGTCATTGATGCGCACCACGGCCTGTCGGCCATTTCTGAGGTTGGTGACCCGCACCTTGGTGCCAAACGGCAGGTAGGGGTGGGCAGCGGTCATGGTGCCCTGCACCAGACGCTCACCGCTGGCGGTGCGCCGGCCGTAAAAACCAGGGCCGTACCAACTGGCCTGGCCGGTCTTGGTCGCCAGGATCTTCAACACAGCCGCAGGATTGGGAGCCACCGGTGCAGGCAACTCAACAGGTTCGGAGTCCTGAGGAGTGCTGGCATCGACTGGTTCGCGAACAGCCAGCTGCTCAGCACTGCCGTTGGTTCCAGTTGAAGCGACCTCAGCATTGAGGGATGCCGCACGGCCCGAATCTGCAAGGCCGGGGAGCATCGCACTGCCTGAGAGCAGCAGAACAAGAGCTCCGAGAGAAAAGGTTTGACGCATGACAAGCGGAACACGCTGCTTGGAGCAGCAACCTCGGTGAAACCGGATTCATCGCCGTTGGATTGGATGTTCAGCTGATCCATTGCGTGCAGTTGCCAGCAGTGGAGGTCTGCAATCAACCAATTCGGAGACGGAGTTCCTGACAAATGAAACAACGACGAGACCGTAACCGCTTCTGCTGCAGGCCAGGTGTGCTGCAAAGCCAGCCTTGATTGATCAGCAATGATCATCAACGGCGGCATCGCAGCCCCTAACAGGCCTCTGGCAGCGGCGCCAAGGAAGCTTGCATCAAGAGGGCTGATCGAAGTGATAAGCCGCCCTGATCTTTGCCTGTGCCAATCGGCTGTGCGTCCACGCTTGTGGTGCTGATGCAGGATCAACACACGCTCACTTGCCCGCCTGCCCCCTGCCATGGATTACCGCACAGCCGGAGTGGATGTGGTCGCGGGGCGCGCCTTTGTCGAGCGCATTCGCAGCGGCGTGGAGGCCACCCATCGCCCTGAGGTCATCGGCGGTCTGGGCGGCTTCGGCGGCCTGACCCGATTACCGGCAGGGCTGCGCAAACCCTTGCTGGTGGCGGGAACCGATGGCGTCGGCACCAAGCTGGAGCTGGCCCAGGCCCACGACGGACATCACAACGTCGGCATCGACCTGGTGGCGATGTGTGTCAACGATGTGATCACCAGCGGGGCCGAACCGCTGCTGTTTCTCGACTACATGGCCACCGGGAAGCTGAGCCCTGAGGCCATGGCCGAGGTGGTTGAAGGCATCGCCGATGGCTGCCGTCAATCTGGCTGCTCGCTGCTGGGCGGCGAAACAGCAGAAATGCCTGGGTTTTATGGCCCGGGGCGCTACGACCTGGCCGGCTTCTGTGTCGCGGTGGTCGACGAAGACGCCTTGATCGACGGCCGCAACGTGACACCTGGCGACGCGATCGTTGCCGTCGCCAGCAGTGGTGTGCACAGCAACGGCTTTAGCCTGGTGCGCCGGATTCTGGACGCCAATGCCATCGACGCCAGCAGCACCCTGCCGGGCACAGCAGTCCCCTTGATCAGAGCGCTGCTGGAGCCCACCCGCCTGTATGCCTCGCTGGTGAAGCAGCTGCTGCAGCACGAGATCGGCATCAAAGCCATGGCCCACATCACCGGCGGGGGGCTGCCTGAGAACCTGCCACGTGCTCTGCCCAAGGGCACACGCGCCGCCGTCGACCCCGGCAGCTGGCAGCGGCCCGCCCTGTTCAGCTGGTTGCAAGAAGCCGGTGAGGTTCCCGAAGCCGACCTCTGGAACACCTTCAACCTGGGCGTCGGTTTCTGCTTGATCGTTGCGCCTGAGGCCCTCGAGCAGACCCTGAGCCAGTGCCAGCTCGCGGGGCACCAGGCCTGGGCCCTGGGCTGCGTCGAGGCTCGCCCTGAAGGCGGCGAGGCCCTGGTGGGCCTGCCGATTTAGTGCCGGGCCAAGGCTCAGGCCGACTGCCGCCTGACACGTCAGTGTGCGTCAACTTTGCAGCGACAGGGGCAGGTCCCAACGCAGAGCCCTAGGGTCTGGCTATGCAATCTGGCTCACCTGAGCCAGATCTCAGTGCGACTGACTGGGTTTCCGCCACAACGTGAACGTCCAGGAAGACGTCAATAAGGACCACACATAACCGTATGAATCACATCACCTCGAGGCAGGAGCCCGGCCCCCGCACAGGCGAAGCCAACCTGAGCACCGGTCGCCGCATGACCAGGCGCCGCAGCTCTGCCGGGCCCGCAACGCCCGTGCCGCCGCAGCGGCCCCAGCGCCCCGCGGCCCCAGGCAGCGCCAGCCAGCGCAAAGTGCAGGGGCAAGGACCCCGGCCCACCTATCTGACCCTGCGTGATCACGGCAAGGTCTACGTGGCCGATCTGCCCCGGCTCTCCGATGGGCAGCTCACGCACATTGCCAAGGAAGCCCAGGACGTGCTCGAGAGCCTCGAGCGCCGGCTCCAGGATCTCAACGCCCAGGACAGCTTCACCGACAGCAGCGGCAACGACACCCACATCCGCGCGGCCACCAAACGTGATGTGACCGAGAGGTTTCTGCGCGCGATCGACGAGGAGCAGTCCCTGCGGCGCAGCAACCCAGCCCTGCGGGCGGCAGCGGGCGAATCACTGCCTCGGGCCTTTCTGGAGCTGGCACGCCACCGCTTGCCGGGTTCCACCTTTGATGCCCTATTGCAGGAAGCCCTTGAAGCCTGCGGGCCTGATGCGGCGGCAGAAGCCGAAGCGAGCAACAGGCGGGTGATTCCGATCGTGCGCCGCTCCGATGACACGCCCGTGCGCGCGCCCCTGCCGGTGGTGCTCACCCTCGACACCGAAGCCCAGATCGGCTGATCACCTCAGCCACTGCTGAACGGGTTGGCGGGCATGCGAACAGGCAAAGCCCGAGCTGCAGCATCGAGCTCCTGACGCTCTGCCCCATCAAGCGTCCATGCCGCCGCGGCGGCCGCGTCTTGGGCCTGAGCGATGCTGCGCAGCCCCACGATCGGCATGGCGCCATGGCTGCGGCACCAGTTGAGCGCCACAGCCGCAGCCGGCACGCCGCGGCCGCTGGCGATGGCGTTGATGCGCTGCAGCAACGGGGTGATCTGCGGCTGCAGGCGCGCAAACAGCAGCCGGCGGCCGCCGCTGGGCGCCTGGGCAGGCTGGTCTGGCCCTCGGGCCAGCAGCCCCAGGGCCAAGGGGCTGTAGGCAATCAGCGCAATGCCGAGCTCACGGCACACCGCGGCCACGCCGCCTGGCGCGATCGCCTCAGGTGCCAGCAGCGACAGCTGCACCTGCAGGCTGGCCACAGGCACGCCGCGGCGGCCGAGCTGATGGTGGATCTGCCGCAAGCGTCTGGGGCCCACATTGGAGAGCCCCAAGGAGTCGACCAGGCCCTCGCTCACCAGGTCCGCCAGGCCTTCGAGCAGGGGCCCTTCCTGCCAAGGGGCATAACGGGCCGTGCTCCAGTGCAGCTGCACCCGCTCAAGGCGGCCGCCAAGGCGCCTGCTGGAGGCCTCAAAAGCCCGCCGCAGCCCCTGACGCCCAAGTCGCCAGGGGAACGGCGCCAGCTTGGTGGCGACCAGCAGCTGATCAGCATGTTGTGGGTCAAGGGCGCTGCGAAAGCGTCCCAAAAGCGCTTCGCTACGGCCCTGCAACCGACCGGTTCCATAGGAATCGGCCGTGTCAAAGAAGCGCAAACCCAGCGCCACCGCCTGCTCAAAGGTGGCCTGCAACTGGCCATCCTGATCGGGGCTGTAGCCCCAGAGCAGCTGATTACCCCAGGCCCAGGTGCCCACACCGATCGGCACAGAAGCCGGGTGATGCGCGAAGGTGGTGCCGCTCAGCAACGGATCCGCTCTGCTCAAGCCCATGATGAGCCAGTGCCCTACAGCAGTGAACGGCCCTGACGTGCCGTCCGCGACGAGCGCCACGGCTGCTGCTGCTGCTGAAGCTTCTGCCCCAGCGCAGGAGCCGGTGCTGTGCCAGCACTGCGGCCGCACCGCCAGCAACGGCATCAGCTGCCAGGGCGCCTGCGTGGCTGATTCGGGCTACTGAGATGGCCGGCTCTGCGCGCCACTGCTGCTCGCCTGTGTGGATTGGCGCCCTCGCGGCCGCAGTGGTGATGCCGGCGTGGGCCCATGCAGATGGTTTCGGCCGCTGGGAAAGCCCGCTGCGGCGCTGCCAGTTGCTGTGGCCGGGCGCATCCCCAGTGGCAGTGGGCAGCGGCAGCAACTGCCTCAAGCTCAGGCTCGATCAGAGCGTCGAAGGCATGCTGCGGGTGCGCTTCATCAACGCTGCACTCGGCAGCCGCTTTGCCAGCGAAGAGCTCACCTTTGCCGGCCTACTGCTCAGGAGCGATCAACCCATGCGCTGCAAGCAGGGCACCTGCGCCCCCAGCTGGCCACTGCGCATGCAGGTGCATGGCGTCGCAAGCCGCCGTTTTGACGGCCGCGGCCTGGCAGCCCACGTGCCCAGCAATCAGCTCGCCAAAGGCAGTTGCAGCCTGGGGCCTGATCAACTGATCTGCGAAGCCAAGGGAGCCAACGGCCTGCAGTGGCAGGCCAGCGCAGAACTTCCCCGCCAGGGGCCCTCAAGGCCAAGGGCCACCGAGCCAGCCCAGAAACGCCCTTGAAGGCGGCACCCAGATTCGAACTGGGGATAAAGGATTTGCAATCCTCTGCCTTACCACTTGGCCATGCCGCCGGCCTGGGAGCAAACTCCCAAGAGCGGATCGTATCAGCCATGGCATGCCTCAACGTCTGCTGGTTCTGAGCAACGGCCATGGCGAAGATTTGATCGCCTTGCGCGTGTTGGAGGCCCTGCAGCGCAGGCGACCTGAGCTGCAGATCGCGGTCCTGCCGCTGGTGGGCGAAGGCCATGCCTTCGCCAGGGCCGAGGCGGGCGGCCTGCTGCGGCGCGTCGGACCGCGCCAGAGCCTGCCCAGCGGGGGCTTCAGCAACCAGAGTCTGCGCGGACTGCTGGCCGATCTGGCCGCCGGCCTGCCGCTGCTGAGCTGGCACCAGTGGCGCCTGGTGCGGGCCTGGGGCCAAAGCGGCGAGCCGATTCTGGCGGTCGGCGATCTGATGCCCCTGCTGCTGGCCTGGGCATCAGGCGGCGCCTTTGGCTTCATCGGCACACCCAAAAGCGATTACACCTGGGCCAGCCCGATGCCGCGCGGCTGGGCCGCCAGCCCCCTGGCCGACACCTATCACCGCTGCAAGGGCAGCGAATGGGACCCCTGGGAATGGGCGCTGATGGCTAGCCGCCGCTGCCAGTTGGTGGTGGTGCGCGACCGGCTCACCGCCCGCGGCCTGCGTCGCCATGGGGTCAGGGCCCTGGCGCCCGGCAACCCGATGATGGATGGGCTGGCCCCAGTACCGCTGCCACCAGCCCTGGCTGCCCGCAGGCGCCTGCTGCTGCTGGCCGGCAGCCGCATGCCCGAGGCGCTCAGCAATGCCCGGCGGTTGCTGGCCGTGTTGGAGCATCTGCCGCCTCAGGGGCCGCTCACCCTGCTGCTGCCCACCGGCAGCGCCCCAACACCCCAGCAGCTGGCGCCCCTGTTGGCACAGCAAGGCTTTGCTGAGCTGCCGGCGCCGCAACTCGCCGAACTGTCTGCTGCCAGCCCGCCGCCGGCAGCGATCTGGCGCAGACGCGAGCTCGACCTCTGGATCGGCCCGGGGCGCTTTGACGCCTGGGCCGGCTGGGCCGAGGTGGGTCTGGCCAATGCCGGCACCGCCACCGAGCAGCTCACAGGCCTTGGCATTGCAGCCCTGTCACTGCCGGGGGCCGGTCCGCAGTTCAAGGCGGGGTTTGCCTGCCGCCAGAGCCGCCTGCTGGGGGGAGCGGTGGTGCCGTGCCGCAACGCCGCCCAGCTGGCCGAGCGGCTGCAGGTTCTGCTGGCTGAGCCTGGCTTGCGGCACGAACTGGGTGCACGCGGGCGCCGTCACATGGGCGCAGCCGGGGGCAGCGGAGCCATCGCCCACCTGCTGGATCAGACGCTGCTGGGCGGGGCGGGGCATCGGCCACCATGATGGCCCCAGTTCAGGGGTTCAGCGCCATGGCCGGCATCACCGACCGCAACTACAGCATTGTCTGCGGCCGCATTGCCAGCCTCATGGGCATCAGCCAGTCAGCAGCGCGCCGGCGGGTGGACATCCGTGCCGCCCAGCAGGGCCACAAGGATGTGGCCGCCCGCATCGCCACCGCGGAGGCGATGCTGAGCGAGCTGGAGGCCAGCACCGTCGACCACCAGGGCCTGCTCGAGGCCCAGCTCGGCACCGTCGGCAACGACGACCTCTACATGGTCGAAGACTGAGCCAGCGGGCTCAGCGGTTGCCGCCGCTGCTGTGCTCAAACAGCAGGTGAAAGCGCTGACGATCAAGGTCAGCCATCACCGGCACGCAGCCAAAGCAGCGCACGGCCAGGTCCCAGCGGCCCTCGCGCTTGAGCATCAGCTCGAGCCGATCGCGCGCCGGCAGCAGGTAGCGCACATCGCCGGCGGCATAGGCCAGCTGGGCCTCTGAGAGGTCTTCAACCCGGCCCCAATCAGAGCTCTGGGCCTGCTTGTCGAGCTCAACGCCCACCAGCTCCTGCACCACCTCTTTGAGCCCATGCTTGGGGCTGTAGGTGCGGGCCAGCCGGCTGCCGATCTTGGTGCAGAAGATCGGATCGACAGTGATGCCCAGGTTTTCGGCCAGGGCCGCCACATCGAAGCGGGCGAAATGAAACACCTTTTCGATGGCGCTGTTCTCGAGCAGCGCCTTGAGCCGCGGCGCCGCGCTCTGGCCCTGCTGCAGGCGAATGCAGCAGACGTTGTCGTGGTCATCGCAGAGTTGCACCAGGCAGAGGCGGTCGCGCCCATGGATCAACCCCATCGCCTCGGTGTCGATGGCCAGGGCGCGGGCGCCGGCATACAGCGCTGCCCATTCGGCATCGAGATCGCCATCAAACACCGCAAAGCGGGCCGGTGCGGGCAGGTTGCTGCTGGAGGGTGCCTGGGTCAAGGGAGCGCGAAGCAAACACCCCCATGCTGACAAGTCACAGAATGGGGCCCGTTGGGGAGCCAGCTCGGCACCCGTTCTGCCATGGCCAGCTCCGGTTCCACCCTTCTGCTCACCCTGCTGCTGGCGATCGGCCTGGGCTTTTTTTTGCGGGCCGCCAGCAAAGACCGCACCACGGTGGTCGAGGTGCACTCGCCCCGCCCGCCGCTTGAGGTGCTCGAGGGCCTGACCAACTGGTTGGTGGCGCGGGGCTGGCGCTCCGAAAGCGGCGACCCCGAGCGCCAACTGCTGCGCTTTCGCGGCCAGGTGGCCAGCAGCACGGCGCTGGCGATGCTGCTGTCGCTGCTGGGCTGCATCGGCGCCGGGTGCCTGGGCCTGGTGCTACGGCAGCTCTGGCCCCAGCTGCACTGGTGGCCGCTGCTGCTGGCCCTGCTGGGCCCCGGTGCCGGCTGGTTGTACCGGCGCCGCGCCGAACGGGCCGAAACGCTGGAGTTGCGCCTGATTGAGAGCACCGCCGCGATGGGCGGCAGCAGTGTGCGGCTGCGAGCCCATCGCGATGAACTGATCGCGCTGGAGCTGGAGCTGGGAGCCGAACTGGGCCTGGCCAGCGATGGCGCCCTGCTCAGTTCTCCGATTTGATGGCCTCCATGAAGCGAGCGGCGCCTGCAGCCTGGATCGCCAGCAGCCTGGTTCTGCTGAGCGGAGCCAGCCAGCCACACGTGCGGGCCCAGGAGCTGGGCAGCGCTGTGCTGCTGGCCACTGGCAGCCAGGGACTCACCGGCCAGCGCTCACGGTTGCCCAAGGACTGGCAGGGTCTGCGTCAGATCGATGCGGGCACCAGCATTCTGGTCATGCCCGGCCATGCCGACTCGCAGGGGTTTGGCGGCGGGGCCAGCGGTGCCGCCGTTGCTGTGCAGGGGGCGCGGCCCATGGCGGCCGGCATGAGCGACGAGCTCTATTGGAATCTGCTCACGGTTGAGGCGGTGGTGCGGCAGGGCTTGGCCCGTGGGCTCAACATCCGCAGCTATGACCCCGGCATTCGCAGCATTGCCAACGGCAACGACCCCCGCACCACCTGGAGCGTCGGCAAGGCCCATGTGCAAAACGGGGGCTATGCCATGGAACTTCACTACGACGCCCATGGATCGGCCGGCATCGGTTCAGGCTTGATCCCACCGATCGGGACCACACCCAGCCAGCTCGACGAAAGCCTGGCCGCCGAATTCGGCGCGTTTCCGCGGTTCTTCCGCGATGGCCTGGGGGCCCCCAAACGCGGCATTGCCATTCTCGAAATCGGCAAGCTCGAAGGCCGCCTCGAGGCCAGCCTGCGCAACCCGGCCACGCGCAGCGCCACCATTGAGGCCATCGCCGAGCGGGTGGTCATGGCTCTGGAGCGGGGCGTGAGCCGCCAGCGCAGCGATCAACCAACCATGGCCCTACCGCCGCTCAGCCCACCGCCTGATGTGGTTGGCAGCGCGCCTGCAGACTCGGGTCTTCCAGCCAGTTCTGGGGCCGAGTGAACACCTCGGTGAGCAGCGCCTCGCGGCTGCCGGGCTCTGGGGTATAGCCATACTCCCAGCGCACCAGAGGCGGCAGTGACATCAAGATCGATTCGGTGCGGCCATTGGTCTGCAAGCCGAAGATCGTGCCGCGGTCAAACACCAGGTTGAACTCGACATAACGCCCGCGGCGGTACAGCTGAAACTGGCGCTCGCGCTCGCCATAGGGGGTGTCATGCCGCTTCTCGACGATCGGCACGTAACTCGGCAGAAAGGCGTTGCCGCAGGCGCTGGCCAGGGCAAACAGCTCCTCCCAATGGCGCGGCGTGGCGCCGATCGCCGTTGAGACCGCGCTCGCAGGGCCGGCGGGGTCCTGCCCCTTGTAAAGGACACCCGACTCGTCTTGATAGTCGTAAAAAATGCCACCCACCCCGCGGGTCTCACCGCGGTGCTTGAGGAAGAAGTACTCGTCGCACCAGGGCTTGAACACGGTGTAGAGCGCTGGATTCACCGAATCACAGGCGCCTTTGAGGGTGCGATGAAAATGCTGCGCATCCTCCAGAAAGGGGTAATAGGGGGTCAGGTCAGCGCCGCCGCCAAACCACCACACCGGCCCCGCCTCGAAGTAGCGGTAGTTGAGGTGGACCGTCGGCACATAGGGGTTGCGCGGATGCAGCACCATCGAGGTGCCGGTGGCGAACCAGCGCTGTCCCGCCGCCTCGGGCCGCTGGCTGAGAATCGATGGCGGCAGCTGATCACCCTCAACTTCCGAGAAGTTGACGCCGCCCTGCTCGAACACCCGGCCACCTTTCATGACACGGCTGCGGCCGCCGCCGCCCTCGGGCCGCTGCCAGCTCTCCTCGGCGAAGCGTGCCTCGCCATCCAGCGCTTCAAGGCCGGCGCAGATCGAATCCTGCAGACCCATCAACAAGGCCTTGGCGCGGGCGCGTGAGTCGGGGGGTGGAGCTTGCGTCATCGCTGCGGCGCGCAGAAAGGCAACGGATCGTTGTTCACCTTTTCAGCTTGCCCGCCTCGGGCACAAGCGCGCTTGAGGGTCTGTCATGGGACAGCGGGCCTGGTGAGCATGCCTAGGATCCCGCCCTGCCGAGCCGCACCGGCCAAACTGCCGCAATGACCTCCAACGCCGCCATCACCGCAGCGCTCGACACCCTGCGCGACGCCGGCAGCGGCCGCAGCCTGATCGAGCTGGGCTGGATCCAGGAACCACGCCTGCAGAACAGCCGCGTGGTGTTTCGCCTGGCCTTGCCTGGTTTTGCCCACAGCCAGCAGGGGCGCATCGCCAGCGAAGCGCGCAATGCCCTGCTCGCCCTCGAGGGCGTTGAGGACGTCCAGATCGAACTGGCCCCCCAGGCAGGTGCCGGCCAGCAGCATGCAGGGGCGCCGATCGGCGCGGCCGGCCATGGTGCAGCTCCTGGCCCAGGCCAGCTCCCTGAACGCCAGCCGATCCCGGGCGTCAAACAGGTGATCGCCATCAGCAGCGGCAAAGGCGGAGTTGGCAAGAGCACAGTGGCCGTCAACCTGGCCTGCGCCCTGGCCCTGCAGGGGCTCAGGGTGGGCCTGCTCGATGCCGACATCTACGGACCCAATGCCCCCACCATGCTGGGGGTGGCAGGCCTCACCCCCGAGGTGCGCGGCGAAGGCGCCAACCAGGTGCTCACCCCGATCGACAGCTGCGGCATCGCGATGGTGTCGATGGGCCTGCTGATCGCCGAAAACCAGCCGGTGATCTGGCGCGGGCCGATGCTCAACGGCATCATTCGCCAGTTCCTCTATCAGGTCGACTGGGGCGAGCGCGATGTGCTGGTGGTCGATCTGCCGCCCGGCACCGGTGATGCCCAGCTCACCGTTGCCCAGGCCGTGCCCATGGCCGGTGTGGTGATCGTCACCACGCCCCAGCAGGTGGCCCTGGCCGACGCCCGCCGCGGCCTGGCGATGTTTCTGCAGATGGGCATCCCCGTGCTGGGTGTGGTCGAAAACATGAGTGCCTTCATTCCGCCGGATGCGCCAGACAAGCGCTACGCGTTGTTTGGTAGCGGCGGCGGTGCACGTCTGGCGGCCGAAGCCGGTGTCCCCCTGCTGGCTGAGCTGCCCCTCGAAATGCCCGTGCGCGAAGGCGGTGACGCCGGCAGACCCGTCGTCCTGGGCGCTCCCGAGTCGCACACCGCGCGCAGCTTTGCAGCGCTGGCCACAACCCTGATGCACAGCCAACAGCAGCTGGCGGCCTGAAGCGATGCTGAGTCTGCTGAGCCGCCGCAACCGCATATTTGCGGGGCCAGGAACCAGCAAACGGCGCTGGCTCCCCGGGGTCGACCGGGTGCTGTGGGGGATCCCCCTGGCCATGATTGCGGTGGCCGGCATCCTGATCGCCAGCACCCAGCGCGAAGCCGACTACGCCGACTGGTACCAGCACTGGGTCACCGCCGCGGTTGGCCTGGGGATCGCCCTGTTGCTGGGCCGCGTACCGCTGGAGCGCCTGCGCCAGCTGCAATGGCCGATTTACGGAGCCACCGTCGCCAGCCTGATCGCGGTTCGCGTTGTTGGCGTGAGCGCCCTGGGGGCGCAGAGCTGGATCAACATCGGTGGCTTCCACGTGCAGCCCTCAGAGTTCGCCAAGGTGGCGGCGATCCTGCTGCTGGCGGGGGTGCTCTCGAAGTTCCCGATCGAGCGGCCGGTGGATCTGATCAGACCGACGGCGATGATCGCCGTGCCGTGGCTGCTGGTGTTTGTGCAGCCCGATCTGGGCACCTCGCTGGTGTTTGCGGCGGTGCTGCTGGTGATGGCCTTCTGGTCGGGCATGCCAGCGGCCTGGGTGCTGCTGCTGCTCTCGCCCTTGATCAGCGCCATTGTTGCGGGGGTGTGGGCCTGGGGCCTGCTGGGCTGGATCCCGCTGATGGGTTGGCTGGCCTACAAGAGCCTGCCCTGGAAACGCCTGGCCCCGGCTGTGGTGATCGCGATTGAAGGCGCCTTTGCCATCGGCACCCCATGGCTGTGGAGCAACGTGCTCCAGCCCCACCAGCGGGCCCGGCTGACCATGTTTCTGGATCCGTCCCAGGATCCGCTGGGAGGCGGGTATCACCTGCTGCAGAGCACGGTGGGCATCGGCTCAGGTCAATGGTTCGGCCTGGGGCTGATGCACGGCTCCCTGACCAAGCTGCGCTTCATTCCAGAGCAGCACACCGATTTCATTTTCAGCGCCCTGGGCGAGGAAACCGGGTTTCTCGGTTCAGCCCTGGTGGTGATCGGTTTTGCGGTGCTGATGTGGCGCTTGCTGCAGATTGCCGACCGGGCCACCAGTGACTTTGAGGCCTTGGTGGTGGTGGGCATCGGTGCGATGTTGATGTTCCAGGTGGTGGTGAACATCAACATGACCATCGGACTGGGACCGATCACCGGCATTCCCTTGCCCTTTCTGAGCTACGGGCGCTCGGCCATGTTGGTGAACTTCATCGCTCTGGGGCTGGTGTCCTCGGTGGCAAGACGCGGCCGCAAGAGCAGCACAAGGCGATGAGCCTGCAGCGCGTGCGAGAGCTGCTGGGCCAGGGCGTGGCGGCTGGCCAGGGCGATGACGACGCCGTCAGGCGCCAGTGGTGGGCGGCGCTGGCCACCCTGCAGGACGACGTTCTGCTGAACCGCAGCGAACTGAGCGGGGTGTGGCTGGCGGCGCCACTGCCGGCTCTGTTTGATCCGCAGGTGCTGCTGCAGCTCAAGGGGTGGATCTGGGCTCCGGCAGAACTCGATCTGCTGCTCAATGCCCCACCGGCACTGCTGCCAGGCGGTGGCGACAGCGGTCAGGCAAGCGCCAGGCAGCTTGGCCAGTTCACACGCCTGCCGCTGCGCGATGACGACGGCACCGACCCACTGCTCGTGGTGCTCACCCCCACGCTGCAGCTGGCAATGGCGGTCGACGGCCCCCCCGGGGCACGGCGGCTGCTGCTGCGCTTTGAGCCGGCGCTGCTATCGGAGGTTCTGGGCCTGATCCATGAGCGTCTGGAGCAGACCGATCGCGACGCCGCTGCTGCGTTGCGTCAACAGCTGCAGGAGCTGGGGCCGCTGCACAGCGATGAGGCCATGGCGCTGCAGTTCTGGAGCAAACTCGCAGCCCGCCTGGCAGCCATGGCGCCCAGCGTCACCCTGCAGCCGGTGCTACTCAACGAGACAGCCGAATCCCCTGAACCACCCGATCCAAGCGGCGAGCTGGCCCTGCTCGAGGCGATCACCCATGAGGTGCGCACGCCGCTATCGACCATTCGAACCCTGATTCGCTCGTTGCTCAAGCGCAGCGACCTGAGCGCGCTGGTGCGCCAGCGCCTCGAGCAGATCGACGGCGAGTGCAGCGAACAGATCGACCGCTTCGGTCTGATCTTTCTGGCTGCCGAGCTGCAGCGCCAAAGCTCAGCTGATGGCCGCGGTGAAAGCCAAAGCCTGGCCCGCACCGACCTGGCCGCCCTGCTGCGCCAGATGCAGGCGCTGTGGCAGCGCCAACTGAGCCGCCGCGGCCTGCTGTTCGAGCTCAACCTGGCCGAAGATCTGCCGCTGGTGCTGAGCGATCCCGCTCGCCTCGAAACGATGCTCGGCGGCTTGATCGATCGCTTCAGCCGCAGCCTGCCCGGTGGCAGCACCGTGCAGCTCAACCTGCAGGCCGCCGGCAGTCGCCTGAAGCTTCAGCTGCACTGCGACCGCAGCGGCGAAGGCAACCAGCAGCAGGAGCAGGTGGGACCGGTGCTGAGCTGGAACCCCACAACCGGCAGCCTGCAGCTCAGCCGTCAGGCCACCCAACAGCTGTTTGAACAATTGGGCGGGCGGCTGACCGAACGCAGCGGCAGCGGGCTGACCGTGTTCTTCCCGGTTTGTTGACGGGGTGTGAAGAGTGCGCCGCCGTGGCGCGAAGCGCCAAAATCACGGTGCTACCTTCCGATCGAACGTCTGCCGATCCCTCGCGGCATCGCCATGAGCGCAACCCAGCTGAAAGGTCAACTCCCGAAGTACATCGGCAGCACCGGTGGCCTTCTCAATGCCGCTGAGACCGAAGAGAAATACGCCATCACCTGGACCAGCACCAAAACCCAGGCGTTTGAACTGCCCACCGGCGGCGCCGCTGAGATGCATGAAGGCGAGAACCTGATGTATTTCGCCCGCAAAGAGCAGTGCCTGGCCCTGGGCACCCAGCTGCGCACCAAGCTCAAGCCACGCATCGAGGACTACAAGATCTACCGGATCTACCCCGGTGGTGACACCGAATTCCTGCATCCCAAAGATGGTGTGTTCCCCGAGAAGGTGAACGAAGGCCGCGCCATGGTGGGCCACAACCCCCGCCGCATCGGTCAGAACGTGAATCCTTCCGCCATCAAGTTCACAGGCAAGAACACCTTCGACGCCTGAGCCGTTCTGGCCAACCCTTAGAAAGGCGGGGCCCGTGGCCCCGTTTTTTTTGCCCATCGGACGCGCCATGCCCAGCCCTGCCCGCGCTTCGCAACGCTCCGTTGCAGACGACGCCCTGTTCTGTCAGCAGCTTGCTGCCGGCTGCAATTTCATACCGCTGAGCCGCCGCTGGCCCGCCGATCTGGAAACGCCGCTGAGCACCTGGCTCAAGGTGGGTGCGGCCAGCTCCCATGGGGTGCTGCTCGAATCGGTCGAAGGCGGCGAGCAACTGGGCCGCTGGAGCTTTGTGGTCAGCGACCCGCTGTGGATCCTCACCAGCCGCGGTGAACGCAGCGAGCGCCACTGGCGCGATGGCCGGCTCGAGCAGCTCAGCGGCAATCCGTTTGTGCTGCAGCAGCAATGCCTGGCCCCCCTATGCAGCGGCAGTGTTGAAGGGTTACCGCCCGTGGGCCATCTGTTTGGCTTTTGGGGCTACGAACTGATCCGCTGGATCGAGCCCAGCGTGCCGGTGCATCCCAGCGCCGCCGATGCTCCCCCGGATGGCTGCTGGATGCTCGCCGACACCCTGCTGGTGTTCGACCAGATCAAGCGCCAGATCACCGCGGTGGCCTACGCCGATCTGAGCGCCGGTCAAGACGCTGAGGCCGCCTACGGCGATGCCCAGGGACGCATCGATGCCCTCGAAGCGCGCATGCATGAACCCCTGCCCGCCGGGGTGAGCCCGCTGAACTGGCATGACGCTGGGCCTGGCGATGTCGATCGCAAGCTGCAGATTCAAAGCAACTTCAGCCAAAGCCACTTTGAGGCTGCTGTGCGCACCGGGCGCGAGCACATCGCCGCTGGAGATGTGTTCCAGCTGGTGCTCAGCCAACGGCTCGAGACCCGCGTCAGCAGGGATCCCTTTGAGCTGTACCGCAGTCTGCGGATGGTGAACCCATCGCCCTACATGGCGTTCTTCAACTTTGGCGGCTGGTATCTGATCGGCTCCAGTCCTGAAGTCATGGTCAAGGCCGAGCCCAACCCTGGCGGTGGGGTCAATGCCTCGTTGCGGCCGATTGCCGGCACCCGCCCGCGCGGCAGCAACGACGCCGAAGATGCGGCCCTGGAAGCCGAGCTGCTGGCCGATCCCAAGGAGCGGGCCGAGCACGTGATGCTGGTCGATCTGGGCCGCAATGACCTGGGCCGGGTCTGCCGTGCCGGCAGCGTGCAGGTCACTGATCTGATGGTGATCGAGCGCTACTCGCACGTCATGCACATCGTCAGCCAGGTGCAGGGGCAACTGGCTGATGGCCAGTCGGTGTGGGACCTGCTGATGGCAGCCTTCCCCGCCGGCACCGTCAGCGGGGCGCCCAAAATCAGAGCCATGCAGCTGATCCATGCGCTCGAGCCCGATGCCCGCGGCCCCTATTCGGGTGTCTACGGGTCCATTGACCTTGGCGGTGCGCTCAACACAGCGATCACCATTCGCACCATGGTGGTGCTGCCCGATGGCAGCGGCGGCTGGCGGGTGCAGGTCCAGGCCGGCGCTGGCGTGGTGGCCGATTCAAAGCCCGAGCTCGAATACCAAGAGACCCTCAACAAGGCCAGAGGCATGCTCAAGGCACTGGCCTGTCTGCAATGAGCACACCCTTGCTGCTCAAGGGGTTCGAGGTCGAGATGTACACCGGCCGCCCCGACGCCACGGTGGTGGGCTGCGCTGCCGAGGCGGCCCGCGAACTCGATGGGTTTGTCACCGAGCCTGACCACCGCAACCTCGAATACGTGACCGCGCCCGAGGCCAGCTACGCCGCCCAGCTGCAGCTGTTGCTGGAGCCCAGGCGGCGGCTGCGCAGCTGGCTGGCACCGCGCGGCCTGACGCTGCTGCCGGGCAGCACCTTGAGCACTGGCGACAGCAGCCGCTTTGAGCGCTCTGACCCGAGCAATCCCTACCACGGGCATATCGAGAGCACCTACGGCACGCGGGTGGTCACCGCCAGCGTGCACATCAACCTCGGGCTCACCGACATGGAGGAGCTGTTTGCCGCGCTGCGACTGCTGCGCTGTGAGGGTGGGTTACTGCTGGCTCTCTCGGCCAGCTCACCGTTTCTGGACAACCGCGCCACTGGCGCCCACTCGCAGCGCTGGCTGCAGTTTCCCCTGACCCCGGCAGCTGTGCCGCTGTTCCTGAGCCATCAGCACTACATCGACTGGATGGAGCAGCAGCTGGCGGCAGGCAGCATGCAGAACGTGCGCCATTTGTGGACCTCGGTGCGGCCCAACGGCGACAACCGCCCCCACGACCTCAATCGGGTGGAGCTGCGCATCTGTGATCTGATCGCTGATCCAGCCGAGCTGCTGGCGGTGACCGCCTTTGCCGAGCTGCGTCTGCACCAGCTGCTGCGGCAGCGCGCCCTGCACGACCCCCTGCAGGCGAGCCGCCTGACTCCCGAGCAACTGGCCGCGCTTGCCGACGCCAACGACCGCGCCGCGGCCGCCAGCAGCCTGGAGGCGACCTTGCACAACTGGCGCACCGGCGAGCCAATCAGCTGCCAGCACTGGTTGCAACAGCTGCTCGATGAGATGGCCCCAGTGGCTGCCGAATTCAACCTCGCCGCTGTGCTGCAGCCGGTGCAGACGATTCTCGAGCAGGGCAACCAGGCCATGCGCTGGCTTGCCAGGCACCAAAGCGGCGAATCGATTGCCGCGATTGTGGCCAGCGATGCCGCAGCGTTGGCAGCGCGGGAGGAAGCTTTGGGATGATCATGAACCAATCCGCTTCCATTACCGCCATCACCTCCACGACGAAGCGGCCTTCTGATCCACTTGCCATGACCAGCGCGCCGCCGGTGCGCCGGCTGCTGGGCGAGCGGCTCGAGCTTGTCGAGGAGCTCTGGCAGGCCGTGCTGCGCAGTGAGTGTCCGCCAGAGCAGGCCGAACGCCTGCTGCGGCTCAAGCAACTGGGCGAACCCGAATCGAGCCCTGCTGATTCGAGCTCAGCGATTGTGGCGCTGATCCGGGAGATGGATCTGGCCGAGGCCATCGCCGCTGCGCGTGCGTTTTCGCTGTATTTCCAGCTGGTCAACATCCTTGAGCAGCACATCGAGGAGGACAGCTACCTCGACAGCCTGCGCGGCCAGGACGAGCCGCAACCGGTTGATCCCTTTCAGCCGCCGCTGGCCAGCCAGGTGGAGCCGGCCACATTTTGTCAGCTGTTCGAGCGGCTGCGCAGCCTCAACGTGCCCCCGGCCCAACTCGAGCAGCTGCTGCACGATCTGGATCTGCGGCTCGTGTTCACAGCCCACCCCACCGAAATCGTGCGCCACACGGTGCGCCACAAGCAACGGCGGGTGGCCCATCTGATTCAACGGCTCGAGCAGGCCGAGGGCCTGACCTTTGACGACACCCTGGTGATCAGACGCCAGCTCGAAGAGGAGATCCGCCTCTGGTGGCGCACCGATGAGCTGCACCAGTTCAAGCCCACGGTTCTCGATGAGGTCGATTACGCCCTGCACTACTTCCAGCAGGTGCTCTTTGACGCCATGCCCCAGCTCAGGCAGCGGCTGCGCGCAGCCCTGGCGAGCAGCTATCCCGATGTCGAGCCACCGCGCGACGCCTTCTGCACCTTTGGCTCGTGGGTGGGCTCCGATCGCGATGGAAACCCTTCGGTGACCCCCGAGATCACCTGGCGCACCGCTTGCTACCAGCGCCAGCTGATGCTGGAGCGCTACATGAAATCGGTGAGTGAGCTGCGCGACCAGCTCAGCATCTCGATGCAATGGAGTCAGGTCAGCCCGGCGCTGCTCGAATCGCTGGAAATGGACCGGCTGCGCTTCCCCGAGATCTACGAAGAGCGCGCGGCCCGTTACCGGCTCGAGCCCTACCGGCTCAAGCTGAGTTACACCCTCAAGCGGCTGCAGCTCACCCATCAGCGCAACCAGCAGTTGGCAGAAGCCGGCTGGGAATCGCCCTGCGACGGTCAGACCGGGGTGGTGAATGCCTTTGATCCCCCCTCGGCCACCCCCGAGCTGCACTTCTCGTCAGCCGACGAGTTCAGGGCCAGCCTGGAGCTGATCGCCGAAAGCCTGGTCGCTACAGGCCTGAGCTGTGAGCCGCTGCAGACCCTGATCAGCCAGGTGCACATCTTTGCGTTCTGCCTGGCGAGTCTCGACATCCGCCAGGAGAGCACCCGCCACAGCGATGCCATCGACGAGCTGAGCCGCTACCTGCAACTGCCGGTGCCCTACGCCGACATGGGCGAGGAACAACGGATCGCGTGGCTGCTGAGCGAACTGCAGACCCGCCGGCCGCTACTGCCCAGCTCGGCCCGTTGGAGCGAAGCCAGCGCCGAGACCTTTGCGGTCTTCCGCATGCTCAAGCGCCTGCAGCAAGAGTTCGGCGAGCGCATCTGCCGCACCTATGTGATCTCGATGAGCCACACGGTCTCCGACCTGCTGGAGGTGCTGCTGCTCGCCAAGGAAGCCGGCCTGGTGGACCCCCAGACCCAACGGGCTTCGCTGCTGGTGGTGCCCCTGTTTGAAACCGTCGAGGACCTTCAGGGCGCACCCGCGGTCATGGAGCGTCTGCTCAATGAACCCTTCTACCGCCGCCTGCTCGAGAACGGCAGCGAAGCCGGCCTGCCCCTGCAGGAGGTGATGCTCGGCTACTCCGACAGCAACAAGGATTCGGGCTTTCTCTCGAGCAACTGGGAGATTCACAAAGCTCAGATCGCGCTGCAGCAGCTGGCCAACCAGCAAAGCGTCGCCCTGCGGATCTTCCATGGCCGCGGCGGCTCGGTTGGCCGGGGCGGTGGACCTGCGTATCAAGCGATCCTGGCCCAGCCCAGCGGCACCCTGCGCGGACGCATCAAGATCACCGAGCAGGGCGAAGTCCTGGCCTCCAAGTACGCCCTGCCCGAACTGGCGCTCTACAACCTCGAGACCGTCACCACGGCCGTGCTGCAGAACAGCCTGGTCTCCACCCCCGTGGATGACACACCCAGCTGGAATGCCCTGATGGCGCGGCTGGCGGCACGCTCACGCAGCCACTACCGCACCCTGGTGCACGACAACCCCGAGCTGGTGGCTTTTTTCCAGCAGGTCACGCCGATCGAGGAGATCAGCAAGCTGCAGATCTCCAGCCGGCCAGCCCGGCGCAAGGGCGGAGCCCGCGACCTCTCGAGCCTGCGGGCCATCCCCTGGGTGTTCGGCTGGACCCAGAGCCGCTTCCTGCTGCCCAGTTGGTATGGCGTCGGCGCTGCCCTGCAGGAAGAGCTCGACAACGACGCCGGCCAACTCGAGCTGCTGCGACTGCTGTATCAGCGCTGGCCGTTCTTCCGCATGCTGATCTCCAAGGTGGAGATGACCCTGGCCAAGGTCGATCTTGACCTGGCCCATCACTATGTGCAGACCCTGGGACGCGCCGAAAACCGCCAGGCCTTCGAGCAGATCTTTGAGGCCATCGCCTCCGAGTTCACCCTGACCCGCGATCTGGTTCTGCAGATCACAGGCCATGGCCGCCTGCTCGATGCCGACCCCGCCCTGCAGCTGGCGGTTGATCTACGCAACCGCACGATCATCCCGCTGGGATTCCTGCAGGTGGCCCTGCTGCGGCGCTTGCGCGAGCAGAACCGCCAGCCGCCGATGAGCGAAGCCGCCAGCACCGATGCCGACGGACGCACCTACAGCCGCAGCGAATTGCTACGCGGCGCGCTGCTGACCATCAACGGCATTGCCGCCGGTCTGCGCAACACCGGTTAAGCCGCGCCTTGAGCCTTCCCTCACTGTTGATCCCGTTTCGCCTGCAACCCCCCAGCCCGCGCCTGCCGGATGGGTACAGGCTGTTGGAGAACCCTTCGCTGACAAGCGAGGCCCTCAACCCGCTGCTGTGCCAAAGCGGCGAAACAGCGCGCAGCAGCGCCTGCTGGCAGGCGGTCCTGGCCCGCAGCAGCTGGCACTTCGGGGTGCTCAGAGAGAGCGACGCCGCCCTGGTCGGATTTGTGCGCATCACCAGTGATCTGGCGCTCAACGCCAACCTCTGGGACCTGTGCGCCGATGAGGGCGACGCCGCCCAGCAAGAGATTTATGCAGCTCTGGTGGGGGCTGCCTTAACGCGGCTGCGGCGCGAGCTGAGCGGTTGCAGCATCTCGCTGGCGGCAGCACCTGCAGCCCTGCAAGCGCTGGAGTCGCATGGCTTTGTGATCGACCCCGGAGGCATCAGGGCCATGGGTCTGCCCCTGCGTTGAGGCGACATTGAAGAGCTTCTTCGTTCCGGCGAAGAAGCAGCAAACGAGCATGGAGGGACTCGAACCCCCGACACTCAGAACCGGAATCTGATGCTCTATCCAACTGAGCTACATGCCCACCGCCGTTGCCGGCTGGGCCTACCTTAACCGCTCACTGCATCAGGGCGATTCGGCTGCAACGCCTGGAACTGCTGCGCTTTCGCAACATCAGCGCCCTCGATCTGACGCTGGACGCCCCGCGTCTGCTGGTGCTGGGCCGCAACGGTGAAGGCAAGTCGAACCTGCTCGAGGCCGTCGAGCTGCTGGGCAGCCTGCGCTCCCACAGGGCCGGCCACGACCGCGATCTGATTCAGCAGGGCGAAGCTTCAGCGCGTCTGGTGGGCACCACCGCCAGTGGCGATGGGCTAAAGCTCGAGCTCAGGCGCAGCGGCGGGCGCCAGGCGGCGCGCAACGGCAAACCGCTCGAGCGCCAGCATGAGCTGCTGGGCAGCCTGCGCTGTGTGGGCTTCAGCGCCCTCGATCTGGAGCTCGTGCGCGGCGAACCGTCGCTGCGGCGTCACTGGCTCGATCGGGTGGTGCTGCAACTCGAACCGGTCTACAGCGAGCTGCTCAGTCGCCACGGCCGCCTGCTGCGCCAGCGCAGCCTGCTGCTGCGGCGCCCGCCAGAGCCTGCGGCGCTGGGCGATCTGCTCGATGCCTTCGATGCCCAGCTGGCGCTGGTGGGCACCCGCCTGCACCGGCGGCGGCAGCGCGCCCTGGCGCGCCTGGAGCCGCTGGCGGCCCGCTGGCACGAGCGGCTTAGCGATGGCCTTGAGCAGCTGCAGCTGCAGTACCGCAGCGGCAGCCAGCCGCCTGCCGATGACAGCGAGGCGGCCTGGTGCCAAAGCCTGGCCGAGCAGCTGCGCGACCAGCGCGCCCAGGAGCTGCGCCTGGGCCAGTGCAGCGTGGGCCCCCAGCGCGATGAAATCGAGCTGCGGCTGCAGGGCCAGCCGGCCCGCCGCTTTGGCTCGGCTGGGCAGCAGCGCACCCTGGTGCTGGCCCTCAAGCTCGCTGAGCTTGAGCTGGTGCAGCAGGTGGTTGGCGAACCACCCGTGCTGCTGCTCGACGACGTGCTGGCCGAGCTCGACCCCGGCCGTCAGCAGCTGCTGCTCGAAGCCGTGGGTGAGGGGCACCAGTGCCTGGTCAGTGCCACCCATCTGGCGGCCTTCAGTGGCGGTTGGATCAAGGCCAGCCAGGTGGTGACCATGCAGGCGGGCGTGATCGCAACCGGCGCTCCGGTGAGCCTCTGAACACCACCCGTACGTGGCGCCCCCGGTTCACCAGGACCGCCACGTATGGTGGTGGGCTTGTGCGCTTCATCCCTTGATGAACCAGCTCCTCTCCAGCCTTCATCCCAACCCCGGATGGGCCGGCAGCAGCACCATTGATTCCTCGGACTCCACAGCCGTCGCCGGCCAGACCAACACGTCTGACACCGTCGGCAAACATTGCATTCTTGAGCTCTACGCCTGCAACCAGGAACGGCTCAACGACGAAGCTTTTCTCAGGACCGCCATCACCGATGCAGCCAAACGGGCTGGCGCCACCCTGTTGCATCTGGTCACCCATCACTTTGAGCCCCAGGGCGTGACCGGCCTGGCCCTTTTGGCCGAATCGCACATCTCGATCCACACCTGGCCCGAATCGGGCTATGCAGCCGTTGATGTGTTCACCTGTGGTGATCACACCATGCCCGAGCGGGCCTGCCAGGTGCTGATCGAGGCGCTCGAAGCCGGCGATCACAAGCTCACCAGCTTCCGCCGCGAAACCCCGACCGCGATCGCGGGGGCGCAGCGCGAACCGGCTCTGGCGGCCTAGGACCCGCTGAGGGCCCGGTTGAGCTTGCCGCTCACCAGGCCCTCCAGATCCAGGCTCACCGCCGTAAAACCCAGGTTCAGAAAGGCCTGCACCAGCTCCTGGCGCAGGCCTTCTTGTTGTAGATCGAGCAGCAGGCTCGGCAGGTCTGATGCAGCCAGTTCGATGCGCGCGGTCTCGCCCTGACAGCGCACCCTGAGTTCGCGCCAGCCGCGCTGCCGCAACCACGCTTCGGCGGCGCCCACCTGCTGCAGCCGCGACGCACTGATCGGCTCGCCATAGACAAAACGTGAGGCCAGACACGGCTGGGCGGGCTTGTCCCACCAGGGCAGCCCCAGCGCCTTGGAGAGCTGCCGCACGCCGGCTTTGTCGATGCCCGCATCGGCCAACGGCGAGAGCACGCCGGCTTCACGCGCCGCGGCGATGCCGGGGCGGTGATCGCCCAGGTCATCGCGGTTGACCCCATCGAGCACCACCGCACCACCGGCAGCCGCGGCCAGTGGCCCCAGCAGGCGGTGCAGTTCGCGCTTGCAGGCGTAGCAGCGATCGGCTGGGTTGCTGCTGTAGGCCGGATCATCGAGCTCAGCGGTGGCCACCTCCTGATGCCGCAGCCCTAGCCAGGCGGCTTGCTGGGCCGCCTCGGCGCGCAGATGGGGCGCCAGAGCAGGCGAGACGCCCGTGATCGCCAAGGCCGCCCCACCCAACTGCTCAACGGCAAGGGCCGCCACCAGGGCGCTGTCGACCCCGCCCGAATAGGCCACCACCACCTTCTGATGGCTGCGCAGCCGGGCTCTCACCTGCTCGAGCGCCTCAGCCAGGTGTTGGGGCAACGGCTCGAGAGCACTGAATGGCATCACCGCGGCACTGCGGGGTCAGCCTCGATCCTGGCAAGGCCCAGGGCTGAGTGAGCCGGCAGGGCTCGGTAGCATCCGCCCATGAGCAGCACCCAGACGCCGCAACGGGGCACCGGCCGGGGCATCGGCATTCGCACGGCCGCCGGCAGCGACGAGCGCGCCCATGGGCAGCTGCACGTCTATGACGGCGAGGGCAAGGGCAAGAGCCAGGCCGCCCTGGGGGTGGTGCTGCGCACCATTGGCCTGGGCATCTGCGAGCAGAAGCGCACACGGGTGCTGTTGCTGCGCTTTCTCAAAGGGCCCGGCCGCACCTACGACGAAGACGCCGCCATCGACGCCCTGCAGCAGGGCTTTCCCCATCTGATCGATCAGGTGCGCACCGGCCGCGGCGACTACTTCACAGCCGAAGAAGCCACCAAATTTGACCGCCAGGAGGCGCAGCGCGGTTGGGACATCGCCAGGGGCGCCATCGCCAGCAACCTGTACTCGGTGGTGGTGCTCGATGAGCTCAACCCCGTGCTCGATCTGGGCCTGCTCGATGCCGACGATGTCTGCCGCACCCTGGCCGCCAAACCCGATGGCATGGAGGTGATCTGCACCGGCCGCGGTGCGCCGCGCCAACTGGTGCAACTGGCCGATCTGCACTCCGAGATGCGGGCCCACCAGGGCGAGGGGGGCCTCGATGGCATCGAGATCTACACCGGCGAGGGCAAGGGCAAATCCACCAGCGCCCTGGGCAAGGCCCTCCAAGCCATCGGCAAGGGCATCAGCCAAGACAAGAGCCATCGGGTCTTGATCCTGCAGTGGCTCAAGGGGGGCAAGGGCTACACCGAGGACGCCGCCATCGCCGCCCTGCGCGAGAGTTACCCCCACCTGGTGGACCACCTGCGCTCCGGCCGCGACGCGATCGTCTGGCGCGGCCAGCAGCAGCCGATCGACTACGTCGAAGCCGAGCGGGCCTGGGAGATCGCCCGCGCCGCCATCGCCAGTGGTCTGTACAAGACCGTGATCCTCGATGAGATCAACCCCACGGTCGATCTTGAGCTGCTACCCGTCGAGCCGATCGTGCAGACCCTGCTGCGCAAGCCCGCCGAAACCGAGGTGATCCTCACCGGCCGCTGCAAGCAGCGCCCCGCCTACTTCGATCTGGCGTCGGTGCATTCAGAGATGGTGTGCCACAAGCACTACGCCGAACGCGGCGTCGACCTCAAACGCGGGGTGGATTACTGAGGTGTGATGGTCAAGGCCCGAGGGCCCCAACCGGCATGACATCAATCCCATCAGGCCGCCGGTAGCCGTAACCGGAGCCGCACACCACCGCCAGGAAGGCAGGGCTGCCACTGCGGCTGGTATCAATCTGACTGCGGAAACGCAGCAGCGTGGCTGCAGCCTGGTCAACCTGAGCTGGGCCGAGCTTGATTTCAAGCGCCCCCCAGCGACCATCATGGAGCTGCACGATGGCATCCACTTCACGACCACTTTTATCGCGATAGTGGAACACGTCACCGTTTAGCGCCTGACTCAGCACGCGCAAATCACGGATCACGAGCGACTCAAACAGCAGCCCCAACCATTCAAGGTCTTGCAGCAATCGCTCAGGGCTGCCGCCCAGGGCTGCCACCGCTAGCGAAGGATCGCAGAAATGGCGCCGCGGGGCCTGACGCAGGGCGGTTTTGGAGCGCAGATGGGGCTGCCAGGCGAGCTGGTGTTCGATCACCATCAAGCGCTCAAGGGCCAGCAGGTGCTCTGCCACCGTGCGCGGATCGAGGGGGCCATCGACCCCGCCGGCATCGGCAGCCAGGGTCGAGAGACTCACCTCGGTTGCCACGTTGCGCGCCAGCGAGCGCAACAGTGCTCCCAAGCGCTGGGGATCACGGCGACGTCCATCCAGGCGCTGCACATCCACCTGTCGCACCTGCTCGAGGTAGTCGCGGGCGCTGCGGCAGGCAGCCGGCAAGGGTCGCTCCAGCTGAGCAGGCCAACCACCACGACAGATGAGCTCGCACAGGTCGGTGATCGAGAGACCAGGATCAGCGCAGTGGGGGGCCTCGCCTGCCAGCAGAGCCGCCAACGACACGCTGCCAACCCCGGCGCCGCTCTCGAACAGGGTCATCGGCCGCAACCGCAGGAAGGCAAATCGGCCAGCTCCAGTGTGGCGCTGAGCATCATCCGCCGGCACCGCCGAGCCGGTGAGCAGAAATTGCCCGGGTGCTGCAACCGCATCCACGGCCCGCCGCACGTGATTCCAGAGGCTGGGCTCCACCTGCCATTCATCCAGAAGACGCGGCCTCGCTCCGGCCAGCACTAGTGCCGGATCCACCGCCAGGGCCTGACGGGCATTGGCATCCACATCCAACAACACGGCCGAAGCAGCCAGCTCCTGGGCCGCGCGGGTCTTACCGCAAGCCTTAGGCCCTTCGATCACCACCGCACCGCTGGCCTGCAGGCAGAGCTTGAGTTCGGCATCGGCGATGCGCGGGAGGTAACCGCTTGCCATGGCGCACAGCCGCTAATGCGTGTTTCGGCTCAAGACTAATGCATATTTTGGCGAGCTTTCAATGCCTGAAATGTCGGCCCCGCTGACCCTCTCCTCTTATGTGATGGGTTTGATCAGCGCGCTAGGTAAAGAGCTCTGGAGCAGCGGGGATTGTGCAGATGAGTGAGATCAGTCCGCAGCAGAGCAATTCGCCAGCGGCTCGGCATCGATCTTTAGGCCGATTCGTGAGTCGCGCTGAATCAGCAGATCGCGATCAATATCGAGGCACTGACGGATCAACTTCCTGGCTCCAGGCGTCGATGCCGCCGCTCACGTTGATGCCCTCGATGCCGTGGCGCGCCAGGGCGATCAGGGCTTTGGCGCTGCGGCCGCCGAGCTTGCAGTGCACGTACAGCTGTTTGCCGGCCGCCAGCTCACGCACGCGATCTACGGCAGCGCCGCTTTCGATCTGATCCAACGGAATCAGCTCGGCCCCAGGGATCA
>Ga0194122_10001007_pt1 | contig 36868 bp, 30 predicted proteins | sample TA2MahCa10mmetaG_FD_155487 | JGI IMG/M metagenome (GOLD analysis project Ga0194122, IMG submission 155487) | Freshwater microbial communities from Lake Tanganyika, Tanzania - TA2015021 Mahale Deep Cast 10m | ecosystem: Environmental > Aquatic > Freshwater > Lake | place: Tanzania: Lake... | reverse complement strand
CTTCGAATGTCACGTTAAGCGGGACGGTGGCGGCGATCAACGGTGCGCTGGCAGCGGCTGGTGGTGTGGTTTACCGCGGTGCGCTGAATTACAACGGTGTTGATACGCTGACGATGACCACCTCGGATGCCGGGAACACGGGTAGCGGTGGGGCGCTATCGGACATTGATACGGTGTTGATCACGGTGGCAGCAGTCAACGACCGCCCCGTTTTCGCGACGAACTTAGTCAGCAAGTTTTCCCTCAAGGAATTCGCGGTCGGCTCGACACCGCCTGCCGGTCAACCCTCGCCTCACGGCGTCTTGTTCACCGCGTCTGCCAGCGATCCCGATGGCAGCATTTCTGGCGGTCTGACCTACTCGATTGTTCTGTCGCCGCCAGCCAATATAAGCGCCGAACTTAGTTCGCCCTCACTTTATGAGGACGGAGCACTTTTCCGAATCAACGCATTAACTGGGGCAATCGAATTTATTCGCGATCCGATTACTCCTGGCGATTTCAGCCGTGAGTTCAGCTTCGAGCTTGACCTGGACAAAAACGGTGATGGAATTTTCAGGCTTGTGATTGAGGTTAGCGACGGCACGCTTCGAGAGTACCTGCCCATTGAAATTACCCTCCAGAACGTCGACGAAGACGGTACTCTCGAAATCTTCCGGGTGAACCAGGGCTTAGGGGAAACCAAGCTCGCCGCGAACGCTATCGTTAGGCAGGGCGACGTTCTTCAGGCGCGGTTGGTTGAGCCCGATGAGTTCAGCATCACAGCACTGGGTCCGATCGATTACGGTGAGACGTTCGAGTGGTTCGCGGACGGGGTCAAGATACTGCGTCCCCCTGCGGACGTTGGTAAACCGACACTTACCGTTACCGATTCCCTGATCGGTCGACAAATTTCGGTCCGCGTGTCGTACTCTGAGGCACCCGTGTTTGGCAGTGGAACTGACTTGCAAAACAATTTGTCGTCGGTGACGCTGGGTGCGGTGCTACCCGCAAACGCGGCCCCCACTTTAATCCCAACCACCGGGTCTTTGGGGTCCGTCACGGTTACCGCCGGCAGCGCAACGACCCCGTTCGATGTCAAGCCGTTTTTTGCCGACGACGGCGGCGTTGCGCAGCTCACCTTTACGATCCGCGACAGCACGGGTGCGGCGCTCCCGGACGGCCTGGCGATTGGGGCGGGTGGGTTCTTGGAAGGTACTCCCCAGGCTGGCTGGATCAGCGCTCAACCGCGCACGCTGTTCGTCACAGCCACCGACCAGGGCGGCGCTTCGGTCACCGGAACGCTGACAGTGCGGGGGCAGGTCGCCAACGACATGTCGGGCATCTATGTCACGTCGGCCCAAGTGGGGATGGTGGATTTCTCAGGCACCGCACCTACAGAGTCGCGCAGCAGCACCATTGGGCAATTCGGTGCTGACGCTTCAGCCCCGGGCAAAGCCCGTTTGACTGCGGTGATTTCCGGTGTCTCAGATGGTGCGCCCGTTGGGGCGGACCTGGATCGCGGCAACCTCCTGAATCTCCTCGACGCCAACCCGGCGACGGGTGGGGTGTCCTACATCACGATTCCGGTGATCAGCACGCTGGCCGCCAACAGCACCGTATCTGGCGGCAAGCTTGCTCTGAAGCTTGTACTCCAGGGCGTGCTGGATGTGAACACCGAGGTCAACGTCAGCCTGGTAACAGACTCAGCCGGCGTTGCTCGTATCGTCGTGGTCGGGGATCAAACGGCGCTTGCAGGATTGGTGTCGTTCAAAAATGGCGACGAACTCGGGCGAACCATCAGTTCTGATGGCCGAACCCTGATGCGGATCGACCTGCTTGCGCTGCTGGACAAAGGCATTACCGCGTCGGGCAAATCAATTCTTGCCGGGGTTGTTACCGATGACCTCGAGGCCAGTTTCTCGGTAGGGTTCGTCGGTTTGCCGATGTATACGCCGACGGGCGTGGCGCTGTCAGGCGTTGATGCCTCGATCGTCATCGACGACACGCCCAATCGCGCGCCGTCCATCGTCATGCCGCACGGCCCCGCCGATGGCACGAAAAAGCTTGCGGTTTCGCTGCCTGCTGGAACAGCTGTGGGTGTAGGCGCTTTACTGGCTGATCTGGACGCCACGGGCGGGCTTTTCCCCGATAGCATTAATGATGTCAACGGTGATCAGCTCAGTGTGTTGCTGTCGCAGCCTGCCTCTGGGCAATTGATCTATCGCGGCGACGTGGTGATCTTCCCCTCTGCGTCTGCGGCAGGACAATCGGATTTTGTCTGGGGTGGAAATCGCGCCTGGCTTCGTGTGCCCATCTTGGATATTGGATCGGTTGAGTATCGGTCCGGTAACTCGGCGAATGTGCCAGCTGGAACCCTTGCTGAGCTAGCCAGCATGCAGGTAGTCGTCGCGGATTCGTTCCGCGCGATGTCGGCGCCCGCAGCGGTCGAGATTTCGATTGCGGCCAAGCCGGTTGAAACGGTACTGGCGGCGGCCGATGGCAATCTGAGCCCCATCAGCGTACCGGGCGTTACAACGATCGGATCGCTGGGAATTTCGGGCTCGGCAACGGTCATGGCGGTTCCCAGTACATCAATCGGCAAGCTCTTCAAAGGCACGGTGAACGGAACCACCCTCAGCAATCCTGTTGAGGTCAAAGTAGGTGACACCATTAGCGGATCGGATCTGTTTGGTTTCACGCCGGCAGCCGCTACATCTGCTTCGGGGGCGTTTCGGGACGACCTGCTGCTTCAGCAGGCGGGCGTGAACGGTGTCAGCTACCTCCGAATCGACTTCGGGCTGGCTGCTGTGGGTACGGATACGCTTGGTGCGGTAACGGTTACTAGCTCGGCCAATGTCGTTAACGTTCTGGACGCCGGGCAAATTATCGAGAATGCTCAGATACCGACTGGGGGCGTCAAGGTTGCAAACATAACCAGTGCCGGCACTTACAACTATTCGCTCAGCGGGCCCGACGCAAGCTTGTTTACCCGGGTATCGGATCAGCAGGGGACGTACCTCGTCTTTCGGGGAGGTAGCCCCGATTACGAGGCCAAAAGCAGCTATACCGTCCGGGTTAACGCGGATAACCCCAGCGTCGGTCCACAAGGTTCTGTGGAAACCTTTGTAGACTACACGTTGAGAGTACAGAACGTTGCGGACACGATCGAACTGGCGTCTAACACGGTCCGACTGACTGATTTTGGCCCGACCGGCGCTGCGCGTCCGATGGCAACTGTCGCAGGCGAATTTACGTCGATTGATGGCCGTAACGTACTCAATTTCAGTACAGGTTCAAGCGGCGGTGGTCTGTCGCGAATCAACCTTCAGCGCCTGTTTGACGGGAACCCTGCAACAGGTAAGGCACCGATCATCGGCTTTGATTTGGGCGATCTCAGTGCGGTCACGCCTGGGACGCATCGCCTGCAGGTCAGCGCGGAGATGCAGGCAGCTGGACTAGGCGACGCGCTGCCGCTCCGGATCTCCTTCCCCGTGGATGTGATGGTTTCCAGGGCGGGCTCGGTCGTCTCACTTTCCCTCCCCGTGCAGCAGACAGTTCTTCAGCTGTCGGCCGGCGACATGGCCTTGGGCACGCTGCGCGCCGCCAACCTCGATTCCGACTTGTTCAGCCTGTTACAGAGCAATTCGAGCCCAGCTCAACTGGCGATGAAGCTCGATAGTCTTCTTGATAAGTCAGAGAACGACAAAGTAGCCTTGGCCTCGCTGGGCCAAGGCGGGACGCTCGCCTTTGCAGGCGCAATCGCAGTGTCCGCGCTGGCCGACAAGTCCTTAGGCGAGCTGGTAACGCTGGTCCGGGATACCGCGGCGGTGCCTTCCGAGATGCGCAACACCACACTCGGACGCATGATCGACCTGCTTCAGAACACGGTCACCGTTCCTCCCAGCCTCAGCACCATGAAGTTCGACCGGGCGCTGTCGCTGGGCGCCAAGCTGGTGCTGCCCGAAGCGATGGGAAGTTCGACACTCTCGTCGGTCATCGGGCTGGGCGTGAAGGTGCTCGGATTGCCCGCCGAGATTGACTCGGTTGGCGAGGTACTGACAGTTCTGCGGGATGCGGTTCAACTTCCGCCCAGCCTCCGTGGCACCTTAGGCTCATTGAAAGATGCCCTTGCGGATACTCAACCCGAATACCAGCTGCTTGATCGCATGGAATCGCTCGTTCGGGGCCTGCTGTCAACCAATGGTGTGGCGTATCAGGGTTCACTCAGCAACAAGACCATTCCCCAGCTGCTCGATATGATGGCCTCGAGCCAGATGGGGTCAATGTCGTTGTCAACCCTGAGCACCATGACGAAACAGAGTTTTGGTGGCTACACGGTTCCCGAGGTGTTGCGTCTGTCGTCTGACATCGTCGGTAATTTCTACGGCGATCTGACGATGAATCAGATCCTGAGCAAGTCCACGACGGCAATTACGCTTCCCAGTTCGTCATCCTCGCTTGGAAATCTTTCCGTCGGTGAGCTGCTAGATGTTGCGCAGGCGGTGGTTGTTTTGGGTGGTGTGTTGCAGGGTAATGATTCGCTGGTAAGCCTGCTCGGCAGCACGCTTTCAGCCGCATCCCTTGCGAACCTTATCCAGGACTCGGTTACCGTTGATGGTCGAATCTCTGGGCGTTCGCTGGCAAACGTTCTCGAGATCGCGAACAATGCATTCAACATCGGCCAGTATCTTGGGGCGGGCGATAAGCTCTCGGACCTGATCAACGATTTGCGCAATGATCAGGTTGATGTGGGCATGATGACCAGCCTTGCAAGTCGTGCGCTGTTCAGCGATCAGGGCGTCATCAAGGTGAGGGTTGACCTGCCACCAGCGTTGGGTCTTCTCGATGAATTCGATCGTCCGCTTCAGTCAATTCAGGTATCGGCAGATGTAGCGCCGCCCGTGAGTTTGGCGGTGCCAGCGTCGAAGCAGGGGTTTGTGTCCAGCTCAGTCTTCAACTTCGGCAAGTTCCTCCGAGCCGGAACAGTCTCCGACGCTGACAATGATGGTGTTAAGGGCGTATGGGTAACCGATCCGTTAACGGGTGGTGATTTGAGGCTTGGAAGCAACGTCTTTGCCAATGGAGAGCGTAAGTTCGTTCCTTTCGGTGGGCAGTCCACGCCTGCGCTTGACCTCGAAGACCTGCAGTTCGTTCCAACCTCTTCCTCGAACACGGCGGTGGCGTTGCAGTACGTGGTCGAGGATACGCGTGGCGCGCTATCGCTGCCCGTAACGTACCAATACGTGATCTGAGTCTCATGTCGTGGATTTTCAGGGCGGTGGCGGCACTGTGCCGTCTGGTCATCGTCTGAAACGACCGTTTCGCGCGAGCCGGCGTATCTGCCGGCTCGCGGCCGCCTTCGTCAGCGGTGTGTCGATGGCCGGCGTTGCCGCTGCACCACTCGATCCCTTCCTGGAGGCCGGGCCTCACACCAAGCCCGGCACCGGTTTTGTTGAACTGTCCAGCGACGGAATGAGCAAGCAGCTGGACCTGCTGCGCCTGCGCCCGGACGGGCTCACCGATGACTCCGCGGGTGTGCTTCGCGGGTTCCGGATTCGAGGCGGATACGGGCTCACATCACGTCTTTGGGTTGATGGCGGGTTTTCGCGCCGGCAGATTTTTTACGGCGGGCTCGGTCCGTTCTTCAACGGCTGGCAACTTGGCGGGCAGTGGCGGGTGCGGGAATCGCTGGGGCGATGGTCGGGGCCCGATGTTTCCGCCAGGTTGAATGCCTGGGGAAATCAGGCCGGTACCATCGCAGTACCTCGCGGCACACTCGAGCGGTATCGTGGCTTCGATCTGCTTGATTCGCTGGCCGTCAGCGGTGCCTCCGACCGGCAGCTTCAGTCCGATCTCATCACCACTTGGTGGAACGGTTCATCGGTCTGGACGGTGTTTGCAGGCGCAGGCATGGGGCGGGTTTCGGTAGATTCGATTCAGGCGTCGGTTGGGCCATTTGAAACCACATGGCGTGGCGGCCGCTTCGATAGTGACCTTGTCCAGTCGCTGGCACCCACGCTGGGGATTAGCGATGCGCTGTCCTCCATCAACTACCGCACCAGTTTCGTTCATGGTGGGGCGGGGGTAAGGATGCCGCTGGGCAGTTGGGCACTGAGGGGGGGGTATCAGTTTTTTTCGATACAACGTGATTTGGTCGATTCTGTCATCAGCGCACGGTCAACCGACAACACGGTTTATAGAACCAACCACACCCTGCTTGGTGAGGTCGCGTATCGAATGGCCCCCGGGGTTCGGGTATTCGCCCGCGGCCAGGCCATGAGCAATCAAATGCTGTCTGAGATGCCACTTCTGTACAACGTGCTGACAGCCAGGCGCTTTAACGAACGTTACGGTGTTCTGTCTGCGGGCCTGATGGCCAGCTTCTGACACGACCCCATCTATCGGATGATCAGCTGATGCTTTTTGACGGACTTCTGCTGCCCAGTTTGCTCGCGACCCTGCTGGGAACCGTGCTTGCCATCGGCTGGTTGATTGATCGCGCCCCTGGCCTGGGTCTGCTCGACAGTCCGGGTGGACGCAAGCAGCATGCAAAGCCGACCCCTCTGGTGGGAGGCCTGGGAATCGGTTTCGGTCTGGTCGTGATTTGGCTGCTGGTGCCGGCTCTAAGGCCCAACCCGTGGGTCGTTGCTGGTTTTCTGGCGCTGCTGGTGTTGGGAGCAGTCGACGATCATCGTGAGCTGCCGGCGCTGCGCAAGCTGGGCATCGAGATCCTGGTGGTTGCGGCAGTGGTGTCTTCGGCTGGCATCACGCTGCCTCCTCTTGGAGCGCTTCTTCCCGGGGTCGAGGTCAATCCTGGCTGGTTAGCATGGCCGATCGCTGTATTCGGGGTGGTAAGCGTGCTGAATGCGCTCAACATGATTGACGGCGTCGACGGTTTATCGGGCTCGATCGCGCTGTCGGGGTTTCTGGCGCTCGCGGCCGCGGCCGGGCTCGCAGGCGACACCTCACTGATGCAGATGGCTCTGGTGCCCTGTGCAGCCATCGTTGGCTTTCTGGCCTATAACCTGCGGCTGGTAGGGAGGCTTGCAGCGCGGGTGTTTCTGGGTGATGCCGGCAGCCTTTCGGTCGGTTTCCTGCTTGCCATCTACGCAATCATCATCTGTCAGAACACGTCGGTTCCAGCTATCACCACCGTCTGGGCCGTTGCGTTGCCGCTTCTTGATGGGCTGACAGTGATCCAGCGCCGATCGGCCTGTGGGGTTGGCCTTACGCAGCCCGGCGCGGACCACCTGCATCATCTTTTGCGCGCATGGGGTTTGGGGCCCAACGCCATCACGGCAGTGGAAATTTTTTTTGCCGCGACGTTTGCAGGCCTCGGCATCGGTTTATGGCAGCTTGGCGCCGAAGAATGGGTCAGCCTCTTCCTGCTCTTGATACTCGCTCTGGTGTTTCGCGTTGGAAGTGATCGGGCGTGGCAGCTATTGGCGGATCGTTCCACAGCGGCAGGCAAGCCTGAACACGCGCTGCAGGGTGTGCATTCAGCGGATGAAGACACGGTAGTTGTGGCGGCTGGTCACTCGGTCGACACCGGCGGTTCGATTGGACCGCAATCAGACCGCCGTAATCGGAACGATCGTTGACCGTATTGCTGCTGGAGACGGGCGTCGCTGACGCCTATTTGGGCTGACCTTTCGCGGGCGCAGCGGCCGGAGCAGGATTGGCGCCCCCGGCTGCCGGCGCGGGATTAGGGGTTGCCCCCGGGGGGGCAGCAGTCGGATTGCTGCCGCCTTTTGCTGCGGACGTGCCACCGGGTCGAGCGGCAGGCTGAGGAGCGGCGGCGGCCTGCGCTGCCGCGGCCTGAGCCGCTGCCGCTTGCGCCGCTGCGGCTTTGGCCGCTGCTGCTGCGGCCTCGGCGGCAGCCAGAGTCCGGCAATCCGCCAGCATTTCCATCTTCTGTCCTGCCGCAATCAGCCCAGCTTGTGCAGCGCATACCGATCGCAACCTGGCGTTCCATTCAACCATCTCGAGCGCTTTCTCGAACAGCTGGCGAACCTCAGCATCTGTTGTGCCCTTCGTCAACATTCGAATCGCGCCCTGAGCAAGTATCCGCTCGGGTGAGGGGGGGCGCCCGCGGGCGGCTGCCTCGATGTCTTCGAGGGCGACGCCGCTGGCAAGCGCCGCGCGTACCGCGTCAAGTTCATTGGATTTACGTTGCAGGCTCTGCATACGCTCGGACATCGACTCAATGGAGGCGCGACCAGCCTTGAGCTCATTGGACACGCTGGTGAGCTCAGCCTGCGTGACCGAGGCTTTGTTCCACATCCACCAGGTGCCGCCCGCTCCTGCGATCACCAGCAGGCCCAGCAGACCTTCGAGGATCGGTCGAATCAATCGCTTCATTGCAGTTGTTCTCCGGATGGGGAATGGGAGGCTGGCGCTTTAACGCCTACGTCTTGAGTTAGTCGACCGTTGCCCCGGATTCCTTGACGATTCGGGCCCACATCACCAGTTCGTCCCGAACAAGTTTTGCCAGCTGATCGGGATTGCCTGCCCACACCTCGGCCCCCTGACCCGCCAGCCGCTCGGCGAGATCGGGTGCAGCCAATACCTGGGTTGAAATGCTAAGCACGCGGTCGATGATCGGCTTGGGGGTGCCGGCGGGTGCGAACAGGCCGTACCATGAATTCGCAGAAAAGCTGGGCAGGCTTTCGGCAAGGGTGGGGACGTCGGGGGCGAGCGGTGTACGCTTTTCGGTGGCAACACCGATCACGTTCAGCTTTCCCGATTTCACGAAGGGCATCACGCCAGGGAAGCTTCCAAAGGTGATGGGCACTTGTCCGCTGACCACATCCGCCGCCGCGGCAGCGGCCCCACGATAGGGAATGTGGACAAGATGGAGGCCCGCAGCGCCGTTGAGCATGACGCCCAGCAGATGGTTCAAGGTGCCGTTGCCGGCTGATGCGTAGTCAATTTTGCCAGGGCGCTGCTTGGCCAGTGCGATCAACTCTTGCAGGGTTTTTGCGGGAAATGCCGGATTGGCAACCAGCAGATAGGGCGCCGTGGCCACCGTCATGATGGGCGCGAAATCCGTAACGGGATCAAAGCCTGGGTTGCGGTAGAGCGCTGGATTGATGGTTTGCGCACTTTGAGCGGTTAGCAGCAGCGTGTAGCCATCTTTCGGCGCCCGCGCAACATGCGCCGTGCCCACGTTACCGCCCGCACCTGTACGGTTTTCGATAACCACCGACTGACCGATTGCGGGTCCAAGCCGCTGCGCAAATGCGCGCGCCACCGTGTCATTGGCGCCCCCGGCAGCCTGCGGAACGACGATCACGACAGGCTTTGACGGATAGCTGTCTTGAGCGTGGACGAGTGAGGGTGCGAACAGCGACAGAGCCGCGGCGGTAAGGCCCGCCGTGACGCAGGCCCGGCGCGTCCTTGGAATGACTGCGTGATCGGCTTGTGCGGCGAGTCGGGTGGAAGCGCTCACCCGCCACGTGCGAAGGTTTTGATTCATGGAGACTATCCTGTCATGGGTTCGGCGCATGATACTGAAACCGGGCTCAGAGCAGACGGCGTGGCTCGATGGTGACTAGCTCAGCGCCGCTTCCGATCATCAACATGCCATCTTGAATTGTGGCTTGCAGCGTCATCGATCGGGACGCCAGCAGGCCCAGCTGCCGCGTGATCTCAGAAGCCAGTTGCCAGACCTCCAACTTGTTCTGTCGCGACAACTTTGGAGCCAGCTGCGACCACCAGATATCGACGGCCGCTGAGAATGGGTAGACGCAGACACGGTCGGCTCGGCTGCTGGCCCGGGTAAGCGCGCGCTCGTCGGGCTGACCCACCTCGATCCAGACACGCCTGCGTCCGGTGTAGTCGACGATGCCAAGGTCGGGGTCGTCGGGGTCGGACAGACCTGCGCCAAATGCAAGTTCTGCATCGCCCTGGCAAAGCGTTTGTACCTGATGGACGTTCAGTACGAAGGCGATGACACGCACCATCATCCGCTCTTCGGTCTCGCTGGGGTGGCAGGCGATCGTGAGCGAATGCTGGGCGTAGTAGCCATGATCGATATCGGCGATATCGATGACCGCTTTGCAGATTGTTGATTTCAGGGCCATCCGGCAACCTCGCTTGAGCCCGGATTGTCCCACGACCGTTGTGTCAGTGCGGCCCGGCTGGCACTCGAAGGCGGGCGTGTCAACCGATCAATCGATAAAATTTGATCATGGTCAGAACGCGTATGATCAAACGTCATGACAGCGCCCGCCCAATCCGCCTCCTTGCCACCCGAGCGCGACCACGCCGCGAACCGGCTCGGTATCCTGTTTATGGTGGTATCGCTTGCCTGCTTTGTCATCAACGACGCGCTCATCAAGGCGCTTGGATCCGACATTCCGCTGTGGCAGACGATTTTTGTACGCGGCGTGTTCTCGTCGATCTGGATCGCGATAGCGCTCCGTCTGACGTCGGTCAGCGTTCAGTCGCGTGCGCACTTTTGTCCTCCGGTCATCATTCGAGGCATGATTGACTGCCTGGCAACATTCACTTACCTGCTGTCGCTGTTGCACATGCCCCTTGGCGACGCCATTGCGATCAACATGGCGTCACCGTTGATGGTCACGGCCCTTGCTGTGCTGGTGCTGCGCGAACGTGTGGACGGGCTCCGGTGGGGCGCGATCCTGGTTGGTTTTGGGGGTGTCCTGTTGCTGGTGCAACCCTCGGGCGACGGTCTCAATGTGTACGCGCTGCTTTGCCTGTTTGCCACCTTGATGCATTCGATCCGAGATCTGGTCACCCGGCGAATTGCGCACGGCGTGCCATCGCTGGTAATCACACTGGCCACCGCGCTCACCATCACCGTTGTCTCGGGCGCTTTCTGCCTTAACGCATCGTGGCATCCCCTTGATCTGCGTGCGATCCTGCTGTTGGCAGCCGCCTCACTGTTCCTCACAGGCGGTTATTTTTTCGTGATCCGCAGTACCCGGATTGGCGAGCTGTCAGTGGTGGCGCCGTTTCGTTACAGCGGTCTGCCGATTGCGCTGGTGATCGGCTGGGTGGTGTGGGGAGATTTGCCTAACCTTACTGGCTGGACCGGGATTGCGTTGCTGATCGGCGCAGGTCTCTACCTGCTTCACCGCGAGCGCGAGTCTCGCCGTTGATCCATGAATACACCCGACGCCTATCTTCTTCCCGTCTATCGAACCATCGGCGAATCGCTGATTCGCGAACTCGCGAAGCTGATGAGCATTCCTGGAATGATCTCGCTGGCGGGGGGGTATCCAGGACCTGAACTGTTTGACCGCGAGGGCTTGCGTGCCTCCGCGGACGAGGCGCTGTCAGCAAGCCCGACCGCCTGCCTTCAGTACGGCCCGACCGATGGACTGCCCGCACTTCGCGAGGCCATCACCGGTTGGATGGCCGAGGCAGGCACCCGCTGTGAAGTCGACGACATTCTGGTGACTGCGGGGTCGCAGCAGGGGTTTGATCTGCTGGTTCGTACGCTGCTGCGTCCTGGCGACGCTGCGCTGGTTGAACGGCCGACCTACACGGGGCCCCTCAGGCTGCTGAAAATCGCAGGCGTGACAACACAGACCGTTGGAGTGGACCACCAGGGGCTGGATGTCGACGAGCTGGAATCGCTTCTGCGTGACGCCGCGTCAGGCCGCTTGCCCCGGCCCAAGCTCCTGTATGTAGTGCCTACGTTTGCCAATCCCAGCGGTGCGACCATGCCACTGTCGAGGCGGCTGCGGCTGCTCGAACTGGCGGTGCAATATGGTGTGGTTGTCGTGGAGGATGACCCTTACGGGCGGTTGCGCTTTGAGGGCGAGCCGCAGCCGCATCTGACCAGTCTGGTTGATCGCGTTCCGGGCGCGCGCGACTGGGTCGTTCACCTGGGAAGTTTCTCCAAGGTGATCGCGCCGGGTCTTCGCACGGGCTGGCTGATCGCCGCACCGGCTGTCCGGCGTGCCTGCCTAATAGCCAAGCAGCTCGATGACCTTTCCAACCCTGGATTTACGCAGATGACAGTCGCCCGTTATCTGGCGGCAGGCCGACTGCGCGCGCATCTTCCGGTCATTCTGCAGGCCTATCGCGAGCGTGCGCAGGCCATGCGAGAGGCCATCCAGACTCACCTTACGGGTCGTATCGAGGTGGGCGTGCCTGAGGGTGGAATGTTCATGTGGGGTCGGATTCTCAGCGGCGCCAGCGCGCGCGATCTGCTCAAGCAGGCGATCGAAGAGAAAGTGACCTTCGTTGCCGGCGATATCTACTACGCCGATCAGGTCGACCCGACCACGCTTCGGCTGTCGTTCTCAACGCCTTCACCAGCGCAGATCCATCAGGGCATTGCCCGGATCGGTTTGGCACTCAATTCAATGAGCATTCGCTAACCAACTTTGATGAAGATCTTCCACGGCTGGCGACTCGTTGGAGCGGGCGCAGCTCTCCAGGTGCTGCAGGGCGGCTTGATGCAGCAGTCTTTCGGCGCCTATGTGGCGGTGCTGTCCGATGAGCGCGACTGGAGCAAGACCGCACTGTCGGGTGGGGCGGCAATGATGTCGCTCGAAACAGCGATCATTGGCCCGCTGGTGGGCTGGCTGGTGGATCGTTTCGGCGAAAGCCCGGTGATTCGCGCCGGGGTGTTGTTGTTCGCTCTGGGGTTGATCGCGTTAGGAATGGTCGACTCGATCATCGGGTTCTACGCAGCCATTGCCCTGTGTTCGGTCGGCATGACGCTATGCGGCTATCTCGCGATCAACGTGGCAATCATCCACTGGTTCGAACGGTACCGGGCTCGTGCCCTGTCTGCGGTTGGCCTGGGTGTGGGCTTTGGTGGAATTCTGGTCCCGGTGGTCGCGGCGTTCATGCAGGCGTTTGGCTGGCGCGCCACCGCGATCGCTTCCGGCTGTCTGGTATTGCTGGTGGGATGGCCGCTTGGTTCGGTGTTTCGAGGACGGCCGCAGCAGGCGGGCGAGTATGTCGATGGGATCGCCCCCAATGCTGCTCAGGCTTTGCCTTACGCCGGATCTGAGCCCGCGGCATCGCGCGCCGTGTCTGGGCCCCAGGTGGCCGAGGCCGAGCGGGCCCTGGCGAGATCGCCCGCCGACACGCTGGCGCTTAGTGCGGCCGACGAAGCGCGGCGCGGCTTTACGCTCCATGAGGCGATGCGAACGCGCGCGTTCTGGTTGCTTGCGCTCGGGCATGGCGCTGCGCTGCTGGTGGTTGGTGCCGTGAATGTTCATGCGATCACGCACATGAAGGAAGGGCTGGGCTACTCGGTCAATGCCGCTTCGCTGATCATCATGATCATGACGCTGGCGCAGATTGGCGGGGTTCTGCTGGGTATCTGGATCGGCGATCGGTTCATCAAGCGGCGGGTAGCGGCGTTGGCGATGCTGGGGCATTTTTTAGGTCTGCTGATGCTTACCTACGCCAGCGGCACCGCGATGCTGGTGGCGTTTGCCGTTCTACACGGTGCGGCGTGGGGTGTCCGGGGCCCGTTCATGCAGGCCATTCGCGCCGACTACTTCGGTCGCCGGGCGATCGGCACGATCCTCGGCATGTCGTCCGTGGTGGTGGCGATCGGGCAGGTGGCAGGTCCGCTGGTGGCGGGTGTGCTGGCTGACCTGATGGGCGATTACCGGCTTGGGTTTACTGTGCTTGCGCTGGTGTCGCTGGCGGGCGCCTGGGCATTCGTTGCAGCGGTGCAGCCCCTGCATCCAGCGCTGGACGAGCGTGGCCCCCGCGCTGCCTAACGCGATGGTTTGACGCAGCGAAAGCCGATATAGACAACGGTGGTGTTGCCGGGTTTGCTTTGGCGGTGTTCTTCCCGCATCGGTCCGCTGCCATACCACCATGACCCGCCTCGGGTCAGACGCTCGGCGTTGCCACGCTGACCAGGTGGGTCATCCACCCATTCCCACAGGTTGGCACCCATGTCATGAAGGCCGTTGACGCCGGCTGCCGTCTGGCCGGCAGGCGCATGACCGAGCCCCCGTGACAGTGCAGCGCCGTGTTGAACCGACCGCCTGGCCGACTGCGGGCCGCAATCGTCCAGACACTGTGCGCCAGCGGGCGAGTCGCCGGTTGGAAACGGATAGGTGCGACCGGTAAGAAAAGGTCCTGGTGGCGATGGCCGTTGTTCGCGATAAGCCGCTGCCTTCCATTGCGAGTCGGTGGGCAACTGTCCCCCGGCCCAGCGGCAGAAGGCCTGTGCTTCGTCATAGGCGACATGGGCAGCCGGTTCATCGTCGCCCGCGCGGTACTGCGGGCCATAGGGTGTGGACCAGACCCATCCCCGTTTTTGCGTCCAGCCGGCCTCATACACCGAGCCACCCCCCTCGCGCTCAGCCTGTGTCACCGTTCCGGTTGCTGCTGCGAACCGCCGGAATTGACCAATCGTGGTCTCTGTTCTGGCGATCGAAAATCCCTCCAGTACTACCCAATCAATGCCGCTGGCAGCATCGCGGGTGACTGACCCGACTGCCGTCGTGGCTGCCACCGCCGTGATGGCGCCCCCCAGGGCGGAGCCGATGATCAGTGCCCGGGTGATTGCAGCAAAGCCTGATCGCTTGCAGCGATAAACAGTGCTCGGTCTGCGCGGACGGTGAAACGGGGCGTGTGTCATGGCGTGTCGTTTCGCGACTCAAAGGTGACGATGTGGTCGGCCGCGAATCGAATTCCGATCTGCTCGCCAACGGGATGGTCGTGGTGACTGGGCACCAGTGCCAGCAGGGTTGCGCCGCTGGGCAGCTTCAGCGTGTACAGAAACTGGGCACCGCGAAACGCTTTACGCACCACCTGCGCCTGCACCGGGCTTGCATCATCGTGCACCACGTCGTCGGGACGAAGCAGCACGGTGACCTCGCCGGTAGGCGCAGCCATTGCCGAGGCGATCGCCTGGTCGGTGCGGGCCAGAATCGGCAGCGTGCCCAGTTCGATCTCGATTTGGGCGTTGCCGTCGGCCTCGCGAACGCGACCGGGCAGGAAGGCGCCGTGTCCGACAAAATCGGCCACCTCGCGCGACACCGGCTGGTGGTAAAGGCGATATGGGGTGTCCCACTGTGCAATACGGCCATCGGCCATGACGCCCACGCTATCGGCCATCGCGAACGCCTCGTACTGATCGTGGGTGACGAGAAGCGTGGTGATAGCGGCGGCCTTGAGGATCTCGCGCAATTCGAGCGCAAGGCGCTCGCGAAGCTCAGGGTCCAGGCTCGAGAAAGGTTCGTCCAGAAGGAGCAGTGCAGGGGCGGGCGCCAGCGCGCGGGCAAGTGCCACGCGCTGCTGCTGCCCGCCCGATAGCTCATGGGGGAACCGCTGGTTCATGCCGTCGAGGCCAACCAGCCTGAGCATCTCTGTGACCCGCGCCGCGCGCTCCGATGCGGTACGACCCTTCAGCCCGAACCCAATGTTTGATTCAATATCGAGGTGCGGAAATAGCGCGTAGTCCTGAAACACAACCCCTGTTCCGCGCGCTTCGGGTGGCACCCAGAGGTTGGCGCCAAGCATGGAGCGCCCACCAATGGCGACCGCTCCCCGCTCGGGTCGAACAAATCCGGCGATCACGCGCAGCGCGGTGGACTTGCCGCAACCTGAGGCACCCAGCAGGCAGCCGATTTCGCCCTGCGCAAGCGAAAAGCTGAGCCCGTTCAGGACGCGTTGGCGGCGACCGTCGCGTGAAAATACGACCGACAGATCATCGACCTGCAGCGTGGCGGGGGTTGGCAAGGCCATGGCGTATTGCGAATACATATAATTCTCGTTTAACTAGTGTATCGCGGGAAACGCCTGGTGTTCTCTGCAGGGTCAGGACCAAAGCCTGCCGCGTCGTCGCGACTGCCGGCAACCGCTGCCGCCGTTGGCGTCGCGCTTGCGCTGGCTGCTCCAGCCCTGGCGCTTGCCGTGCTGGCGGTGGCGGGATTTTTGGACAGCAGTGCAACGCTGTCGCATCTTACGCTCACCGTGCTGCCGCGCTACGCGGCGACCACGCTGCTGCTCGCGATGGCCGTGGTCGTCCTGGTGCTCGGTCTCGGGGTAGGGGCCGCATGGATGATCGCGGCCTGGGAGTTTCCCGGGCGGCGATTCCTGGCCTGGATGCTGGTGCTACCGATGGCCATGCCCGCCTTTGTCATGGCATACGCCTACACCGATTTTCTGGCGCCTTCTGGTGTGGTGCAGTCATCCTTGCGGCGCTGGACCGGATGGGAAATCGGCGACTACTGGTTTCCCGAGGTCCATAGCTGGCCCTCGGCGGCGCTCTGCCTGGGACTTGCGCTGTATCCCTACGTGTACCTGCTCGCGAGAACGGCCTTTGCCGAGCGTAGTGAATCGCTGGCAGAGGCGGCCCGATCCTTGGGGCTTGGGCCGACGCGGGTGTGGTGGCGGGTCACCTGGCCGGTTGCCAGGCCTGCCGTTGCTGCCGGCGTTGCGCTGGCCACCATGGAAACACTGGCCGATTTCGGCACTGTCAGCTACTTTGCCGTGGATACTTTCACGGCGGGCATCTTTCGAGCCTGGCAGTCATTGGGGGATCGATCTGGCGCGGCGCAACTCGCGTTGGTGCTGTTGCTTGCCGTGATGACCTTGGTGTGGCTTGAACGGGTGCAGCGCGGCCGGATGCAGTTCCATGCGCGCTCAACCCGACCGCCCGAGCGCTTGGTACTGAGGGGCGCTGCGGCCTGGGTGGCGAGTGTTGCCTGCGCGCTGCCCGGCCTGTTTGGCTTTGTGTTTCCCGCTGTCATTCTTGCGGTCGGCGGCTTGTCGGTCGAATCTGGACTCGATACGCGCCTGGTCGAGTGGGCCTTCAATACCGCTGTGTTGGGGCTTGGCAGCGTGGGGCTCGTCATACCGCTCGCATTGATGGGCGCTTACGCGTTGCGGGTGTTTGGTGGCCGTGCGATCAAATTGGCCTTGGGTCTGGCCAATACCGGCTACGCGATTCCTGGATTGGTGTTGGGGGTGGGACTGCTTGCGCTCGCCAGCTTTGCCACGGGCTTGTTGAACTGGAGCGGTGAGCGGTTCGGGTTCGAGGCGCCGCTGATTGCGGGCGGGCTCGGCGTGGTTTTCTACGCTTACACGGTCAGGTTTTTCCCAGTGGGCTTTCAGGGAATTGATGCGGGTCTCAGGCGGATCAGTCCGTCAATGGATCAGAGTGCACGCAGCCTGGGTCGAAACCTATGGGGTGTCCTGCGTGAAGTTCATTGGCCGCTCATGCGGCGTACGCTTGCGGTGGCTGCGCTCCTGGTGTTTGTGGATTCAGTCAAAGAGTTGCCGGCCACGCTTGTGCTCAGGCCGTTCAACTTCGACACGCTCGCTGTGGTGGCCTACCATTTCGCCGCTGACGAAAGGCTTGCTGAAGCGGCCTGGCCCTCGCTGCTGATCGTGCTGGTGGGTCTTGCGCCGGTGATCTGGCTGTCGCGAATCACGCTGATGGAATCCAAGGCTGGGGCGAGGGGTCCCGCCAAGTAGGCCCGCGCGCGGCACGCCTTGATCGAGATGCGCGCGCCGCTCTGCTATAGTGACGGCCTGCAGGCGCGTAGCTCAGCTGGTTAGAGCACCACCTTGACATGGTGGGGGTCGTTGGTTCGAGTCCAATCGCGCCTACCAAGCTGCGGAAAACGGGTCCTTCGGGGCCCGTTTCTTTTTTCCGGTTGTCGATTGCGCTACGCCCAGGCGCGCAGCCGTTTGGAGCGCGCCGCTTTCTGTCGGAAAATCCCGACCGTTTCAGACGCATCGAGCGCCCATGATCACCATCACGCTACCCGACGGTTCGCGCCGTCAGTTTTCCGCCCCGCCCACCGTGGCCGATGTGGCTGCATCCATTGGCGCAGGCCTTGCGAAAGCGGCGCTTGCCGGGAGGGTGGATGGCCAGCTGGTCGACACCTCGCACCGCATCGAAGCCGATTCCACGCTGTCTATCGTGACCGACCGCGATCCCGACGGTGTCGACATCATTCGCCATTCCACCGCGCACCTGCTGGCGTATGCCGTGAAAGCGCTGTTTCCCGATGCCCAGGTCACGATTGGTCCTGTGATCGACAACGGCTTTTACTATGACTTCTCGTACAAGCGCCCGTTCACGCCCGAAGACCTGCAAGCGATCGAAGCAAAAATGGCCGAGCTTGCCCGGAAAGACGAACCAGTCACTCGTGAGGTCTGGCAGCGCGATGACGCAGTGAAGTTTTTTGAATCAATCGGCGAAAAATACAAAGCCGAGATCATCTCGTCGATCCCGGCGGGCGAGCCGATCGGACTTTATCGCGAGGGCAACTTCATCGATCTTTGCCGCGGCCCGCACGTGCCCTCTACCGGCAAGCTGAAGGTGTTCAAGCTGATGAAGCTTGCGGGTGCCTATTGGCGCGGTGACTCCCGCAACGAAATGCTTCAGCGCATTTACGGCACGGCCTGGGCCAAGAGGGAAGACCAGGATGCCTATCTGCACATGCTCGAAGAAGCCGAGCGGCGCGACCACCGCCGGCTGGGTCGCGAGCTTGATCTGTTTCATATGCAGGACAACGCGCCCGGTATGGTGTTCTGGCACCCGCGTGGCTGGACCCTTTGGCAGCAGGTGGAGCAGTACATGCGGCGGGTCTACCAGGACAACGGCTACCAGGAAGTGCGCTGCCCGCAAATTCTTGACCGAACCCTGTGGGAGCGCTCCGGCCACTGGGAAAACTACAAGGACAACATGTTCACGACGTCGTCTGAAAACCGCGACTACGCCGTGAAGCCAATGAACTGCCCGGGGCATGTTCAGGTGTACAACTCGGCGCTTCGGAGCTATCGCGATCTGCCGCTTCGCTATGGTGAGTTTGGTAACTGCCATCGCAATGAGCCATCTGGCGCCTTACACGGCATCATGCGGGTACGCGGGTTTGTGCAGGACGATGGCCACATCTTCTGTACCGAAGATCAGATTCTGGATGAGTGCGTGGCCTACACCGAGCTGCTGCACAAGGTGTACCGCGACTTTGGCTTCAATCAGATTCTTTACAAGGTTGCCACGCGTCCGGAAAAGCGTGTGGGTGACGATGCACTATGGGATCGTGCCGAGCATGCTTTGATGGAAAGTTTGCGCCGCTCGGGAGTCGACTTTGTCATCGCACCCGGCGACGGCGCGTTCTACGGCCCCAAGATTGAGTACACGCTAAAAGACGCGTTGGGGCGACCCTGGCAGTGCGGCACCATGCAGGTTGACTTCAACATGCCGCAGCGGCTGGGCGCCGAGTATGTGGCTGAAGACAACACGCGCCGGCATCCGGTCATGCTGCATCGTGCGATCGTCGGCTCACTTGAGCGTTTTATCGGCATCCTGATTGAAAATCATGCCGGCGCGCTGCCGATGTGGCTCGCCCCAGTGCAGGCCATGATTCTCACTATCACCGACGCCCAGGCTGAGTACGCGCGAGATGTTGCACAAGCGCTGAAAAAACAAGGGTTTAGGGTGGAGTGCGATTTGCGGAATGAGAAGATCAACTATAAAATCCGAGAAAACAGCTTGCAAAAGCTTCCTTACCTGCTCGTCGTAGGCGATAAGGAGCGGCAGGCTGGCATGGTGGCCGTGCGTGCGCGCGGCGGGCTTGATCTGGGCTCCATGTCGGTTGAGGCGTTCGTTGAACGCCTTGGCCATGAGGTTGGTGCCAAGGTCGGTCAGCCGCAGTGATGCTGGTCCGGCTCAGCGACGCGGTATCGCTTCGCTGGTGCGGGCATACCGGCATACGCGTCATGCACGGTCGTTTGTTTTTTGGTTGCGGAGGATCCCAGCATCGTTACAAGAGCGCCCCTCGTCGCTGAACGCGAACATCGCATCAACGGCGAAATCAATGTTCCTGAAATTCGGTTGATCGGCCCGGAAAATGAGCCGATCGGTATCGTCAGCACCCGCGAGGCGCTGCGAATGGCAGAAGAATCAGACGTCGATCTGGTTGAAATCGCGCCAACCGCCACCCCGCCGGTCTGTCGTCTCATGGACTACGGCAAGTTCAAGTATCAGGAACAGAAGCGTGCTCACGATGCGCGGCTCAAGCAGAAAATCATCCAGGTCAAAGAAGTCAAGTTCCGGCCTGGCACAGACGAGGGCGACTATCTGGTCAAGATGCGCAACGTGAAGCGTTTTCTGGAAGATGGTGACAAGGCGAAAATCACCTTGCGCTTCCGGGGCCGTGAAATGGCGCACCAGGAATTTGGCGTACGGCTGCTCGACCGCATCCGTACCGAGCTGGATGATATGGCCATGGTCGAGCAGATGCCCAAGCTTGAAGGGCGTCAGATGATCATGGTGATCGCACCCAAGCGCAAAAAGTAGCGTTCAGGGCGATCAAAAAATCACTGCAGCTCCCCAACGGGGGCGGCGTGAAGAAGCCGAGCGGGTTCCCAAGTTCTGGCGTTTTGCCGGACACCTTGCAAGGCATAAAAAGGAAATCGGACGGCAATCATGCCCAAGATGAAAACCAAGAAAAGCGCTGCGAAGCGCTTCCGCGTGCGCGGCTCCGGCAGCGTCAAGCGCGGACAGGCGTTCAAACGCCACATCCTCACCAAGAAAACCACCAAGAACAAGCGGCAGCTGCGCGGAACCGAGGGCGTGCACAGCACGAACATGGCCTCCGTGAAGGCCATGCTGCCTTACGCATAAGGAGCGCGCGATGCCTCGAGTTAAACGTGGAGTCACGGCGCGCGCGCGCCACAAGAAAGTACTGGCGCTTGCCAAGGGTTATCGCGGACGTCGTGGCAATGTTTTCCGCATTGCCAAACAGGCTGTCATGCGAGCTGGGCAGTACGCTTACCGCGATCGTCGCAATCGCAAGCGGGTGTTTCGCGCGCTCTGGATTGCCCGCATCAATGCGGCATCCCGTGAGCATGGCCTGAGCTACAGCCGCCTCATCAACGGCTTGAACCGCGCCTCGATCGGCCTTGACCGCAAGGTTCTTGCCGAACTGGCCGTTAACGATAAGGCCGCGTTCGCGACCATCGTCGGGCAGGCCAAGGCAGCGCTCGCTGCCTGAACGGGTCGGCGCTGGTGCGGGTCAGCTTTAGGGCTGGCCCGTGCAGCGCGTCCGACTGTGTGGCGGGCGCTCGTCGCCCGATTGCGCTTCTCGTGACACGGAACGGGGCACCGTCGTTCCAGGAGTCGAACCCGAATGGAATCTTCACTGTCCGACCTGGTCGAGCAGGCCCGGCGGGAGCTTGCCGACGCGTCAGACTCGGCGTCTCTGGCTAACGCCAAGGCGCGATTCGTTGGTCGCGATGGCAGTCTGACTGTGCGGATGAAGTCGCTGTCCTCCCTTAGTGGTGAGCAGAAGGCGGCGGCTGGACGCGAACTGAATGTTGCCAAGCAGACCATCGAAGCACTGGTGAATGCTCGTGAGGCGGAGATTGCACGAGCCCAGCTCGAGGCCCGGCTTGCGCAGGAAGCCATTGATGTCACGCTGCCCGGTCGCGGCATTGGCGCAGGCGGGCTGCATCCCATCACGCTCACCATTGCTCGGATCGAGGCCATCTTCCATTCCATCGGTTTTGACGTGGCAGACGGGCCCGAGATCGAGGAAGATTTTTTCAATTTCACTGCGTTGAACACGCCGGAAAACCATCCTGCGCGTTCGATGCACGACACCTTTTACGTCGAGGGCGGCTTGCTGTTGCGAACGCATACGTCGCCAGTTCAGGTGCGCTATGCACGCATGCATCCGCCGCCGATCCGGGTCATCGCACCGGGCAAGACCTACCGTGTTGATTCCGATGCGACGCACTCGCCGATGTTCCATCAGTTCGAAGGTCTGTGGATCGACGAAGACATCAGCTTTGCCGATCTGAAAAGCGTCTACTCCGATTTCCTGCGGCGCTTCTTTGAGACCGACTCGCTCGATGTACGGTTCCGCCCGTCGTACTTCCCATTCACCGAGCCATCGGCCGAGATCGATATCCGGTTCCCAGATGGCCCGCTCGCCGGGCGTTGGCTCGAGGTGAGCGGTTCGGGGCAGGTCCATCCCAATGTGGTTCGCAACTTTGGCCTTGACCCGGAGCGATGGGTCGGGTTCGCTTTCGGCTCAGGCATTGAGCGCCTGGCCATGCTGCGGTACGGCATTGGTGACCTGCGGCTCTTTTATGAAAACGATCTGCGCTTCCTGCAGCAGTTCAACCGATAGGATTATCGCGAATGCGCGTTCCCGAGAGCTGGCTGCGCAGTTTCGTCGCCACTGACTGGTCAGCCCAAACCATTGCCGAGCGGCTCACCATGGCCGGACTCGAAGTTGAGGAATCCGCCACCGCTGCGCCGCCGTTCGATCGCGTGGTGGTCGCACAGGTTCGTTCTGTCAAACAGCATCCGAACGCCGATCGGCTCAGGGTGTGCGAAGTCGATACGGGCGGCGCAACGTCGACCATCGTATGCGGCGCGCCCAACGTTGCCGAGGGCATGCGCGTGCCTTGCGCGCTGCCCGGAGCTGTTCTGCCCGGCGGATTGACGATCAAGCCTACGGTCATGCGCGGTGTCGAAAGCCAGGGGATGTTGTGCTCAGCGCGCGAACTGGGTCTTTCGGAAGACCACGCCGGCCTGCTCGCGCTCGATGGTGATGCGCCGGTTGGCCAGTCGCTGCGGGACTGGCTTGAGCTGAACGAAAGCGTGTGGCTGCTCAAACTGACACCGAACCTCGCCCACTGCATGAGCATGATCGGCGTGGCTCGTGAAGTGGCTGCGCTGTCGGGAGCCACCCTTCATGAGCCCGAGTTCATTCCGGTACCGGTCACCCTCGCAGATCGGCTGCCGGTTCAGATCGCAGCGCCCGATCTTTGCGGTCGCTTTTCCGGGCGAATCATTCGCGGCGTCAATGCGCGCGCAGCCACGCCAGGCTGGATGCGTCGCAGGCTGGAGCGGGCAGGGCAGCGAAGCGTGTCTGCACTGGTCGACATCTCCAACTACGTGATGCTTGAACTTGGACGGCCCTCGCACGTGTTTGATCTGGCGCGTATTCAGGGCGGTTTAACGGTTCGTTGGGCGCGACAGGGCGAATCACTTGAACTGCTCAACGGCCAAACCATTTCACTCGATGCCGATGTCGGCGTGATTGCTGACGAGCATCAGGTTGAAAGTCTGGCGGGCATCATGGGCGGCAACGCTACAGCGGTGTCCGACGACACGAAGGACATTTATCTGGAAGCGGCATTCTGGTGGCCGCAGGCGGTTGCCGGCCGCGCCCGACGCTACAACTTCAGTACCGAAGCGGGGTCGCGTTTTGAACGGGGTGTGGATGCCAGCACCACGGTTGCGCACATCGAGCGAATCAGCCAGCTGATCCTCGAGATCTGCGGTGGCCGGGCGGGCCCGATCGATGACACCATTCTCGCGTTGCCCGAGCGCGCACCGGTTGCGCTGCGCGTCGATCGCGCACGTAAGATCATCGGCGCCCCGCTCGGTGACGCTGATATCGCAGACGCGCTATCGCGTCTCAGGTTGGCTTACGAGCGTGATGGCGACACATTCATCGTCACGCCGCCCTCGCATCGCTTTGACCTTCAGATCGAAGAAGACCTGATCGAGGAAGTCGCCAGGGTGTGGGGCTTTGATCGACTGCCTTTGAGGCCGCCGCGCGCACCCTCGGCCATGCGGCCAGAGCCCGAAGCGCGGCGCCCGGTGCTGGCGATCAAGCAGGCGCTCGCGGCTCGCGATTATCAGGAAATCATCACCTACAGCTTCGTTGAGTCAACGCTTGACCAGAAGCTGTCTGGGACGGCGCCGGTCAAGCTGTTGAATCCTATCGCGGCACAGATGGATGTGATGCGCACCACCCTCTGGGGTGGGTTGATCGAGACGCTGCGAGCCAACCTGAACCGAAAGGCATCCCGTGTGCGGATGTTTGAGGTGGGTCGGGTATTTGCGCCTGATGCATCGGTGCAGGGCGGGCCGCTTGCCGTACCGGGTATCGCGCAACCGTGGCGCGTGGCAGCGCTGGCGCTTGGATCGGTGGCGCCCGAGCAATGGGGCTGGCCGCATCGGGTTGTCGATTTCTTCGACATCAAGGCTGACCTGCTCGCGCTCGGCGGCTCGGTTGGGCTGACGGTGGTTGCCGGGTCGCATCCGGCGCTGCACCCGGGGCGGTGCGGACATGTGCTCCTGAATGGCGTGGCCGTGGGTGTTGTCGGTGAACTTCACCCGGCCCTGCAGCAACAGCTTGAGCTTCCATCGGCGCCTGTCCTGTTCGAGATCGACCTTGAGTGCTTGCGCACACGCGCGGTTGCCACCCACACCGAACTGTCCAAGTTTCCGCCGGTGCTTCGCGATATTGCGCTGATCGTTGCCATCGATACGCCTGCCGCGAAAGTTAAGCAGACTATTGCCGATGCCGCTCGCGAGGAGACCGATGCGGCCATTATCCAGCAGGTCTTCCTGTTCGATGAGTACCGCGGTAAGGGCTTGGAAAATAAGGAAAAAAGCCTTGCTTTCAGGTTGCGTATGCAAGATACTTCCCGCACGCTGAGTGACGCGGAGGCGCAGCGCGCGGTACAGGTGGTGGTCGGACGGGCTGAGCGGCTGCTGGGCGCCCGGCTTCGCGCGGGTAGCTAGAGAAAACATGATGCAAACGAACCATGCGTTCGGTCAGGCAGACCCCGAGACCGCAGTTGCCGGGGCGGTCGAGGCCGAGTCAACCACCCCAACGACTGCAGACAGCCGATTGGCCGATGCGGGCGTGCTGTCCTTTGAGCCGGTGTCGTTTGGTCCTGCGTTCACGCTCACCAAGGCCGAACTCTCCGAAATGCTTTTCGAACGCGTCGGCCTGAACAAGCGAGAGGCGAAGGACATGGTCGAAACGTTCTTCGAGGAAATTCGCGACGCGCTCGTTCGAGGTGAGTCAGTCAAGCTCTCGGGTTTTGGAAATTTTCAGTTGCGCGACAAACCGCAGCGCCCGGGTCGTAACCCGAAAACCGGCGAGGCAATCCCGATTTCCGCGCGGCGTGTGGTCACTTTTCATGCAAGCCAGAAGCTCAAGGCTCAGATTGAACTGGGGGATGGCGCGGCTTGAGTCTGCGCCCTGTCTGTGTGAGTCATCTCTGCCTGTCCAATCCTTCGGTTCTCCTTACCACACGCTGACCTGATGAACGGCAAATCTGATGCCAAAGTGGCGCTTCCGCCGATCCCGGCCAAGCGCTATTTCACGATCGGCGAAGTCAGCGATCTTTGCGGGGTGAAGCCCCATGTGCTGCGGTACTGGGAGCAGGAGTTCAGTCAGCTTCGTCCGATGAAGCGCCGCGGTAACCGCCGCTATTACCAGCACCATGAGGTGCTGCTGGTGCGCCGTATCCGCGAACTGCTTTACGAGGAGGGCTTCACCATCAACGGCGCGAGAAACCGGTTAGGTGAGGCCGGTAGCAGCCGGGCTCGGCTGGTTGATGAGGCCGATGACGCGATTCTCGATCCGACAGCCAGCCAGGTTTCGGCGAAACCCAATTCCCTGGCAGCGCCTTCCGCGGCCTTCGCAGCGCCAGAGGCCGCAGCGGTCATCGTCACGCGTGACAACGCTCAGCAGCCAAGCCTTCCGTTCGCGCTTGACCCGTTTGACGGTCATCGTTCTGTGCGCGAGGCACTTCAGCAGGCGCTCGAGCTGCTTCGCTGATATAATCTTGGTCTTCGGGGTGTAGCGCAGCCTGGTAGCGCACTTGCATGGGGTGCAAGGGGTCGCGAGTTCGAATCCCGCCACCCCGACCACGCATCAAACGGGCCAGTCCTCACGAGGGATCTGGCCCGTTTTCTTTTCAGCCACGCACACATGGGGCCCACAGGTCGTAGCCTGGGTGCCGGCCCATGGACCTGTTTCAGGCGCATCACGCTGCCGCTTATCAAGCCAGGGCTGATTACTGGCGCACTGTTTGCCTTCATTATTTCGTTTGACCTCTTCAACCTTTCGCTGCTGTTGAAGGGGGTAGGAATGACCACGCTGCCATTGCAATTGTTCGACTATCTGCGCTGGGATTTCGATCCGACCGCGGCTGCGGTATCCAGTGTCAGCATCGTGATGACGCTGCTGGTGGTGCTGATCATCGATCGCACGGTGGGGCTACGCTCGCTTCGGTTCGGGTAGCCCGAGCAGCTTCTGTACTCAAGACCCTCGGAGTGACCCGACATGACTGATTTGGTTCACCACCTGACGCATCCGCTCATTCAGCACAAGCTCACGCTGATGCGTCGCAAGGACACCAGCACCAACAGCTTTCGCAGGCTTCTGCATGAGATCGGCATTCTGATGGCCTATGAGGTGTTGCGGGACATGCCGGTCCAGATGATTACCGTTGAAACGCCGCTTGAGGCGATGCAGGCGCCGACCATCGACGGCAAGAAGATTGTGCTGGTGGCGATCATGCGGGCGGGGCAGGGGTTTCTCGATGGCATGCTCGAGGTGGTACCCAGCGCGCGGGTAGGGCATGTGGGCCTGTTTCGAGATCCGGAAACCTTGAACGCAGTGGAGTACTACTTCAAAGTGCCGCATGACATGGGCGAGCGCGATGTCATCGTGCTTGACCCGATGCTGGCCACCGGCAACTCAGCGGTTGCTTCGGTTGACAGGATCCGCGCGACCAAGCCTCGCTCCATCCGCTTCGTGTGCCTGCTGGCCGCACCAGAGGGCCTGGCGAATTTCCATCAACACCACCCTGATGTGCCGGTGTACACCGCAGCAATCGATCGGCAGCTAAACGAGCACGGATACATCGTGCCGGGGCTGGGTGATGCCGGGGACAGAATTTTCGGGACCAAATAAACACGCCTGTCAGGCAATGCATTGCTGCTGCAACTGCAGCCGACGCAGCAGTTATCGGTAGAGCGCCTCCACCAATCCCATCCCGGTAATCGGTACGTAGGTGACCAGCATCAGCACGATCAGCAGAATTCCGATGAACCACACGTTCACGCGGGTGACGTCCCATACCGACGCTTTGGCAATTGAACTGGCCACCATCAAAACGCTGGCGACAGGGGGCGTTTGCTGGCCGATTCCAAGGTTGATGGTAACGATGAGTCCAAAGTGAACAGGATCGATGCCCGCCGCACGTACCAATGGCATCACGATAGGTACCACCAGGATGATGGCTGCCGCTGAATGCAGAAACATCCCCAGAAAAAGAAACAGCACGTTGAGAAGCGCGAGTATCAGCCATTTGTTGTTGGTGAACTCGGACACAGCGCGGGCGAGCGCCTGCGGTGACTGCATCTCGGTGAGATATGCGCCAAGCAGCGCGCTGGTCGCAACGAGCAGCATGACCACCGCGGTTTGAATGCCGCCTTCAACCACTGCAGCCCGAAGCGTCTTCAGATCGAGTTCCCGGTAAATGACCAGTCCTACGAATAGTGCGGCCACCACGGCCAGGGCTGCGCCTTCGGTGGCGGTCACGATGCCGCCAAAGATGCCGCCAAGAATGATGATGGGCAGCAGAAATGCCCAGAACGCCTGGCGACCGGTTTCAATTACGCGGCGGAGTGAGAAACGTTCGTCGCTTGGCAGGTTGTAGCGATGGGCGAGAAAGCTGGCGACCAACATCAGGCCGAACGCGCCGATCAGGCCAGGCACGATGCCCGCGACAAACAGTTGAACCACGGATGCCTCTGCCATGACGGCATAGAGGATCATCGGGATTGAAGGCGGAATAATCACGGCGAGGGTGGCTGCAGAAGACATCGCCGCTGCAGCGTACGGTGCGGGGTAGCCCTTTTCCTTCATCCCAGGAATCAGGATCGATCCGAGCGCTGCAACATCTGCAACCGCTGAGCCGGAAATCTCAGCAAAGAACAGCGAAGCGCCGATCGACACATGCGCGAGACCGCCCCTGACCCAACCGAACAATGCCCCTGCGAACGCGATCAGCCGCTGTGAAATGCCGGACGCGTTCATGATGGCGCCAGCCAGGATGAACAGCGGGATGGCTAGCAGCGGAAAGTTGGTAGCGCCGTTATAAATGACGAGCGCAACGTTTGGCAGTGAGTCAGTGCCCTGCGTAACCAGCATGGCAATGACTGAGACGATGCCGAGTGATACTGCAATCGGAATGTTGATCAGTACCAGCAGCAGCACCGCGGCAAACAACAGGAACATCGTGCCCATGTCATGGTCCTCCGGCTAATGAAGTCCGTCAGCAAGTGACGAACCACTCTGCCCGGGTGGATGCGACCGAAGCAGGTCAACCAGGTTCAGGATTTCGGCAACCAGGATCAGCGCGGCTGAGACGGGAATTACCGACTGGACCACGGCCGCCGACAGCCAGGGGACGCTGACGAGCATTTCGTCCGCAAGCACTGGAAGAATGACTGCTCCCACCCACCCCACCAAGGCGAAGAAGGCGATCACCATGATTTGCGAAACGATTGCGAGTTGTCGCCGGGGCCGCGCGGGCAGTTGATCAACCAGTTCGGGGCATCCGATATGGGCGCGCCTGGCCGATGCCAGTGCCGACCCGTAGAACGTGAGCCACGCCAACAGGACAGAGGCCATTTCGTCGTACCAGACCAGCGGGCGTCCTATTGCGCGCATGAGGACGCCCAGGACGACCTCTCCAGCGAGCACCACCATCAGAATGATCACAAGGCGCTCGAGGGCCAAGGCGTACCGTTCTCGAAAACGGGCGAGCGCGTCGGCACGCGGTGGCGTGGATTGAGTGCTGATCATGCGTCTACCGACCGAGGCTGACGGCTTTGTCAATCAGCGCTTTCGCTCCCGCGACTTCCTTGCCGAACTCTTCGTAGGTTGGGCGGCTTGCAGCAATAAAGGCGTCTTTGTTGACTTCATTGACCTGAATGCCACTGGCTCGGATTTTGTCGAGCAGGTCTTTCTCGGCTTTCGTGGCGGTCTCGTACACGAAGGCTTGCGTTTCGCGGGCGGCCGTCTCAATCGCCTTACGCACAGGCTCAGGTTGGGATGAGAATTTTTTAAGACCCGCCGTGAGGAACGCCGGGCTGTAGACATGCCCAGAGAGGGACAGGAACTTTTGAACCTCGTGCAGTTTCGATGAGTAAATTTGCGTGAACGGGTTCTCCTGACCGTCCATCACACCGGTTTGCAGAGCCGTGAACAGCTCTGAGAACTTCATGGGGCTGGGACTGGCACCATAGTTCTGAAACATCTTGATTCGCCACTTTCCCTCAGGCACACGCAGCTTGATTCCCTTGAGATCGTCTGGAACGTTAATCGGGCGACGGTTATTGGTCAGATGCCGATAACCGTTCTCCCATACCGCGAGCACTTTCAAGCCTTTCTTTTCCACCGCAGGCGCGATGTCGGGCCAGAAAATCTCTTTTTCGATGCGTGCCATATGGGCTCGATCTTTGACGATATAAGGCATTTCAAACATGCCGATGAGATCGACCTCAGAGGACATGATGGTTGACGGAAGCGACAGGTCGAGTGTGCCCAGCCGCAGCTTTTGCAGCATTTCCTTGTCGCCCCCCAACTGGCTGCTGCCATACACGACCACCTTCGCCTTCCCCGCCAGAAGCGTGTTGGCTCGGCGAGCGAATTCGTCGCCAATCACCTGATAAAGCGAGCCGGGTTCACCGACGTGGCCGAACTTGATTTCGGTTTGCGCGTGTGCCGCGCCGGCAACGGCGATTGAAAGAAAGGCGGCGGCACAGAGCTTCAGGCCTGGCTTCAAAGTGTGGGAAGCGTTCATGAATGATCTCCTCGGTTGTAATCGTTTGACTGTGTCCGCGCGACGTTGACGTTCTCAGGCTACACGCGCATCACGCACCACCAGCAGCCGCTCAAGAAGCAGCACCAATCCGTACAGCAACATGCCGATAATGGTGATCAGGATAACCGCCATGAACATGGCGGGCGTGTCCAGCGTGACCTGTACCTGCAGCATCAGGTAACCCAGGCCTTTATCGGAGCCCAGGAACTCGCCCACGATTGCACCGGCCACGGCCAGGATGGACCCCACCTTCATTCCCGAAAAAATATACGGTAGCGCCCCCGGCAGCTGAATCTTGGCAAACACCTGCCAGCGTGAACCCCGCAGAGACTTCACCAGGTCGAGCAGCTCCGGTTCGATTTCTCGCAGCCCGCGCGCTGTTGTCAGAAGAATCGGGAACACAGCGATTGAGAACGCCATGAGCGTGTTCGGAAATACGCCGTATTTGAACCAGACGATGATCAGCGGTCCGAGCGCCACTTTGGGAATCATGTTCAGTGTGACGAGCAGAGGCAGGCATAAGGCTTCCAGCGTTCGCGACCAGGTGAAGACCAGCGCCAGCAGCACCCCTACGACCAGAGCCAGCAGATAGCCGCCAAATATTTCGGTGCCTGTTACTGCGATGTTGGTCCACCAGCTGTAGTTGGGATTCATGAGCGCATCAAGCGTGGCTTGAGGCGACGGCATCACGAATTTAGGTACCTGCCCGATTTCAACGAACAGATACCAGGCGACGACCAGCGCGATGTGGGCGAGCACTGCGAAGGTCCAGCGTGTGTATGACGAGTCAAGGGGATTCATTGGGTTCCTCAGTCTGCAAGCCAACGATCGAGCCGGCTTCGCACGAACTCGTCATCGATCAGGTCGGGATGCTCGCGGCAGACCCGGTCCAGCTCGGCAGCCTGGCCCGGCGATAAGGTTTCATTGGGATCGAGGCACCAGATACCTTCCAACAACCCTTGGCGGCGCAGCACTTCATGGCAGCCGGCGATGCAGCCAGCGAAGTTGTTCGCAACATCAAACAACGCGGCATTACAGTCGGTGACCCGCGCGTCCAGCGCCAGCAGGCTGGTGTCCAGCGTGGCCGATGCCCGCGCGGCCCGAATTCGCTCAAACAGTTTGACCGCCGAGTGTGTCCACACCGACCAGTGACCCAGCAGCCCGCCCCGAATCTTGATAATGACCCCTTCAAGGCCATGGCCGTTGCGTGCCGGGCGGCGTACCGCGAAGGGCGTGACCAGATCGAGGACGATGTGATCGTCGTTGCCCGTATAAAGCGTGACGCGCTCCTCCGCATGGGCCAGCGCGATGCCCCGCGCGACATCAAGCGTTCGGTAGCGGTTGAACGGCGCCACCTTGACGGCCACCACATTGTCGATTGCGGCGAAGCGCTGCCAGAAAGAGGCGGGCAGGTCGATGCCGCCGACAGCGGTCTGCAGATAGAACCCGACCAACGGGATTTCCGCAGCGACCGCTTCGCAGTGTCCGACCAGGGTGTCGAGATCGACGCCGCGCATGGCGGACAGAGACAGCATGCCGCAGTGATAACCGAGCGAGACCGCCGTTCTGGCTTCGGCAATAGCCTGTGCAGTGCCGCCGGCCAGTCCGGCAATCATGACCAGTGGTCGCCGCTCGCCAAGACGCTCGAGGTGGTCTTGAGCGGTGCGCGCGGCAAGCTCGAGAACGGGCGCATACAGGCCGCGTTCCCGTATCGCAAATTGCGTGGCGTGAACACCGACCGCCAATCCACCTGAACCCGCTTCGACGTAGTAGCGCGTGAGCGCACGCTGCCGGCGGATATCGAGTTGCCGCTGGGCATTGAGCGCGAGGGGATGCGCGGGGATTACCGTGCCTTCCTGTAGCAGTCGAGTGATGGCGGGGGGCAGTTGAGATCGGTGCACGGTAACGGAATCGTTTCGTATTCGACGGCGGGGATCTTGATGGATGGCCGGACGGGCGTCAATGATCTATCATCGAACTGCTTGGCGAACACGGGCCAACACGGGCCAACACGTGTCAACACAACAGGGAGACCTTTCATGCTTTCACGCCTGGCTGCCACACGCGCAGCAACACTATTGGCCGCCGCGCTGGCCGCTGGTTCAGTAACGGCTCAAACCAAAATTGACTTTGTGCTGAACTGGGTCCCAGGTGGCGATCATGCGCCGTACTACTACGCGAAGAAGCTTGGCTGGTACGCAAAGGAAGGGCTGGACGTCAATCTCGAGCCAGGTCGTGGCTCGGCGCTGTCCACCCAGAAGGTAGGCGCTGGTGCCAACCCGGTGGGGTTGGCTGATATGGCCGGGGCTCTGGTGGCTGCTGGCAAAGGCGCCCAGACCGTTGCTGTCTTCAATGTGTACGCGAACTCGCCACAGGGGCTTTACTGGCTGAAAAGCTCTGGCATCAAGTCGGTGAAAGACCTGGCCGGCAAACGCATCGGGAACCCGGCGGCCGACGGGGCTCGCACGATGTGGCCGGCGCTTGCCAAGGCCAATGGCATGGACCCGAAATCAGTCACCTGGGTCAACATCGATGCCAACGCCAAGCTGTCGGCGCTGAAGGCAAAGTCGATCGACGCCACCACCTCGTTCTACAACCTTCACCATGTGTTCCAGGCCGAATTGGGCGCTGACATGGGCTTTCTCGCGTGGCGTGATGCGGGGCTCAACCCCTACGGCAACTCCATCATCGTCAATCCGCAGTTTCTGCAGAAAAATCGCGCAGCAATCGACAAGTTTGTGAAGGTGACCCAGCGCGCATTCGCAGCCTGCGTCGCTGAGCCGCGGCCCTGCGTTCAGGCGCTGATTGATGCCAACGGTGCGCTCAAGTTCGATAACGAACTGGTCAACTGGTCGCTGGTCGAGGTGCTGATGAGTGACAAGTTCTCGCGCGAAATCGCCCTGGGCATCCATGAAGACAAGCGTATGCAGAGCGATTACGATCTGGTGCGCGAATACATCGGACTTGATAAGCCGTTCGATGTGAAGTCGGCTTACACCAATGAGTTCCTGGATCGCTCGATTCGAATGACCAAATAAGGTTGGCTACCTAACCTTGGGCGCGCGGCTTGCTGCGCGCCCAAGGTCAACCCAGCTCCGGGCCGGCAACGGCCCATACGGTGGCGGGGCATTCACTTTCAAGACTGCGAGCCCTTCTGCCAAGTGCCATGCGGGTGAAGGGTCGCTGCGCGCTGAATCCGCGATGGGCCAGCCAGGTGGCAAGCTCGCACCTTGCGTTGGGTATGTCGATAAATACTGGGCCGTCAACGCGCGCGAGTGCCTGATCCACCAGTTCGATTGCCGCGGCAGCGTCTTGCGCCACCAGCGGACCCAACTGTGTTGCAACCCGCCCGGGTCGCGCCAAACTGAAGCCACGGATCGCATGTGCCTGGCCGAGCGCAATGGCAAGCGTTGGCGCGCGGTGAATCAGATCGTCCAGCAGCGTTTCCCGGTTGGCCCCGAATGCCTGGCGATCAAGTTCATAGAGCGCACCTCGCGCCGGATGTGACGCGTCCGTGCCGCCCACCTCGAGCAGATCCCCTGCGCCCTCGGTTACCACAGACCGTTGACGGGTTCGATGCTCCCAACGTGTGAATGACCAGGCATCCGAAAAGCCCAGCTTCAGATACACGGGTCGTCCGGCGGGTGTTGCATCCAGGACGGGCAGGAGATGACGCTGTGACGGTTGCTCAAGCCACGCCAGGCTCTCCTGCAGAAGACGGCTGGCATGACCCTGGCCACGATGCTCTGGCAGAACCAGCACCATGCTGATCCACGCGAGGGAAGGGCTCGCCACCTGATCGGATCGCGTCGCTGAAGCGGCAGGTGGCCAGGGCAACACCAGCGTTGACGCAACCAGCGTATCGGCTTGCCGCAGCGCGCGCGTTCGCCCATTGGCCAACATCCAGGCCCAGTCGTGATGGATCTGATTCCAGTGCGCTGCCTGCGACAGCGCGAGCAGCGCTGCCATGTCGGCGGCCGTGGGTTCAACCAGGGAAGTGGCTGGGGGGGGCACGGGACGGCGCGGTAGGGTGGAAGAAGAGGCGTTAATAGCGACCGTCGCGGGCCTCGAAGTGGGTGGGCTTACCCAGGCTTTCCCCGCCGCGAGCCACCCAATCGGCAACCCAGTCGATCATCGTGGTCAGCGACACACCCGGTAAGCCAAGCAGCTTTTGCGATGCCGTCGTGTCAACCAGCCATGCGCTGGGCGCCTCGGCACCAGTCAGAACGGGCGTTCGACCAAAGCGTCGGCCGAACTCGCCAGCCAGCCAACGGATGGAGGTATGCGCAGGACCGGTGATGTTGATGGGGGAGGTGGGCGTGGTGCAGTGCGCGAGCAGGCGCAGCGCCTGTTCGTTGGCATCGCCCTGCCAGATGACGTCGGCCCATCCCATGGTCAGATCGATTGGGCGGCTGTTGAAGACTGAATCAGCGACATCGCGAAGCACGCCATAGCGCATGTCGATTGCATACGACAGTCGAACCAGTCGCCCTGGCGTTCCCCAGCGCTGCGAGCCGTGTTCGAACATTCGCTCGCGGCCAACGCAGGAGGCTGCGTAGTCACCGGGTGGCGGAATCGCGGGCTCCGATTCGCTTGCGCCCGGCCCGCTGGTTGGAAAGAATGGATAGACGCAGGCGGTTGAGAACGCGGCGATCCGACAGTCGCGGTAATGCTCTGCAACCATCCACGGAACTGCGACATTCATCGCCCAGGTAAACGCCGGGTTACCTGTGGCGCCGAACTTGTGGCCCGCCATGAACACCACGTTCGACACACCGTCAGCGCTGCCTGGCAGGCGGGCAATCGCGGCCCGGTCAAGCAAATCGCAGCTGACCGGTTCCACACCCACCTGTTTCAGTTGCGCGGCTACCTGCGGGTCACTGAAGCGCGCAACGCCCAACACCCGCTTGGACGGGGCGGCGCGCTTGGCCATGCGCGCTAGGGTGGGTCCCATCTTGCCGCCCACGCCCAGCACGATGATGTCGCCATCGAGCGCGTTGAGATCATCGATCAATGATTGGGAAGGCCGCGTCATGACCTCCTCCAACGCATCGACGCTGGAGAAGCCGGCAGGTAAGGGAGGGGCGATTGTCATGCGTGCCGGCCTTCGAACAGATCGCGCCCGGCAGCGAGCGCGCGAATCTTGCCGTCAGCGATTGAACGCTTCAGCATCCAGAATCCGCAATCGGGATGGATATAGCGGATTCGCTCGGGACCAAGGATGCCGGCCGCGCGCTCAATGGCACGCGCCACCGTGTCCGCCGACTCGATTGTGGTGGACTTGACGTCAATCACGCCCAAACCGAACCCGATATCGGCTCGCAATTCGCAAAACGCCGCCAGTTCATCAGGAGGACGATGGGCGCACTCCATGACGATGTGGTCGACATGCAGCGCGTTCAGGTAACCGATCAGCCGATCCCAACTTCCCTTCTGAATGCTCTGTCCGCCGTAATTGCCAAAGCAGAGGTGAACAGCGGTTGGGCAGCGTGCTGCGTCGAGCACGCGGTTCATTGCTGCCGCGGCCCACTCCCACTCCTCGGCATGTCCCGGAAGGTTGGCCTCATCCACCTGAATCACGTCCGCCTCGCAGTGTGCGACCTGCTGAGCGAGGACATCGGCAATCGCATTACAGAGCGCCGGCAGGTCCGGGTAGTGCCGGTCAATGAGGGTTTTGGCCAGCATGTGCGGGCCAGTGAGCGTGAACTTGAACGGGTTTGAGGCGAGACTGCGGGCGCCTTCGCAGGCGAGCGGCAGATCCAGCGTACCGCTGCCGACAGGACCGATGACTGTTCCGGGAGGCCGGGTTCGAAACCGGGTGCCCGAGGTGCTTCGGTAGGCAATCAGGTCATCGAAGGTGAATCGCTGAGTGATGCCATCCATCGGGCGGACGAAATATTCGATCATCCCGTTGGTTTCTGGATGGTTGATGTCGAACCGATAAAGCTCGCCATCGCACACCAGATCGATACCTGCGCGTTCCTGGGTGTGGATGACCACGCGCGTTGCGTCAGTCAGCGCCTGGGCGGACGGACTGGCGACCAGCCATTCGGGTATGGGATACGACCCGACGACGGTCGTCTTGATTCGTGGCATGACGAGACTCCTGATGAAAGCGGGCATGGTACCGATGCGCATGAGCCTTTCACAAGCTGCGATTCCGCTGACTCGCGCTGTCGCTTTCGCGTGGCGATGGGCCGGGTTACCATCGCGCGGCATTTGACCGGCTCGGCGTTGCCGAAGCCATGATGCCGCCAGAGGCTGTGGCGGCGCCCACCTGTCAGGAGAAGCGCTCAATGAGCACCGCCCAGCGCATTGGCATCATCATGTACGGCGTTACCGGCCGAATGGGGCTGAACCAGCATTTGATTCGTTCAATCAAGGCGATTCGTGAGCAGGGCGGCGTTCGCCTGTCTGACGGCAGCAGGTTGATGCCCGATCCGATACTGATCGGTCGTGGTGCGGATCGAATGGCTGCGCTTGCAGCACAACACGGGGGCCTGCGCTGGGGAACCGATCTTGACGCGGCGCTAGCCAACCCTGCGGATACCGTGTTCTTTGATGCGGCCACCACGCAGATGCGGCCCGAACTGATTCACAAAGCGATCCAGGCGGGCAAGCACATCTATTGCGAGAAGCCCTCCGCCACGAGCCTTGAAGCGGCTCTGGGAATTGCTCGTGCTGCCGAGGCCGCAGGCGTTCGGCACGGCGTCGTGCAGGACAAGCTCTGGCTACCCGGCTTGTTGAAACTGAAAATGCTGATCGATGCCGGATTCTTCGGGCGCATCCTCTCGGTTCGCGGCGAGTTCGGCTACTGGGTGTTCGAGGGCGATCTGCAGCCCGCGCAACGGCCAAGCTGGAACTATCGAACCGAGGATGGTGGGGGCATCATCCTCGACATGCTCTGTCACTGGCGCTACGTGATCGACAATCTGTTCGGCGAGGTGCGCTCGGTGTCCTGTCTGGGGGCCACCCATATTCCCACGCGCTGGGATGAACAGGGCAAGCCCTACACCGCCACCGCAGATGATGCGGCCTACGCCACGTTCCAACTTGCTTCAGGTGCCATCGCGCACTTCAACAGCTCTTGGGCGGTACGGGTTCGGCGTGATGACCTTCTTACCCTGCAGGTCGATGGTACGCATGGCTCGGCGGTGGCGGGCCTGCGTGGCTGCCGGACGCAGTCGCGTGTGAATACGCCCAAGCCGGTCTGGAACCCTGATCTCCCCCAGCCTATCCATTTCATGGAGGGCTGGCA
>Ga0194122_10001001_pt1 | contig 36999 bp, 25 predicted proteins | sample TA2MahCa10mmetaG_FD_155487 | JGI IMG/M metagenome (GOLD analysis project Ga0194122, IMG submission 155487) | Freshwater microbial communities from Lake Tanganyika, Tanzania - TA2015021 Mahale Deep Cast 10m | ecosystem: Environmental > Aquatic > Freshwater > Lake | place: Tanzania: Lake... | reverse complement strand
ACCGGACATTCTTCTTTGGCAATTTCGAGCGCACGCGGCAGAGCGGCCCGATCCAGTCTTTGAACACGGTGCCGACGGCCGCGCAACGGGCCGGGGACTTCAATGGAACGCTGGATCCGCAGAGCCGGCAAATTTTCGTGTACGATCCGACGACTTCGCGATTGGATCCGGCGAATTCCGCGCGCGTGCTGCGCGACCCGTTTCCCGGCAACCGGATTCCGGCGGGGCGCATTAACGCAGTGTCGTCGAAGGTGCTGCCGTTCTGGCCCGCCTCGAACCGGCCCGGCGAGGGACCCGCGCAATTCAACAACTTCTTCGTTACCGGAAGCCGTGTAACTGCAAACGATCTTTGGGTCGGCCGGCTGGACCACAATCTGAGCGACCGCCACCGCCTGTTCGGCCGCGTGAATGGCCGGTTGAGCGACAGCTTCTCTCGAGGCCTGGATCAGAGCATGGTGGCGCTGGTGCCCCAGACAATTGCGGAGTCGCCTGCGCACAGCGTCCTGCTGAGCGAGACGTCTACCATTTCGCCAACGCTGCTCGGCGAACTGCGGTTCAGCTTTACCCGCATTGGCGGCTTGAGTGAATGGGACGGAAAAGGGTTCGACATCAACACCCTTGGCTTGCCGGCCAGCGTCGTAGCGGCGATGGGCTACCGGCCGTTTCCGAACATCAGCGTGGCGCAGTATACGGTAGGCACCGGCCTCTCAGTAACCAGCGGCAGCGCGGCCGAGGTCAGCGGATTGAACGGCGCGAACCAGTCTCGAACCCCCCAACAGACTTGGCACGCCCAGTATCACGTGACGAAGATGATGAACCGCCACAAGTACAAGTTCGGATTCGAGGGCCAGCTGCTCCGCCTGAATACCTTTGCAACAAACTCTCCGTCGGGCGCATACTTCTTTGACCGCCTTTACACCCAGGGCCCGGACGCGAATACCCGCACGACAACGGGCGGGCATGGTTTTGCCAGCTTCCTGCTGGGAGTTCCGATTTCCAACCGGCAGAGTTTCGATCCGGCGCTCACGCTGTATCGCCGCTTCTACGGTCTGTATTTTCAGGACGACGTGCAGGTGACGAAGAATCTGACTTTCAACCTGGGTTTCCGTTATGAGTACACGACGCCATGGGCCGAGAAACACGGGCGCGTCGGCTACTTTGATTTCGACGGGACCGAACCCGTGACGGGCGCGAAAGGAACCTATAAGTTTCTGCAACCCGGACAGTATCAGACCGATCCGCAACGGAAGAACTTCGCGCCGCGCGTCGGAATCGCTTATCGAATGGGCGCAAAGACCGTGTTCCGGGTGAGCGGCGGATATTTTTATGCGGCCAGCGATTCGCTGAACGCCGGCACGTCGGATTGGGGCAATGGGCTCTTCACGCTTTTTGAGGGCAGCCTCGGCGCGCCCAGTCCGCTGCCGAATACGCCTCCTGCGGGTGGGTCCTGGTCCAACCCGTTCGCCGCCGGATTGCCGGCGCCGGCGCGCGACAGCACGTTCGCCGGGCAGAACCTGCGAACGTTTAACCGCTACCATCCGCTGCCGCACGTCGCGAACTGGACTTTCAATATTCAGCGGGAACTGACGCCTACGATCATGCTGCAGGTTGGCTACGTAGGGAACAGGATTACCCGCATTGCGCAGAACCGCTTCTACAACCAGAACGATCCGCTGCTGCTTTCCCTCGGTTCGCGGCTATTGGAGCAGGTGCCAAACCCGTATTTCGGCAGAATCACCACCGGCAATCTGTCGTTCCGAACCGTTCAGCTTCGCCAATTGCTTCGGCCCTATCCGCAGTATTTGCAGGTGCTGATTCCACGCGACGGGTACGGCGACGGGAACTATCACAGCATGCAACTGCAGCTTGATAAGAAGTACAGCAACGGACTGACGCTGTCGGCCGGCTACACCATCTCGAAAACCATTGCCAACGTGTTCGAATCCGACGCCGGCGAGGTGTTCCCGCACAACGCGCGGTATGATCCGCGATATTCGCGAACGCTGGAGCCGAACGATATTCCGCAAAGGCTGGTGGTGAGCTACCTCTACGATCTCCCGTTCGGCAAAGGCAAGAAGTGGGCGTCGAACGGCGTGGCGGCGAAGGTGATCGGCAATTGGCAGGTGAGCGGCATCACCGTGTTCCAGAGCGGCGTGCCGCTGCGCATTGTGGGTGCGGAGAATACCAACCTGTTCGACTTTTCGCTGAGTTCCGGCCGCGCGAACCGCTTGAAGGATCCGGTGATCGCCCCCGAACAGCGGACGACGGGCCGCTACTTCGACACAACCGCTTTCGCGAACGCTCCGGCGTTTACCATCCCCACCGATTCGGTGACGCAACCGCAACTGCGCGACTTCGGCAGAAGGAACTGGGACATCGCGCTGATCCGGAATCAGCCGATCGGTGAGCGCATGAATGTGCAGCTTCGGGCCGACATCAATAACTTTTTCAACACGCCGGCGAAGGCTGTAGGCCGCGGCGCCAGCACGACCGTCGGCACGCCGCAGTTCGGGCAAGTGTTGGCCGGCGGCGCGCCGCGCAACATTCAGATGGCGCTTCGGTTTACATTCTAAGGAATGAAACGCCGCCAGTTTTTCGAATCGGGTCTGGCCTTCCAGGCCGCCGAACCAAATATCGAGAGGGAGTACGAATCGGGCGGCACGGGCCCGGTGGCGTACCAAATGCAGGTCACGGTGGAACGCCGCGCCGCCGGGCAGCCGCACAAAGGGAAAGTCCTGGCGGCCATTCAGCCGCATTGCGACGATATTCCGATCTTCGCCGGCGGGACTGTGCTGAAGCTGATCGACGAGGGGTACACCGGTTACCTCATCACGCTTTCGGACGATTCGATGGCCGGCGCGGGCTCGTCGATCGGCGACATTGTGTACCGCAACGAGCGGGATACTGTGGACGTCGGCCGGCGGTTAAAGTGCAAGGAGTCGTTCTTTCTGAACTACCCGAACCACAACATGGACGCCTGGCCGATCGTGGAGATTCGGGCGCGCCTGATCTTCCTGTTCCGTTTGTTGAAGGTGGATACGGTGCTGGTCTACGATCCATCGGCGCTGTATGAGAGGAATCCGGATCACACCGTCGCGGCCAAGGCTGTGGAGTCGGCGTTCTGGATGGCCGCGAGCCCGTGGGATTATCCGGAGCACTTTCGAGCGGGGCTGACCGCCTACGGCCCGAAGGACGCCTACTACTTCGCGCGCGGCCCGCAGCTCGTGAATCGCGCCGTCGATATCAGCGGCTTCATCGACGCGAAAGTTTATGCGAATCTGGCGAACGTCACCCAAGGCCCGTCGGGCAATACAGGGGCGCGGTTGAAGGCCCGGCTGGCGAAGGAAGGCAAGAAACTGCCCATTCTGGGCGCCGACGACGAGACGGCGAACCGCGAGTACACCAGACACTTTGCGCTGTCGCGGGATCGCGTCCGAGGCAAACAGTATGGAGTGAAATACGCCGAGGTTTTCCACTATGTAGCGCGCGACGAAAGCCCCGTGGATGACTACGTGTCGAAAAACGCAGTACCACTATAAGAATGCTGAATCGAAGAACCTTTCTCCAGTCGATGGGCGCGGCGGCGGCTCCGGCCGCTGCGAAGAAGCCGAATTTCCTGATTATCCTGGCCGACGACATGGGGTTCTCGGACGCGGGCTGCTACGGCGGCGAAGTAGAGACGCCGAACCTGGACCGGCTGGCCAACGGCGGGCTGCGATTCAGTCAGATGTATTCGACGGCGCGCTGCGGACCTTCGCGCAACTGCATTTTGACGGGCTACTACGCCCAGCAGAACGCCTGCGACATCATGACGCCGGGCCGCATTCCGGCGTGGACGAAGCTGGCGCCGGATCATTTGCGGCCGCTGGGCTACAGCAGCTATCACGTGGGCAAATGGCACATCAAGTTCAAGCCTGTGGCCGGCGGTGGTTTCGACCGTTCGTACCTGCTGCAGGATCAGGATCGCTTCTACACGCCGCGCCAGCATTTCCTGGACGATGAACCTCTGCCGCGGCCAACGGCGGACGACAACTTCTACGCGACGATCAACATCGCGGATCACGCGATCCGGTTTTTGCGCGGCCACAGCCCCGCGAAGCCTTTCTACATGTACCTGGCATTCACGGCGCCGCATTTTCCGCTGCACGCGCTGCAGGAAGACATCGACATGTATAAGGACAAGTTCGCCGAAGGGTGGGACGCGCAGCGCGAGCGCCGTCATAGCCGGCTGCGAAAAATGGGTCTGGTGAACTGTCCGCTTTCGGTGCTGGAGCCGGAGATGCGGCCCGCCTGGAACACAAAGGACGCCGAGCTGATCGCGCAGATCGGTCCGGGCGAGGTGGCCGCGGCGGTGCCGTGGGCCTCGTTGACGCCGGAACAGAAGAAATTTCAGCGTTTGAAGATGGCGATTCACGCGGCGATGATCACGCGCATGGATCGCGAGATCGGCCGCGTGCTGGAAACTCTGCGGCAATCGGGCGAATTGGACAATACGGTGGTGATGTTCCTGTCCGATAACGGCGCGAGTTCCGAGCAGATGATTCGCAACGACGGGCACGATCCGAAGGCGCGGCCGGGTGCTGGCGCGTCCCATTTGTGCCTGGGTCCGGGTTGGGCCAGTGCTTCGAACGCGCCGTTCCGCCTGCACAAGAGCTGGGTGCATGAGGGCGGTATCTCTTCGCCGCTCATTGTGCACTGGCCGGCGGGAATCAAGGACAAGGGAAAAATTCGTCACACTCCGGGCCATCTGATCGACGTCGTGCCGACGATGATCGACCTGGCTGGCGGCGGAACGCCGAAGGCGGAGGCGGGCGAGCCAACGATGCGAGGGCGTTCCCTGGCGCCGGTGTTCCAGAAGGACGGCAGTTTGGAGCGCGACTACATCTACTTCAACCACTCGAACAATCGCGCGCTGCGGGCCGGCGATTGGAAGATCGTGGCGGCGGGGAAGGACTCGCCGTGGGAGATGTACGATATGCGGCGTGACCGCAGCGAGCAAAAAAACGTCATCGCCCAGAATCAGGCCAAGGCCGCGGAGATGGCGGCGTTGTGGAGCAAGGTGGACGCGGAGTACGTGCGGGTGCGGGAGGCTGCGCCGCTCAGTTCAAAGGCGCTGATGGGAAATCGGACGGCGGCCAAGTAGGTACTGGGCGTACCGATTTTACGGCCGGTGCAAATTTGTTTTCCCGATTTGTGAACGGTTCGCGCCTATGGGTGCTGAGGAGATTCACAACCGATGAGACTATTTGTCCCTTTTCTTTGCGCCGCCGCTTTGCAGGCTGGCGTTATCAAGATTTATGACCCCAGCGGTGGCTTACCCGGAGCGCAGGGTTTCAGCAGCGACGGCGGTGTACTCTCGGCCCAAGTAGTTACGGACGAGGGTCTGCCCGCGCTTCGTATGACCGGGAACACCTGCTGCGGCTACTTCGTCTCTGCGCTCACACCGCAACAACTGGCCGATGCAAATACGCTGGGTTGGACCTTGACCGGTACGGCGAGAGTCAACGCCAGCGGTGGGTACGGATACATCGACCTCTTTACGCCGTCGCGGCGGTTCGACATGGTTTTTGGCAGCAATGGAACCAGTAGTTGGGCCGGCTTGAGCATGTTCACGGACGCAGGGAACCCAGCGCTGCAGGTCGCGCTAACGGGGACCGGCTACTTCAACTTCGAAATGCGCTACGATCCGGGCACGCAGCGCGCCTCCCTCTTTGTGAACGGAAATCAGGCTCTAACCGGCTACGCCGGGCACACCCAGTTTCTGTCCAACGGCGTCGCATTCGGAGTGACCGGCAGCACGCCGCAGGCCTACTTCCAGAACGTCCAGTTTTCAATCAACGATCCGCAAACCGGTGTGCCCGAGCCAGGCACCCTGGTCCTGGCCGGGTTGGGCTGTGTGGCTACGGGCATCCGCTACCAGCGTGGGCGAAAGAGCGCTTAATCGCTTTGCGAGGCCGGCGTGGAGCAATTCCACGTCGGTCTCGCTCAGCCGCATCGTGCCCCGGCGAATCGCTTCGTAGTCGGCGGCGTCCCAACGCGCTTTCATAATGCCCTCCTCGGTGTGGCGGTTGCTGCGCTGCAGCAGGTGGACCAGCTCGTGGACGATGACGTGCGCCAGCACCCGCGTGAACATCGTGGCACCATTGACGTTGCGGACGCGGTCGAGGAAAATCCATAGCTCGCGGCCTTGGCCGAAACGGGCCTGCGCCAAAATCCGCTCGGGGGTATCCGGTGGCGCCTGATCGATCAATGCGATCCGGATCACACCGAAGCGATTCCTGCACTGGCCGCACCAGTGGAGCGCCACACCCGCGCGCGCCAGCAGGCCTGCGGCCTGTTGGCGAGCCATCGCCGCCGGCGGCGAGGAGACAGCCGCCGAGCCGGTGATCGACACCGGAATCTCGTTCGCGGCGGCGATCGCGGTGGCTAGGATGGCCCGTAGTGTGTTGTTCATTTCGTCCCTCGCCCTGTGGAGCGCGAATCGCGGGAGGGAAGGGCCAGACTGCGATAGAGTTTGGGTGTGAGAGCGATATTGTGTTTCGCGGCCGTGGCAACGGGCTTCGCCGCGCCCGATGAGTTCACAACGAAGATCCGGCCGGTGCTTACGGCGCACTGCGCGAGCTGCCACAACCCCGCGAATCCACGCAATCGCATCGACTTTCTAAAGTCCGAGTCGGTGACCGATGTGGACACTCGGCGAGTACTTTGGCGCGATGTGGCCACCCAGTTGCGCAACCGGACGATGCCTCCGGGCGAGGCGAAAATTTCCGAAGCGGACCGTTTGTCGGTGGCGAATTGGATTGAAGAACGGCTGCGCACCACGGGCTGCTCGACGGGCGACTATGCCGGGTACGTGGCGCCCCGTCGATTAAACCGCCGCGAATGGAAGAATACGATTCGCGATCTGTTCGGGCTGGATGTGGCCGCGCCGGATCTGTTCCCGGCCGACGAGGCCGGCGGCGCGGGCTTCGACACCAACGGCGAGACGCTCTACACTCCGCCCATGATGCTGGAACGGTATATGGAGGCGGCCTCGCACGTGCTGGATCGCGTGATCGTCACGCCGCCGTTCAACCGCGTTGTGCTCTCTCATGAGATGAATCCGGCGACGGCGCCCCCTGCGGGAATTAAGCCGTCCCGATTCCTGGCGCCCGGTGAAGAACTGTCGGCCCCGGTGTCTGTGTTCGCGGAAGGTACCTATTCGCTGCGGGTTTCTGTGGAGAGGCCCAAGTTGACGCCGTTCACTGTAACGGTTCTGCTGGATGGCGCGCCGCTGAGCACGCTGAGCTACGCGCGCGATTCGGGCGGAGGGGCGACCGCCCGCCTGGCGACGGCGACCCTGAGCCGCGGCCCGCACACGGTCACGGTCGTGAACGGATCGGAGCGGATTGAATTCTATAGTCTGACCGTGGACCAGCGGCCGGCCGAAGTGACGGCCGAACGGCGTGCGCTGCATTTCCGGTTGCTCGGAATGGAAGTGGGGCAATCCCCGGTGGATAAACGCGCGGCGGCGCGGAAGCTGTTGGAACGTTTTCTGGCGCGCGCGTACCGCTCGCCGGCAGATGCCGCGGAGGTGAACCGCTTTATGGCCTTGTACGATCGCGGCGCTCTCCGCGGGGAGCCGTTCGAGGAGAACGTGAAGCTGGCGCTGAAGGGCGTGCTGATTTCACCGAGGTTTCTGTTCAAGGCGGAGAACAACGATTCGAAGCCAGGCATTCGTCCTGTGGGTCAATACGAGATGGCGTCGCGGCTCTCGTACTTCCTCTGGTCGACGATGCCGGATGAAGAGTTGCTTCGCTTGGCCGGAGAAGGGAGGCTGCAGGACGCCAAAGTCTTGACGGCGCAAGTGGACCGGATGATCGACGACCCCCGGTCGCGCGTGCTCGCCGGCGGCTTCATGGGCCAGTGGTTAGGCACGCAGGAGATCGGCGGCCGCGCGGTGCCGCTGCTAACCGAGCTGCAACACTTCTATACGCCGGAGGGCGCGGCCGACCTGCGCGAGCAGCCCGAATTGTTCTTCCATCACATTCTGACGGAGAACAAGCCGCTGCTGGACCTGTTGACGGCGAACTACACATTCCTGACCGAGCGGCTGGTGAAGTACTACGAATTGGAAGGCAAAGTGAAGCTGCCGCCTGGGCCGGGTTTTCATCTCGTGCAATGGCCGGACGAAAGGCGCGCCGGCGTACTGGGTTTCGCGTCCGTTCTGGCGATGACGTCGCACTACAAACAGGCCAGCCCGGTGCTGCGTGGCGCGTGGGTTCTAGAAACGCTGCTCGGCACGCCGGTGCCGCCGCCGCCTGCCGGCGTGCCGCCGCTCGAAGCCGCCAAGAGCGGCGACAAAAAAATGACCGTTCGGGCGATGCTGGCCAAGCACCGGGAAAACGTATCGTGCGCGGCGTGCCACAACTTGATGGACCCGATCGGCCTGGGCCTGGAGAACTTCGACTGGATGGGGCGGTGGCGCGACAAGGACGACGATGGCGGACCGGTGAATGCCACGGGGGCGCTTCCAAGCGGCGAATCGTTCAATGGGCCCGTGGAACTGCGCGCGGTATTGCTGAAACGCAAGGAGGAATTCACGCGGCATGTAACCGCTAAGCTGCTGGGCTACGCGCTGGGCCGCGGACTGCAGGATGGCGACCAGTGTACCGTTCAAAAACTGATGGATTCGATGGCTCGGAACGGATACCAAACCCGGACGCTCATTCGCGATATCGTATTGAGTACACCCTTCCGAAACACGCAGGCGGACGCGGTAATGAGTGAAAGCCGCGCACCGGCAAAGAAAGCCCCTAAACGGTTGTTGGGCACGAAGTGAGAAGCGAGGTCAGAATGCAGACACGGCGAAACATCTTGCGCGGGCTGGGCGTGGCGATGGCCACGCCATGGATGGAGTCGGGCGTATTGGGTGCCACTGGTGGAGCGGAGCGGCTGAGCGCGCCTCCGTTGCGGCTCGCCTGCCTGTTCATGCCCAATGGCGTTTGGCCGGACCACTGGACGCCCGCGGGCGACGGCGAGAGTTATGAAATCACGCCGCATTTGAAACCGCTGGAAGGACTGCGCAGCGAGTTTCTGCTGCTCGAAAATCTCTGGAATCAGAACACCGTGGGGCGCAATGGGCATTGGCCGAAGGTGCCGGCCTGGCTCTCCGGAGGATTCGTCGAACGCACAACGGGCGGGGACCTGGATTCCGGCGGCACGACGGTGGACCAGCTTCTAGCGCAAAAAATCGGGCATCAGACGCCGCTGCCGTCGCTCGAGCTTGGCATCGACGCTCCGCGCACCGGCATCGACACGGCGGGCGGCGGATTTCCGCGGGCCCTGGGTTCGTTCCTATCCTGGGCCGATCCGAAGACGCCCGTAGCCAAAGAGATTGTGCCGCAGTTGGCGTTTGACCGTCTGTTCCGCAACAAGCGCCGGCCGGTGGGATCGGGCGCGGATCCGAAGGCGCAGGAGATGCTGACGTCGTTGCAGCGCGACGATTCGTCTGTGCTGGACGCGGTGCTTGATCAAGCGAAGTCGTTGCGAGCCAAGGGAAGCAAGACCGATCAGGCGCGGCTGGACGAGTATTACGAATCGGTGCGAAGCGTCGAGCGGCGTCTGGAAGCTTCGATGAAGCCGCAGAAACGGTGGATCAATGAAGGCAAGTTTCCGCTGGACCGCCCCGTGGCGGGCCTGCCGCAGACGCATCTGGAGCATGTTCGTTTGATGCTGGATATTCTGGTGCTGGCGTTCTGGACCGATTCCACGCGCGTGGCGACTTTCATGATGGGCGATGCGCAGTCCTCGCAAGACTACGGCTGGCTGCCCGGCGTGAAAGGCAATTTCCATGGTTTGTCGCATCATCGGGACATTCCGGAAACTCGCGCAATGTACGAAGCCATCATCAATTGGCACACGGCGCAACTGGCCTATCTGCTCACGAAGATGAAGGACCTGAAGGAAGGTGACGGCTCGCTGCTCGACCACTCGATGGTTCTATTCGGATCTTCGCTGAAATGTGGGAACCGCCACATCGAAGAGAACCTGCCGCTCCTGCTCGCCGGCCGCGGCAACGGGACGCTGCGGCCGGGCCGGCGAGTACGGTTCGAACGCAAAACGCCCTTCTGCAACCTGCATCTCTCCCTCATGCACCGTATGGGTGTGAAGGAAGAAAGCTTCGGGGACAGCACCGGGATTCTGCAAGGCTTGGGTTAGAACAGTTCGCTATCGCAGCGTGCCGAGGTAGAGGTAGTCATTCGACGCCTTTGCCGAATGGCAGCCAATGCAACCCGTCACTCTGCCTTCCGCGCGCACCGCGCCGTCCGCCGTCCGCTGCAGCCAGTACCAGTCGCCGTTATCGGGATCGAACCCCGGCACCTTATACATCAAGGTAACGGCCGCCAACGTTTTTTCTGGCGTGTAGTTTTCCTTCAACACAATAGAGCCCGGCGCCAGCGCGGGACGCTTTCCGTTTACGCCTTCCAAAGCGATATCGTTCACGTACGTGCTGATAAATGCGCCATGAGGCGATTGGCCAGGCATCTGCGCCGTCGTACCCGGGAATAGCTTCCATTTTTTCTGGTAGTCCGCGCTGGTCACGGCGCTCCACACATCGGCGGCGCGCGGCGCGGGGCGCGACAGGCGGCTCGTGTAGAGGAAGTCGTTGCCGCGTTCCTTCTCGTGGCAGGAGATACAGCCCTCCACCTTGCCTTCTGCTGCTGCGGTTCCATTCGGAAGCTGTTGCAGGTAGTACCAATCGTTGTTCGCCGGGTCGAAGCCCGGAGACTTCATCATCACGGTCAACGCTGCCAACTCGCGCGCCGGCGTGTAGTTTTCCTTGATCACCGTTGCGCCAGCCGGCATGCGGCCCGATCCATTGTTGACCGCGTCAAAGGCGATTTCGTTCATCCAAATGGAGACCGAGGCGCCGTGCGGAGCGGCGCTCGCCTGATTCTCCGCCGTACCCGGCCACAGCCGCCAAGTCTGGCGATAGTTCTGCCGCGCGATGTATTCGCGGACCGCGGCGGCGTTCGGTGCGGGTGCCGGCGCCGGGGTGGCAAGAAACAAGTAGTCGTTCGCCCGCGAACGCGCATGGCAGTTAATGCAACCCGCTACGGCGCCAGATGTACCCAGGCTGCCGTCGGGCCGGCGCGTCGAGTAATACCAGTCGCCGTTGGCCGGGTCGAAGCCGGCAATCTTGTACATGATGTAGCTCAGCGTGTGCTGACCGCCAGGGCCATGCGCCTCTTTCATGACCATCGAGCCCGCCGGCAGAACGCCGGCTCGCTTTTCGATCGCCTCCCGCGCAACTGGGTTCAGGTAGGCCGTCAACAACTGCGCGTGCGGAGCAATGCCCTGGTACAACTGATTCTTGCCGGGAATGAGGGAAAAATTCTGCCGGAAGTTGTTGCGGAAGACATAATCCCAAATAGTCGACGCATCGGCGCGCGGCAACGCCTGCGCCGGTTCGACGGCTCCGTCGACCGATATCGTCACACGCTCGGCGGACATGTTGTTGCCGATACGAACCTGCACCGGCACGTTCATCCCGGCCGTTATACCGGCCGGCACCACGACGTTCAATTGGTAGAGACCCGGCACGTTCGCCGCCAACCCCGAGTACAGCACTTCGGCGGAACGGCCCCCAATGGTTACCTCGGCCGCCGAATTGGTGCGTCTAAACAGATCGCGCGAAACCTGGCCAGCAGCTACGGAGGGCGTCACCGGGCCCAGCCCCGTGGCGTAAAGACTCACCACCGATCCCACGCGGGCGGGCCGGGACATCGCCCCCGGAATCGCTCCCGGCGGATTCGCGTAGGAGCCATCGGAGTTCATGGCAAGCGCCATACCGGCACCAGTGCCGTTCAGCGTAAATAGGCCCGGCGACGTGGCCATAAACATGACGTTCATCGCCGGCGACGTCCGGCTGTCCCGCTGCACTGTGATCGCAACCATCTTCGTCGCTTGGCCGAGTTCCAAAACGGACCACGGCGCCTGCACGTTGATCTGCGAGGGAGAAACGTAGAAGATCGCGCCGGGCCGCCCATCGAACAGGACCGAGACTCCGCCCAGGCTCGTTGGCCACGGCGTGTCGTTGGCGCTCATTGGCGCGGCCGCCAGGTTTTCGCCAAACACCGTGAGAATTACGCCGGGCGCCAGGCCCGCGCGAGACAGAGTGGCCCCATGGACGATGCCATTCGCATTGATCGAGGGCGCCTGGCCCCAAGCAAGAGCGGCGCCGGTCAGCAGAGTGAGGAAGAGACGCATGACGTTCCATCCGTCTCGCCCGCGGGTTATTCCCTCCGCGGCAGTTTTTTTTCGACTACAGCCAATCCATCCGGATCCATCCGCAAAGGCTCGCCGAGCCGGCCCCGTCAATGGCCAGCCGGCGCGTCTTTGGAAAGGGAATATCCGGCATGGGACCCTTGCGGATTCCTGGCAGCCGGCCGAACTGCATGCGCATCTCCGGCGTGTTGGCCTTTGGCAGCAGCGCCTTGGTGGCCAGGCCCGTTCCCCAGCCGAGCGGCAGCAGCAGGCTCTCCGGCGCCAGCTCCTTCTCGGCCCTGGCGACCTTCTCGGCCGATTCCTGCAACGGCTTCAACGCCGAAATGGCGGCGTATTCGGAGTTTTGCCCGATCCAGCGGCGAGCTTGGAGACGAATGGGCTCCAGTGCTTTTTCCGGCAACGAAACTCTTCCGTCGAAGGTTGCGCCCGGTTTGGCCATCTCGACGAACTGCTGGCCCGGTTTCCACTCCGAAGGCTTCTCCTTGCCGCGCAGCACCAGCACCTTGCACTGGTAGATGCGGAACGGATCGGCGCCCGCCCGCGCGTCGCCGCAGCCAAACTGAGGGCGGCCCAGAACCCCGTCTAGGCGTGACGGCTTGGCTTGCTCCCGCCAGAGCGACTCGGTCGTTACATCATCGAGCGAGCCTAACAGCCACGCGGTTCGCAACGCGCCTTTCAATGCGCTGCCGCTCAGGATTCCGCGGCCGGCGCTGCGGGTGAAGCGGGGGATATAGAGATCCTCGTTGCGCGACTTCTCCCACGTAGACGCGAGCCCGGCCGACGCGAAGGGGATTTTCTCGCTGGCGTAGCTTTGTGCATAGCCGCCCCACTGGGCCCATTCCAAACGCTCCGACTTGCGAAGCTGATCGAGATAACTCTCCAGGCGCGGGTTGCGCGACAGCAGTTGGAAGATCTTCACCTGGTCCAGCACGCGGACCTCGTTCTGCCACACCATGTAGTCGATGGGCGTAAGCTCCTCGCCCGAGCCGGCGAGCGTCGGCGTGATGACAGTGAAGCGGACGCGGCGGGCCGGCGTCATTGCGGGGCGCTCCAGGGCAGGGTCAGCCCGCCGCCAAAGCGGAGCCCGAGCTTGCCGCCGCCCGGGGCGTACCGGCCGGCGGGTTCGGCGGCGGAGGCCAGGATCGAGCCTTCGCGAAGATAAATCTGGGTGGCACTCATTCGGCGAATAGTGGAGTAGGCGCCGGCTTGCCAATCAATGACCGAATCCTCGCCGGGTACGAGCAGCCCCAGGGCACACCAATGGCCAGTCTCCTCCGTCACCGGCCATTGCACCTGTTGCAACAAGTGCGAAAGCATACCCTCGCGGAACCGGGGCCGCCGGGAGCGTCCCCAGCCGGCGGCGCGCCAGCCACCGATTCCGTCGTCGGCCAGGAGCCGGAAAGCGGCTTTCAGCCGTCCGATGGCCGTCTCGTCGTCCGCCGCAGCCAGTGTCCAAAGTCCGCCGGAACCGCCGAAATCGTAGCCCAGCGCGGAACGCGTCTCCACGGCCGTTCCGTCGAAACGGTCGACGCCCGAACGCCTTCGTTCCAGAACGCGAAACGGGCCGCCGGCGCCAGCTCGGTCGGCGGGCAGCAGGGAACCGCTGGCCAGATCGAGAATCCAGCGGGACTCGTCGAACGACTTCGAGCCGAGCTGAGCCACGGCCTGCACTGGCGCAAACCGGGCCGCGCCGAGTCGAAGGCGTTTCAAGCCCCGGTACTCCTCGCGCGACTCCATCGGGATCGGCACGAAGTGAACATCGTTGTGTGCCGGCAACAGGGACGCCAAACGCACCCGGTCCTGGCGCCACTCATCCGCCCAGCCGAGCCGCGCCATGGCGGAACTGAGCGCGGCGAAAAGGCTGTCGCTCGCTACGATGGACGCGGGCTGATCCGGCCCCGATTCGCCGCAACGCCAGGGCGTAACGGGCTGCAGGCGGACCAGGAGTGCAGGGCGGTCCAGGCTCGACGCGAGACTCATGCTATTCGGCCAGACGAACGTGGAACTCATCGGATAGGAAGGCGGCCTGCAGGCCGTCGATGCCGTCGCACTTGACGACTTCGTCTTCCTGCGCCCCTTCGGCGTAATAGCGGCGTCCGCGCCAGGCGGCACGGACGCCCTGGAACGTAACGCGGCCGGAGCCGCGGGAGCCGCCGCCGCCGAGTGCCGAATCCTCCAACAGGCGCAGACCTTGGGCGACGATGGCCGGAAGTTTCTTGTCGTCCTCGTTCAAGATGTCGATGACCATGCGGACGCGAAACTTCGCCCCGGCCGGTACGCGCTCCAACGTGCGCGGATTCGCCTGGGACGTGATGCGGTCGATGGCGTTCTCGCTCTTCACCTCTGTCAATTCGTCGTCGAGGCGCTCGCGCATTTGCGGCGTGATGGACTCGGGATCGAGCGGCGCGTCGTAGATGGCGAGACGCGCGGGCGTGGCGTTCCTGGACTCGAAGCTGTCGCCCTTAACCCGGTCCATGCGCCCTGGGGCGCGGCCGAAGAGAAGGCAGACTGGATCGTCTGGGCGGTCGCTTTGATGAATTCGGACCTCCTGCCCGCGGCGGCGTGACAGGTAGATCATCTCTTCCGGGGCGTTCAGGCCCAGGGCCTGCTCCAGCAGGCTGCGCAAACGGCCGCGCAGGGAAGAGCCCGGCACCACCGGGCGCCCATAGGCGTCCTTGACGACGGGATTGTCGGCGCCGCCGATTTCCAGCGAGCCCTTGCCCGCTCCAATATGCAGGCCAGTGACGCAGACCAGCGACGCGTCGATGATGAGTTTTCCGGTAAGGCGAAGTTCGGGGACTGACATGTGGGGTTCCGGTTATTCGTTGTAGGCGATGATGGCTTCAAACAGATCGCGGAAGCGATCGTAGCCTCTGGATTCGTTCTTGCGGGTGACCTGGAGCAGCAGCTTCTCCACTGGGTCCAGGCTGCGCAGAGAGTGGCGGGCGATGGTGTAGGCCAGTCGCGCGCGCAGCATGACGAACTGGTGTTGGCGGTCGCCTTCCATCGCTCGGCAGGCGCGGCGCACGGCGCCGTACAGGCGGCGAAGTTGGGATCTCGTACCGGTGTCCAGGTCCCGCAGCCGGGCAACGATCAGGTGCGCCTGGTTGTCAAGATAGAGCGAATCGGCGACGAGCTTGTCGTACTCGATTTCGATGGGTCCGTCGGGTCGCCGGTCCGGACGGCGGTCCCGATCGCGGTCCCTATCTCTGTCGCGATTGTTAGGATTCGAATTTCCGCCAGCCTGCTGCGGCTTGCGGTCGCGGTCGCGATTCCTGTCCCGCTTTTCGTCGCGGCGTTCCGGCCGCTTGTCCGGCCGGGACCCGCGTTCCGCGGGTTTTTCGACGAGCGGCGCCGGAGCCTCCGCCTCCACGACGGGCGCGGGCGTTGCGGCTTCCGGTTCCGGTGCCGCCGCCGCGGCCTCGACAGGTGTCTCGTTGCTAGTTTCGTCCGTCATGCTTATCCTCTCCAGCCACTCTCGAGCCTCGCCCAATCCAGGGCGGCCTTCCCCGCGGGCCGCAACTGCTTCTGGCTGGCCCCCCGGCCCAACAAGTCTTCCATGAACGCGCGCCATTGGCGCTCGAAATCCGGGCCGCCGCGATCGCGGGCAAGGCGGCGCAGCCGGCCATGAAAACGCCATGGTTTGTCGACGGCCCGTTCCCGGCGGCGGGCGCGAACGCTGGCCAACTCGCCGGCCGCGCCTCGAACGCCGTAAAAATCTTCGAGCTCGGCGAAGACCTCCGGCGGACAGCGATACGAATCGCGCAACTTTCGCATCCGCGCCTTTAGCGCTTCGGCGTCTTTCAGTGCGGGCCAATCCAGGATCCGCCCGAAGATAGCGATGGAGTTGCGGCCCGAGGACTTGGCGGCTTCGAGCGCCGCGCCGTTTCGACGCCATACACCGGGTAGCGATTCGCCCGCTTCGGCCAACGTAAGCGCCGCGCTCACCGTGGAGCCATCGGAGATCGCGTCGCCGCCAGGCAGTTGCCCAGCGAAAATTCGAAAGACGCGGTGGAACTCTGTGGCGACGCCCAACAACGCGTCCCAGGCGCCCGCCACCGCGAAGTCGTCGCCGCCGCTATAAATCACCTGCACGCGTCCGGTGTGTTCCGGCATGGCGGCAATGCGGTCCAGCTCGCCGGCGACCACGCCTTTATAGAGCACGGCCAGGTATCGAAACGCCTCGTCGGTCTCGGCTAACGCCAAGCGCGCCGCCGTATGATCGATGTCGCAGCGCAGAACGCCCCAGGCGCGCCGGCCGTTGGCCGATTTGGCGAGGGCCTCTGGCGTTCCCGCAGTGAGCGGAATATCCGGTTCCGAAGGTGAGGCCGGAGAGAACGCCGCGAGCCCGGCCTGCGCCAAGGGCGCCTGACGCCGGGCGCGAAGTCCGTCGCGCAGCCGCTTCCAGATGGCGGGCCAGGGCCCGAGGTTCTCGGTCGTCGCCCATACGACATCCACGGCGCCCGCCGTTGAGGCTGCCACGCGCGCCCGCAAACCGCCCAGGTGCTCCTCGGCTTTCGGGATAATGGGTTCGGGCAGGACCAGCAGGAACTCGCCGCCGCCGGAATAGCCGATTAGAAGCTGGGACAGGCCTTGAGCCTCCAGCAACTCGCGCGGCGCGCGTTCGGAGGTTTCGGCCAGCCAATGACTGCGGCCGGTAAGTCCGGCACTGGTTCGAGCGCCGGCGACAAACCGTTCCATTCCGCGAAACTGAGCGTAGAGAAATACTTGAAGCGACATGATGGATCCGATTGAGGATGCCGCGAAGAATCACTGTAACACGCGCGAGCTTACTGTGGCCGCCCCGGCGCGCCTGGACCTGTTTCTTTTGCAGCAGCTTCCGGATTATTCAAGAGACGGTCTGATGCGGCTTCTGGCGCGCGGTGGAGTCCAGGTGAACGGGGAGTTACGCGTGGCTGGTCACCGGTTAAAGGGCGGTGAAACGGTCCGCTTGCAGGGAGATCTGGAGCGCTTGCGTATTCCCGCAGGCGAGGGACGGCTGGACATACTGTTTGAGGATGGCGACCTGATTGCCATCGACAAACCTGCCGGCCAATTAGCGCATCCGACGGCACAGGAACGCGAAGGCACGGCACTGAATCTCCTGCGCGGCTACTGCGGCGTGCGTGTGAGCCTGCTGCACCGGCTGGATCGCGGAACGTCCGGCGTGCTGTTGGCGGCCAAGAACAAGACCGCCGCTTTCCGCTTTGGATCGCGATTCGCCAGCCGGGAAGTGCGAAAGAAGTATCTGGCGATCGTGCGCGGTATCCCCGAATGGTCACGGGTGACCTTGCACCACTCCATCGAGCGCGTGAGCGGACGCACACCGGCCTGGAACGTCGGCGGACACCGCGAGGCGGCTACTCGTTTGCGAGTGATCGGACCGGTTCAAGGAGGAACGTTGCTTGAGGCCATTCCGGAGACCGGCCGGACCAATCAGATCCGCATCCATTGTGCCGCAGCCGGATTTCCGATCGCCGGCGACACGGCCTACGGCGGCACCGCCTCCAGCCGCCTATACCTGCACGCCTGGGAACTCCGGATCGACGATTTGCGCATCGTCGCGCCGGCGCCGGTGGAGTTTCAGCCAGCTCCAATGGAGCGGTAGAACTCAATTCCTGATAAGGTGCTGAGATAGGTGGACGATCTGAAAGATATGTTTCGCCGCCTGGTCACGGGAGCGTTGCCTGCCGTCCTGGCCAGCGTGTCCCTGTTTCCGGTCACGTATCGGTTTGAGCATTATTCCGCGGCGCATGGACTGACGAATCAAAACGTTCGTGCCATCGCCCAAGATGGCGCCGGGTTGCTTTGGGTGGGGACTACCAATGGACTGTTCCGCTTCGATGGGAATCGCTTTCAGCGCTATGGAACCGAGCACGGGCTGGCGAACCCATCGATTATGGCCCTGTTCCTGGATTCGGAGGGTAGACTCTGGGCGGGTACAGCCAATGGAGTCGGCCACTTCGCCGAGGGGCGGTTCCAGCCGCTCGACGGCGTGGACTCGGACGCCCAGCCTTCATGCATTGACGGTGCCTGCATGGCGGAGTTACCCGACAAACGGCTGGTCGTCACTGGCGGAACGGGCGTATTCCTCGTCAAGAACGGCAGGACCGAGCGCCGCTTGGCTGTCCCCGGCGACAGGTATCGAGGGGTTCTGCCCGACGGACCAAACCGCCTGTGGATTACTACCAACCGCCGGGTTTTGCGGGTCGAAAATGCATTAGGGGATTCCCCGCACACCAATTCGTCGCACGAAGAAGTGGGGCTGCCGTCGGACCGGGATTGGACGGCGCCGGTTCGCGACTCGTCCGGGAGGATCTGGCTGCGCTCGCGCGGCGGACTCTTCGTGCTGGATCCGAACCGGAGCCGGTTTCGGCGGGCGGCCGTCGCGGTCTCCAGTTCCGGACGGATCACGCGGCCGGTCGCGGGAATGTCGGGCCAACTGTGGGTTCCGACGAATGACGGCATCTGGCGGCGTCAGGAGACCGGCGGCGTCGAATCGTGGATTCTGTTGTCGAGCCGGAACGGAATGCCGGCCGATGCCGTTCAGACCGTGTTCTGGGACCGTTACGATACGCCCTGGATCGGTACCGAAGCGCATGGACTCCTGCGTTGGAATGGGTATCCCAACTGGACGAGTTGGCGGACGTCGGACGGCCTGAGCCACGACGGGATCATGTCGTTCGCCAGCGATTCGGCGGGCAGGATATGGGTGGGATCCTCCGAGGGATTGAATCTGCAAAGAACGGACGGAAGCTTTCAGATTTTCGACCGGAAGCACGGGTTGGCCGACAACGAGGTCCGGGCCTTGGCCGCTACGGGTGACGGCGCCGTCTGGGCGGGTAGCGGACAGGGAGGTTTGACAAGAATCGGGCCAGACGGCGCAATCAGCCGCTACGGCCGGGAGGACGGTCTCGGCGACCTGATGATAACGACTCTGCGCGCCGACGCCGAAGGCGGAATTTGGGTCTCCACCCGCGCCGGTCTGTTTCGAGGGAACTGGCGTGCTCCGCGCGTCTCCTTCGCGCCCGCGGAGACGCCGTTTTCCAATCCCGCCCGTACCATCTACAAGACCCACCGTTCCTTGGACGGTTCGCTGTGGGTGGCCTCAAGCGTCGGCTTGGCGCGGCAGCGCGACGGGCGCTGGTCGGTCTGGACCCGGAAAGACGGACTTGTCACCGACGGAATGGTATTCTTCGCCGAGCGCGAGCCCGGTGAAATCTGGATCGGTTATACGGGTGTGAACGGCATCGCCCGCCTCCGCCTTAACGAAGATGGCAAATTGTTGGACCTAACTCACCGCGGCCGCAAGCAAGGACTGCTTAGCGACAACATCAGTTTTCTCGAAGCGGCTGAGGGTGAGCTGTGGGTCGGCAGCGACGAAGGCGTGGAGGTGCTGGATCGCGGTGGCGGCTGGCGGCGCCTGCGCGGCGAGTCGGGGCTGATCTATCCCGACATCATGCTGGGCGGCTTCTACGCTCACCCGGACGGCCGCCGGTTCCTCGGAACGAATGGCGGGTACTCTGAGGTCCGCCCGCTCCCGCGAACCGACACGGCTCACCCCGCGGCCATTGTGGACGCAAGTTCCGGAGGGTTGGCAATTCCGGTCGGAGGAGGTGCGGAAACGGAGTTGCCGCAGCCAAACCTGCTAGTTTCCTTCGGAGACTTACGCTTAATGCCGAATCCAATCTTCCGCTACCGGCTGCGATCCAACGATTCGGATGAGGCCTCTCCAATGTGGACAAACGCAACGCAGCCCAGCGTCGAGTTCGCGAGTCTGCGCCCTGGCTCCTATGTTTTAGAGGTACAGGCCGGCGGCGACGCAGACCAATGGAGCCCAGTGCCCGCAACTCTCCGGTTCCGCGTGCCGCCGCCCCTTGTGCAGACCTGGTGGTTCCAGACCATTTTGATCGGCACCATTTCGTTGACCGCATTTTTGCTTTGGCGCCGCCGGCTCAGCCGCATCGAACTGCACAACGCCGAACTCGAGCAGGCCGTGGCCGAGCGCACGCGCGTTCTCCTCGAGCAGGCGCAGTCGATCGAAAATCAGAAGGCGGAGATCGAGGCGTTGCTGGCGCGGGCGAATCAGTCGAACGAATTGAAGAACGAGTTTCTGGCCAACATGAGTCACGAGATCCGGACGCCGATGAACGGCGTCTTGGGAATGACCTCGCTCGCGCTTGCCACTGAGCTGACCGCCGAACAGAGAGAGTACCTGGAGACCGCTCAGTCCTCGGCCGAGAGTCTGCTCCGGATTCTCAACGACATTCTGGATTTTTCGAAAATCGAGGCGGGCAGGCTGGACATCGAGGTCGTCCCGTTTTCCGCTCTGCGGATCATTCAGGATCTGGGCCGCACGATGGCCGTCTACTCCCGCACACGCCCCGTGGTGTTGCGAATAAACATCGGCGCCGATTTCCCCGGCGCATGGGAGGGCGACCCGGTCCGCCTTCGGCAGATCCTCTCCAATCTGCTTTCGAACGCGTTCAAATTCACCGGTACCGGCGAGGTGGAGTTGCGCGCGGAGCTTGTGGGTCCAAACGAAGCGCGATTTACCGTGATTGATTCTGGCATCGGTATCCCGCCCGGCAAACTGGAGCTTATCTTTGAGCCCTTTCGCCAGGCCGATGGCACCACCACGCGCCGCTACGGCGGAACAGGCCTGGGGTTGGCGATCTGCCGCCGGCTGGTGACGATGATGGGAGGCCGGATATGGGCCGAGAACAATCCCGGAGCGGGAAGCCGGTTTTCCTTTACGGTTCCTGTCCGGCGGGCTGGGGTCCGGCCCCGCCCGGCCCGGCCCGCACCGCCGCCCGCCACTGGGGCGATGCGGGTTTTGCTGGTGGAGGACGATCCGGTGAGCCGCCTGGTGGCGTCGCGGTTGCTTCAGAAACGCGGCCACGAAGTGGTGGAAGCGTTCGACGGAGCCGATGCGGTTGCGGCCTGCACGCGCTCGCGGTTCGACCTGATTCTCATGGACGTGCAGATGCCCGAAACCGACGGTCTGACGGCGACGCGCCGGATTCGTGAACTCGAAAGTTCCAACGGACGCCGTACACCGATCGTCATGCTAACGGCCAACGCGATGAAGGGAGACCAGGAAGAGTCCCTGGCGGCCGGCGCCGACGGGTACTTAACCAAGCCGCTGGAGATCGAGAAATTCGACGCGTGTTTGTCGTCGATACGGACAGGGCGGTAGGCCCGTTCCCGCCCCAGCCGCTTCCCGCGAGACTGGCTCTCTTCGGCTTCAAACGCGCACGGGCCTCCCAGTCTCGCTGAACAAGCAGAGTTTGGCAGCGGGCAACGGCTGCCGTGCGAGTCCTAAAAACTCCGTCCCGGCCGGTACCCCGGCCGCGCCCGAATCAGGAACTTCTTTCCCACATCATTCACGAGTTCCACGCTGATCTTCCGGAAGCCTTCGTTGGAATTCTGCTGCGGATAGTAAGTGACGGTGTAGGAGTTGCCCAGGTCCTCGCGAATGTCTTCGAACGCCTCCACCTGTTTCTGCCAGGTCTTGGCGAAATACGCTTTACCGCCCGTCCGGGTCGCCAGCCGCTTGAACACTCCGCTGGAAATGGCGTCCTTGCTCGCCTCGCTGGTCGAGATGACGTAGATGGGGATGCCCTCGTCCTCGGCGACAGCGCGAACGTCGTCCGGCGCCACCATTGACGCGTTGTCCGGACCGTTCGAAAATACGATGACGATCTTACGGCCTGGCACCTTGGCGGCATCCCGCAGAGCAAGCAGCAGGGCGTTGTACAGGGCCGCGTCGTCTCCGGCCACGGCTTTGCGCAGACCCTGAATGGCGGTGTTCCGGTCTTTGCTCAATTCGGCGGCGCGTGTCAGGTTCCGGCTGAACGTATAGACCGCCACCGAGTCGGCGCGGTCCAATCCGCGGACGAAGTCGGCGATGGCGTCCGAGGCGTAAACGAAGCCCCGGTACATGTAGTTACTGGTGTCGAAAAGTACGAATACGTTGGTGCCGACGAACGCGTCGGACTTGATATCCGGCCCGGCCTTCGGTTCCTCGCCGCCGGCGGCTGCCGCCAAGGGGCGCATGGATCCGTCGTCGAGGATCTGCATAACCGGCTTGTTGCCCTCGGCAAACGTATTCAGCTTTTGCACGATGCCGTCCTCAAGAATCCGGAAGTCGGACGGCTTCAAGCCGGGAACGTACTTTCCTTTCTTATCGGTGACGGTAAAACCCAGCACCACCATGTCCACTTTTACGCGGAACATCGGGCGTCCGCTTTCTTGCGCGAACACCAAGCCGCTCTGGTACAGGCTCGCGCTCAGCGCGCCAAACCCCATTGCCTTGCGTCGTGAAATCACTGTGCGGATTCTCCTTCGGACACTCCCCAATTTCTGGTCAGTGTAGCTGAATCGAAAAACGTTTGTGGCCGTTACTCGCCGCCGCCGTTGGCGCGGGCGTCCTTCTGCGACTTCTGCCGGATCTCATCGCCGACCTTGCGCATGGACCGCAACAACGCCGGCCAGTCTTCCAGATGGGTAGCAAAGATTCGCTCCACCGTGAATCGCGTCCATTCCGGCACAGCCACGTTTAACTGCGACGGACTCATGTACGTGGAATCGGCAACCGACGCGAAGTACAGCAAATTTGACTCCCAGCTCTCGGCCATAATTCTGCTGGAGTAACCCATCAACGTCGGAAAGGTTCGCGTCTGCGTCAGTTCCGGCGAATAGCTGTTCGTCAGAGTCGGTTTGGGTGTTCCGAACGACTTCGATACCGCCGCATGATTGGCTTCCTGCGGATACGCCCGTGCGATCCGGCGAACCTCCAGCGCCAGCGGATCTCCGTTTTCGGCCTGCTGGCCATACGCAGCAACCGCCATCGAGTACAACTCAGCCGGTGTGACATTCTCGAGCGCCTTGCGCACATTGCCCTCGGCGAGAAGCTCTCCGACCATGCGGGCCCGCGCCGGCGGTGCGTAATTGCCAAGCATATCCACAACGCGCGTGCGAACCTTCGCGTCCATGGCCGCTTCCCCAAGCATCCCTTCGCTCATGCGCAGGTGCAACGCCACCCAGTGCATCTGGATCGGCGGAACCGTCCAGAAACGGGGAATCTTGGCGCTTTGGACCATTTGCGGAACCAGGTCTCCCCAAATCAGCGCCTGCTCCCTGCTCGGGATCAGAAAGTTCTGCTCGGCCTCGGCGAGCGCGTAGGGCAGGCCTGCCAGCGAACCGACTAAACGGCCGCCCGCGTTGGCCGGCCAGCCGGACCCCACCACTTCGGTCTGCTTCCATGTCTGCGCAGAGCCCTGCAGGCCCAGGAAATCGTGGCTGCGAACGAAGACGGGGTTTGTAAACAGAATTTGCGCTCCCGGCGGCGCATAATGCGCGTAGAGCAGGCCAACAAGCGAATCGCGCAGCAGCGGTGCTAAGGTCGAGCGGACGTCGGCGAGCTTGGCCGCATCGCTGCCCGCCTTCTCGACGACGGAACGAAGATTCAACCGCCGTTGGAACTCGATATGCCGCTCGCTCCAATAACCGAACAGCAGTGCGTTCTTCTCCACGCCGCTCAGTCCGGCCCGCGGGAGTTGGAGCTCGGACAGGCGTCCCGAGACGCGCTGCACAATGGACGGATCCAGCTTGCCGCCCTTGCCAACCGCGTCCAGGTGATCCACCAGATCGCCGATCGCCTTCAGCGAAACCAGCCTCTGCGCTTCGATCACGCGAATCATGTCCTGCACCATTTGCGTGTGGCTGTCGGCGTCGTCCGGTGATACGGCGCCGGCCAGCAGGTCGATAACACGGTCTTGCGGATTCGCCCCGGCAGGCGTCTTGGCCGCCTTTAGAAGCGTTTGCAGTCCCGCCCATCCGGCGTCGAAGACGTCGTGAGAATTTTTCGCCTTTCCGAAACTGGAGACGATGGCCTGCAACGCGGCGTCGGCCTCGGTCTCCGGAATGGCTTTCTGCCGTACGAAGATCTGCCACAGCGCTACCAGGCCTTGCATGGTGCCGGCCGAATCGGCGCGTAAGCCCTGATCGCGCAGATTGGTAATCGCCGCCAAGGAATCCAGATAGCCGGTGATCGTCGAGTCGCTCAAGCTTCCGGTCTCGTTCAGAATGGCGTACTGCGAGCTATGGAAACGGTACTCGCGTGCCAGCCGGTCCACCGTCGCCACGGCGAGCGGCGCGGGGCGGCGGCGGTCCATGTCGGAGATCGCCATGAAAATCTTCAACGGTTCGTTTTCCACCGCTTTGCGGCAGAGCGCGAACAGCGCTTCCAATACGTCGTCGGTCTCTTTCCAGCCCGATGCGGCTTTCGTCAATTTCCCGTCGTATTTGCCATGCGGATGCTTAATGAAAAGCTGCTTCCACATCTCGACGTTGCCTGGGACGTGGGGCTTCCCGTCCGCGCCCATGCGAAGACGGGTCGTCAGCAGCAGGAGGTCCGTATTGGCACGGAACACGGGCCGTGCCGGGCCGGGGCTCGTCACCTTCCCTTTCAGCGCATTATAAAACCGCTTCATCCTGTCGGCCTGTGTCAGGTAATCCTGTACGCGCGGATCGGAGACGCGGAACAGCGAGTCGAAGTGGCTGGCGAGCCAGCCGTCGTCTTTCGATGTCAGCTTGTCGAAGAAATTGGCCGGATCGCTGGCCGGGGCGCCGGCGATCTCGGACCACGCGGCCTCCGCCTTTGCACCGCCCGGCACCACGGCCTTGCCGTCGCGCACCGTGTACATGCCGCCGAAGAAATCCAGCACGTGCGAAAACGCCTTTAGCTTCAACACGGGTACCGCGGTTTTCATCTTCGCGGCCAGTTCGCGGTCCAGCTTCGACATCCCGAGGTACAGCCGGCACAACTGCGGATCGGCGATATATTGATCCAGAAATTCGCCCTGCTGCTTCTCTCTCGCGCCCAGCCAATACTCGGGGCCGTACAGCACAGCCACTTTGGTCGGCTGGTAGTCGTACTCGAACAGCCGATTGGCGCGCAGCGAATTTTCCAGTTCGGCCAACGGGAAGCCGGAGTCGATGGTCAGGAACGCCCGCGAGGCGTTCACCGTCTCTAATACAACCTCCGCGCCACAGCCGCCGCGCATCCGGTAACCCAGGGTGCGGAGCAGATCCGCCGTCACCGGGGACTCGCACTGCTCCACGCGGATCTTCTTCGTCTCTCCGGCGATCTTGCTTAACTCCCGCGCCTGCGACAGGTAGCGGACCACGAGCTTCAGATACTCGGTCTGCTCCAGGCCTTCGTTGCTATTGGCCGCCTGGTAGCCGTTTGTCACGACGTTGCGGGCCAGCGCTGGCAAAACCTCCTCCTCCGGCAGATCCGGAGACAACGCTGCCATACGGGAAAACGAACGCATCGGACCGGGCAATTCCACCGTCTGGTAGTCGGCGCCCAGACCCGCCTTGGCGACTGGAACCGTCACGCCGCTCTTTCCCGCGTTCCGCTGCGCGGCAGCGCCGTCACCGGCCAGAAGATCCAAGACTGCCAGACGGCGAGCGAACTTACTTAACTCGGCCGATTGATTGCGCTCCAACACCGCGACCAGCTTGCCCAGCACCTCGCGCGTGGCCGGATCGCCATGCCGGTCCAGGAACTCGGCTGCGATCGTCAGCAGCAGGACGTCGTTCGGCGAGTCCTTCAACGCCGACAGGAACATCGCGCGAGCGGCCGCCGTTTGACCCTTGGCCTCCATCTGTCTCGCGCGCTCCGCCATTTCCTGCGCGGGAATCAGCGTGAAACAGCCTATCAGTAGGAAAGAAAGAAAAAATCGCATTTGCCTCCGCCTCCGGGCACGGTGCTCGTAGTCTACCACTGCTGGAGGAACCGGTTGACCCAGGCATCCTGTTGAGGCGGAAGAGTTAACAAAAATGCCGGGAATGAGGCGTGCCTCATTCCCGGCGGGAGTGCGCGACTAGCTGGGAATCGCGAGCTTTTAATGGACCAACTGCTCGCCGGAGCCTGGGCCGGCTGTCGAGAACGGGTCCGCGGCGCGCGGCCGGTCCGGCACGACGAGCGCCTGGTAGCCTTGCGCCAGGTTCTTGCTGCCGAAGTCGGAAATAAAGGCGTACCCGTGGGCGAACTGGAAGTCGCAGTTCACCATCATGTAACCTTGGAAGCCGGGGCGCTGTCCCGAGACCGTGAAGGCCCACTGCTCGCCCCCGGCCAATATCGGCGATGTCAGCGCTGGGAACTGCGCCTGCGTCGTGGCGTTGAACGGCGTCGGAAAGAACGTCGCAACGCAGCGGCCAACCTGCGTTGCCGTGTTGAGAATATCTCTCGACGTGTTACTCACCGCGATGCCGGTATCGAATCCGGCCTGGTTGGTGATGAACTGGAATAACAGCGAGGTGCGGCACGCGTTGACCGTGAACAGCAGCAGGGGCGGGCCAACCACGCCCTGGAACCGGGGCATCGGGTCGGTGGTTCCGGCTGCCGGATTTGCCGATTGCGGGCCGAATCCACCGTTCAACGTCCCTGTGCCCGCAGCCGGTTGGGGCGTGCCGCCGAATGCGATGACGACGACGAAGCTGACCGACTCGATATTGTTTGGATCGGTGTCCAGAACCTCCCAAGTCATTTCACCGTTCGCTGGGACCTGTTTGAGCCCTCCATCGATCTGATTATCCGGCGCGATAGCCGAGAATGGCGCGCCCGGCGTGCCGGTCAGCCGGGCCTTCGTTGTCGGATTGCCGTTGACGTCGAGCGTGGAGCCGGTTCCGAACTCGCGCGTGCCCACGAACAACCGGACACCCACCGGAAGATTGGTGAAGCTGACTCGCAAAGGAGTGCCGCTATCGGCCAGGCCCATCCGGTTCAAACCGTTCGTGGCGGGCAGAGCGGGGTTGAAGAATCCGCTTTCGCTCGTATACACACCGGCTGGGTTGTCTTGCGCCGCCACGGCCAGCGGTTCGGTCAGAGTTGTCGAGGTCAGCCGCTTTTTGAAAGCGTTCGGGAACCCTTCGGTGAACCGGACCAGCAAACTGCGCCCGCCTGGAGTGGAGTAAGCCGCGGCCGCCGCATTCGCCGCCAGATCGGCGTTATATCCCGTGCACGCCGTCAGGGTGGGCCCAGCCGTAATAGTGGCATCGGCTGCGCTGCGCATCTCCAGGTTCACCCCTGGGCGCACATTCCCGATCGTCAATTGTGGATTCGCCAGCGACCCGGTTACCTGCGCGCCGGTCATCGAGACAAACACCAGCGCCTGCCCGTTCGGCGGCAGCGTGTTCGCGTTCAGCCGGAGATTCCGGAATCGCAAAATACGATCCGCGTTCGGTCCAGGAGGATTCACGGGGATGCCGACCCAGGATGTGGAATTGAACGACTCGAAGCGCCCCTGAAAAAGGTTATCGGTTGGCAGACAAGCGGCCAGGTTGAGACAGGGCCGTTGATCCGCCGCCGCAGGCGAATCGATAATCATCACGGCCTCGTTCAGCGCCGGCGCGCCGGGAGGATTCGCCAGCACTCGGCTGGTGATGGCGGTGTTGAAGAACATGTTGACCGTGACCACCGGCAGCGCGCCGGACGTTACGGGTGTGCCGCCGCGGCAGGTGATAATCACCTCTCCGGCCAACTCGGCGATGCCGTTGGAACGCATGAAGGCAGGGTTCGGAGCGCTTGCCGTGCAGGTCATTCCGCCTTGCGCTAGCAAGACGGGTGCGAAGGCAGAGAGCCCGATCGCGAGCCAGGAAGTTCGAAGTGACATAGGGATCCTCCAAAGTCGTGCGAACGCGGGACGCACGAGTACCCCTCCACTATAGTCCAAAACATTTCGAAATGAAAATGTTTTATTCGTAACAGGCGTAACGGAGCTGGAAAAGCCGAATCCCGCGCTGTAGGGGCGCGGGATTCGGCTTTCGGCTTTGGATGGAGGCCTAGTTGGTCAGGCGGAGAATATCGGAAGCGATGCGGTTAAACGCTTCGTTCAAGGCCGCCGAGTTCGGAGCGTAGGCGTAAAGCCCGTGTTCCTTGGTGTTGTCGTAGATGGGCGACGTCAGGTCGTTGGCCATGCGTTTGAGTAGAATCTCGTCGACCGAACCAAGTCCGAGCGTGTAGGTGACAACGTCCAGATTGGTATCCGCCCGGATGGCTGCGGCGGCGTTGTCGGCCAGGTTCGAGGCGACGGCCGAAATATTGACCGGCTTGTCGATCCGGATCCGGTTCACGTATGGATGGCCCGAGCTGAAGAGAACAACAGATTTGTAACCGGTTGTGTTGAGGCCCACTGTGTTTTGGGCGGGTATGTAGGCCAGGTCGCGCCGGGCGCGGTTCGAGTTGCTGCCGAAATCGCAACTGGCCCGCTGGGTTGCCGGAATCAAAGGGTCGGAGTTTGAGAAGGACGTGGCTACCGGGTTGAGGATGCCCGGGGTGTCGCCGGTGCTGCCGCTGCCGCCGCCGGTTATGACGCCGGTTTTTCCGGCGAACGTTCCCCAAAGCGGATCCGACGCGGCGCGGCCCAGGTCGTCGACGCAACTGCTCTTGGGAATCGTACAGGTGGAGCCGCTGCCGCAGGCCAGGCCACTGGCGCCGTGACGGCTGTCCGAGACCGTCTTCACCGGGAACTGTGCTGAGAAGGCCGTTGGCACGCCATCGGTGAAAAATACGATCAGGTTGAGCGCAAGCGGCTCGTTAACTGCCTGCAGCTGCTGGTACGCGGACCAATAAGCGCCTGACGTGTTGGTCCAGCCGTTGCAAGTAATCTGGTCGATCGACGCGTTCACGGTTGGGCTCATCTTGAAATTCTTCGTGGGAGCGTAGGCGTTATACACCGCGCCTCCGTATGTGACCAGGCCGATTCTGTCCCGGCCGTTGATAAACATGTTCGTAAAGGTCTTCGAGGCCGCTATCATGTCCGTGCACGGCGTGCCCGCCATGGAGCCGGAACGATCCAGCACGAGCATGAGATTCACGTCCCGGCGCACCGCGACGCCGGATCCGCCGGCCAGAGCGGTATTGCCGCCCAGAATTCGCATGAAGTAGACGGGCGCGCTCCCGGTCGAGGTGCTGGTGACCCGGAGCGTGCTCACGTTGACCTCGACGATGTTGATCGTCACCGCCGGATTGCTCACTCCCAGGTAGTTTGCCGGAAAGTTGGCGTTGAAGTACACTTGGCCGCGCGCGGTCGCATTGGCCATCTGCTCGGCCAATGTGATTCCCAAGTGGAGATTGCGTGCCGTGGCCAGCGAGGCGGCGTCGCAGGCGGCCGTCATTCGCGCCCGGATCAGGTACAGCAGGCCGGCGTCGATCGCCAGACCCACCGCCGGGATCGTGAACAACATCATCATCGCCGTCAGCATGACCGCGATGCCGCGTTCCCGCGCTTCCCGGCGTCGTGTCGCCGGCCGTAGTCTAGAAGATGTTTCGTTGATAGACATTGGTATTTCCTCTGTATCCTGGGAGATCGATCTCGGGTGTCAAGAAAAACGCTTCCGCGACATGTGCCACCTCGCCGGCGTTCAGCGTCATAACGCTCGCAAATCCATCGGCTCTGGCCGAAGTGTTGTTTAGATAGTTCGAAAGCGTGATTTCGCCGTTCGTCTGGATAATTCCCGCCGAGGGAGACCCGTACGGCGTGGAGTAGATCGCGGCGTTGCCGATCCGGAATCGCTTTACCACGACGTTACGCTGGTAGTTCGGGCAATTCGCGATCGTCAATCCGCCCGCTGCGCATTCGGCCGTGCCGATCATCATGATTTTGGTCATGACGACTTGGCCGTTTCCTCCCGAGTCCGTCATCCCCATCCCGTTGGCGATACGCAAGATCAAATTCCGGTTTGCGGCCAGCGAAAAGTCCACGTAGCGCATGAACATCGCACCGGCGTCGCGAGCGACGACGCTGGCCTGAACGGTTTTGGTCAAACTCATGCCGATCGAAAACGTACCGAATAGCAGGGGAATCAGAAAAACGGACACCAACGCAAACTCGATGATTACGTTTCCCCCTTCCCGTTTTTGTCGAACTCTGGACATCGTTCCTTCCTTCCCATTTACCGGCATGGAATTGCCACCCCGGCCCCGAGGCCTTCCATCCGGTCCGCCGCGTAGACGTTCACCACGAACGGCGAGTTGTTCCGCCATAGCGGAGCGATCCAGCTCCAGGAGTATCCCTCCACGCCAATCTCAACCAGATTGCCCGGTGCGTTGCTGTTCACCCCGACCGCCTCCACCAGCGTGACCGGGTCGTAGTATCGGACCTTGATCTTCGTGTCATGCGAGGGGTCGCTCAGAAAGCCGACCGCGGCGTTCTTCACTGTCTGTTTGATCGACGCGTCATGGCACATTCCGCTCATCAACTGATAGGTCACCGCGTAGCGAACTCCTTCACGCGCCGCGTTCTGCATCGTGGACCGGATAAAGATCGCCATCGAAAAATCGACGATCGCCAGCATGATCGCGAACATGGGCAAGAACACCAGTGCGACTTCGATGTAGTAGCTGCCACGCTGTTTCGCTTTTCGAGAATGAGTTGCGGGGACCATATTTGCCTTCGATACCGGCCGTGAGCGATCACAGCCAAGTACCACTAGATCTATTTTCCGGTTACATAGCCGATCCGCCAACAGTTTTAGCGCCTTAGTTAGGCCTTAAAAAGTACTCTAGTTCCCCGCGGCTAGCTGTCCGGTACCGCTTTGTTCAGCCTTTGGACGGTACGCTGGGCCCAGCTACCTGAACTTTAGTTCCAGAAAGTAGGACATTTGCCCGGTATGTACTACGGCAAAAGGCTAACGAGGTACCGCCGCGGGACATTCTGTCCTCTGAAATTTAAGCAGCGGCCGTGGTATGGGAACGCCGCCAAAACAGGAGTCCGAGACCCACAAACGCGGCGCTCATCCACTGTGTCAGCGACAGTCCCAGAACCAGGCCTTGCGCGTGCGAGCGCACGAACTCGACGCCGAACCGGACAACGGAATAGGTCACCAGGTAGAACCCGATCTGCGCCCCGGGACCCTGCTTCCAATTCGCCCGCTGCCAAAGCATGCCGAAGATCAGGAACTCGGCGGCGGCTTCGTAAATCTGGGTCGGGTGCAGCGGAATGCCCAGAGGAACTCCGGTGAGCGCTGCCGCGTCCGGATTCCGGAACGTAACGGCCCAGGGACGGTCGCACACCGCGCCCCAGCAGCAACCCGCGGCGAAACAGCCGATCCGGCCGATCCCATGGGCCAGCGCGATGCCCGGAGCCAGCACGTCCGCCGTCTCCAGGAACGGCAGCCCGTGTTTCTTCATGTACCACCACGCCACGCCGATGGCCAGCACCAGACCGCCTTGGAAAACGCCCGCCGCCTGCAGCGTCGACAGCGAGAAGATGTCGCCGATATTCCGGCTATAGTGGGACTCCCAATCGAACCAGATCATGGCCAGCTTGGCGCCGGCCAGCCCGGAGAGCGCGCAGACGACAACCAAATTCGAGATCTTTTCCGCGTCCATGCCCCGGCGCACGCCCAAAGTCGTGGAAATCTTCATTCCGGCCAGGACACCCAGCGCCACCAGAGCTCCGTAGGCGGGCAAAAAGAAGTCCCCGAATGAGAAGAGTTTAGGAAACACTGGCCCGCCGTCTCCACATCTCCAGCACCAGCAGCACCGCGCCAGTCGAGATCGCCGAATCGGCCACATTGAACGCCGGCCACTGCCAATCCCGCCAGTACACCAGCAGAAAGTCCGTCACGCTGCCCCGCACAACGCGATCGTAGAGATTGCCCAGAGCCCCGCCCAGCACCAAGGCCAGTGCGATGGTGCCGTACAGCGTATGTTCGGCCGGTTTCTCCAACGCGTTCCAAAACATGCGGGCGACCAGAAGCATCACCACGCCGGACACGCCGATTAGTACGATCGCGCGGACCGAATCCGGCGCGTCGGCGAACAAACTGAACGCCGCGCCCCGATTCTGCGCGTGGACGATTGCGACCAAACCGGGAACGACGGAATGGTGATCCCAGAACGAGACGTTCTTCTCGATCCACCGTTTGGTCAGCCAATCCAGCGCGAAGATTGCCGGAATCAGCCCAATCAACCAGCCCTTGATCGCACCCGTTCGAGGGCCGCCAGTGTCCGTCACTTCCTCACTATACTCCGTTCAGCGCTGTCTTTCCCGCTGCAATGACCTTTAAGATGGCGTCCACGTCGTATACGGCGCCTCCCCAGGACCCGCCGCTCACGTCTACCAGTGCGGCCCACAATCGGGTGTCGTCCGGAATCAAGGCGTCCGCGCGCAGGTCCGGCCGCGGCGGTCTGGCCGCCAGCAGCGCGCTGCCTCCGGCCGGGCTGCCGTTTTCATCCAAAAGATTCACTGTTCCCTCTAAGGTATTGCGATCAATGATGATTTCGATTAGATCTCCGTCCAGAACCCTCCCGATCGGACCGCCTGCCAGCGCCTCCGGCGAGATGTGCCCCACGCAGGCGCCCGTGGACACGCCGCTGAAACGGGCGTCGGTCAGCAGGGCTACCTGCTTCCCGAACGGCAGGTGTTTCAGCGCCGAGGTCACCTGATAGGTCTCCTCCATGCCTGAACCCAACGGGCCGCGGGAGCATAGAACCATAATGTCGCCGGCCGCCACCCGGCCCTCCTTAATCGCGGCAATCGCCGCCGGCTCAGTAACAAAGACCTTGGCCGGTCCCCGTTTGCGGTAAACGCCGTCGTCGTCGACCACGCTCGGGTCGATGGCCGTGGCTTTGATCACCGAGCCTTCCGGGGAGAGGTTGCCGGTTGGGAAGCAGACCGTGGAGGCCATCTTGTGGTCCATACCATGAATGACGCGGGACGGATCGATGCCCTCACGCCCGGCGAGCTGCCTGCGCAGCGTAGCGCGGCGTTCGCTTTGCTCCCACCAGTCCAAAACCTGGTCCAGCGTTTGACCCGACGCCGTCTTGACGCCCGTGTGGAGCAGGCCGGCCTTTCGCAGATGGAGCATCACCTCCGGAACACCGCCCGCCATGAAAACAATGACCGTCGGAAAATTCTCCGGCCCGTTTGGAAGCGCATCGACGAGTCTTGGGACGTTCTTATTGATACGCGCCCAGTCCGCGCTGACCGGCCGCCGCAGACCTGCCTGGTGAGCGACGGCGGGAAGGTGGAGAATCAGGTTGGTCGAACCGCCGAAGGCCGCATGCAGGACCATGGCGTTTTCGAGCGACGCCTCGGTCAGTACCTGGGACGTTGTCCAGCCGTTTTTCTCCAGATCCAGGATGGCCCGGCCGCTGCGGCGGGCCATATCGAGCCAGACCGGATGGCCGCTGGGCGCCAAGGCGGCGTGCGGCAAGGTCATCCCGAGCGCCTCGGCCACCACTTGTGCCGTGGCGGCCGTTCCCAGGAATTGGCAGCCCCCACCCGGCGATCCGCAGGCGCGGCATCCCATATCGGACGCATACTCCAAAGTGATCTGCCCGTGGGCGAAGCGGGCGCCAATGGTCTGCACCTTGCCGGCGTCCTCGCCGTCGGAGGGCATCAACGTGACGCCGCCAGGGACCAGAACGGTGGGCAGAGTGCGCTGGGCGGCCAGCGCCATCATCATGGCGGGCAAGCCCTTGTCGCAGGTGGCGACTCCCACCACGCCGCGCCGTGTGGGCAGCGAGCGGATCAGCCGTCGCAGGACCATGGCCGCGTCGTTGCGGTAGGGCAGGGAATCGAACATCCCCGGCGTTCCTTGGGACCTTCCGTCACAAGGATCGGTACACGCCCCGGCGTAGGGGACGGCGCCATGGGCTTTCAACTCCTCGGCCGCGGCCTCCACCAGCAAACCCACTTCCCAGTGACCGGTGTGGTACCCAAGCGCCACCGGAGTACCATCAGGCCTCCGAACGCCTCCGTGGGTGGAAAGCAGCAAAATCTCCTTGCCGCGAAGTGACGAAGGGTCCCAACCCATGCCGGCATTCTGGGTCATGCCGAAGATGTCGCCCGACGGCCGGTGCAGAAGGTCGGCCGGAATTAGGGGCAAAGTGCCGGAGGGTCCCGGCGCGGCCGGATGTACCTCAAAAATAGACGGATCGTTCGAATCGAGAATGCGCGACATGGGAGAATCTCCCACTATACCGGTTCAGGGTTTCAGGGCGAAGTCGTAGAGTTGGGTCGCCGTGCGAACCCACATGTGGCCATCGGCGATGGCCGGTGTCGCGAAGACCTCTTCTTCCAGAGTTCCGGCGGGCGTAGCGCCCCAGTCGCGGCCCGCCTCAACCACGGTCATCTCGCCGTTGCGGGAAATGAAATAGACCTTGCCGTCGCCCGCGACCGGCGACGCGTAGTACTCGCCCAAGGCCTTGGGCAGGCGGCCTTGCTTGAACACCTCGCCGGTGGCCGGGTCCAGCGTCTGCAGGATGCCGCCATTCCGGATCAGATAGAGCGCGCCCCGGTAGAACAAAACTGCGGGAACGTCCGGAAGCGACTTGGAGTACCGCCACTTGACGTGGGAATCCGTTACGTCGCCCCGCCCGCCCAGTTCCACGGCCATCGTCGCATTCGTCGATACTCTCCGTTTGGTGTAGTACAGCCAGTCTTTCTCATTGAAAAGACCGTCTTTATCCAAATCCTGCATGTCCCAGTTGCCGGGCAGCCAGTGCTTGGGCACCTCGGTGTTTGAAAGCTTGCCGTCCTTGTCCGCGTCATAGGTTTTGATCATTTCGGCGAACACCGGCAACTCGATCCGCTCGCCCGGCTCGCCGCCCGGCGCCCAGCCGTTGAAGTACATCCGGGCGCCGTCGATGACCGGCACCGACTTGGTTTGATACGTCAACCCGGAAACCCACCACACCAGCTTTCCAGTGGAGATCTCGTACGCCGTGAGCTGGTAGGACCCCGGCACGATGACCAACCCCTCATACACCACCGGCGTCGAAAAACTGTGGACCATCTCCGGCCGCTCCGTCCGCCAGAGCTGCTTCCCGGTCTTGGCGTCCACGGCCAATAGGAAGGCGCCCTGATCCTGGTCGCAGATCATCAGAATCTTGCCATCGACATGAATGGGCGACGCGCCCATTCCATGGAAATTGGTGAAGGGTCCCAAAGGAATCCGCCAACGCTCCACACCCGCGGCGGAGTAGGACAACAGGCCAAACCCGGCGAAAAACACGTAGACGTTCTCGCCGTCGGAGACGGTGGAGGGCGAGGCGGGGTCGTTCAGCTTGTGGCGTTTCTCGTCGCGATGGCCGGGGGCCTCCTTCCGCCACAGGATGCGGCCGGAGGCGCGATCGAGTGCGAAGGTGAACAGCCGGCCGTTTTCGTGACCGGTTAGGAAAATCCGGTTGCGGGTGACGACCGGCGAGGACTTGCCGGTTGGGATCGCCGTCTTCCAGACTACGTTCTTGTCTAAGCCGAACTCACGCGGCAGGGCGTGTCCGTCGGCGATGCCTGCGCCATTCGGACCCCGCAGGCGCAGCCACTCTTCGGCCGGAGCGAGCATCGTCAACGCGAGCACCCAAGCGAGCCGCATGCCGCTACTTCTTATATGAAACGCGGAAGATCTTATTGTTGCCGTCTTCCGAGACCAGAAGGCTGCCGTCCTTGAGCTGCGTGACGCCGACCGGCCGGCCCCACACTTCCTTCACGTCCTCGCCCAGCATCCAGCCGGTGAGGAAAGGCTCCGGCTTACCTGCCGGTGCGCCGTTCTTGAACGGAACGAACAGAATGGAGTATCCCAGCCGTTTGGAGCGGCCCGAGGAGCCGCGGGAGGCGATGAACGCGCCGTTCCTGTATTTGGCCGGAAACTGTTTTCCGGTATAGAACGCGAAGTCCATGGCCGAGGCGTGCGGCGCGAGAAGCACGTCAGGTTCAACGGCCTTCGCCACGGCTTCCGGTTTCACGCCTTTGTGGCGGGGATCTTCGTTCCCTCCGATGTAGGAGTAGGGCCAGCCATAGAAGGCTCCCTTGGCGACCGACGTGAAGTAGTCCGGCGCCAGTTCGTCGCCGAGGCCGTCGCGCTCCTGCACGGTGGTCCACAGGCGTCCGTTTTCCGGATTGAAGCGGATGCAGACCGAGTTGCGAAGTCCGTTGGCGAACACGGATGGGTTCTTGCCGTCGAGATCGTAGACGTTTACCGAGTTGCGGTCGGCCGGATCGCCTAGGTCGACATTGGATCCGGAACCGACCGAGACGTACATCTTGCCCGCTTTTTCGTCGATCGCGATAGAGCGCGTCCAGTGCCCTTTACCATAGCCCTTCAAGGCAACCAGTTCTTCACCGGGCGCGGCCGTCATGGTCTTCAGATCGAGCTTGTAACGCTTAATGCTCTCCGGCTCGCCGACATAGAGATAGCCCTTGGAAAACGCCATTCCAAACGGGCGGTCGAGACCGGAGATTAGCGCTTTCTTGGTGTCAACGGCGATGACGGCGCCTTTGGCCGTGCTATCGGTAGCGATCACCTTGCCGTTGGGGAGCTGCAGCAGGCCGCGGACCTTCTGGAATCCGGAGGCGTACTCCTCGACGGCGAACCCTTCCGGAGCCGACAGCTTCGCGCCGGCGGGCTGCGGTACCAGCTTTGCCGGGTTCGAAACCTGACCGGCTATGTTCGGCGGAGGCAGCGTGTATTTGCGGCTTTGGGCGGCGGCGGGTACAAGGGCCGCCAGCGTGGCGGTGAGGAAAAGAACGTGTTTCATGATGGACGGAACCGGAAGGGGCCAGTCTATCAAACCTGAGCGTGGGGCGGCGCCAGTTAGACTTCCACCTCTTTGTAGATCATCCCGCCCTCGCCGCTGCTGGAGGCCAGGTCGAACTCGAAAGCGGCGCGTATCCGGTGGAGTGCGAACCGGGTCGCCGTGAAGGCGGC
>Ga0194122_10000992_pt1 | contig 37409 bp, 32 predicted proteins | sample TA2MahCa10mmetaG_FD_155487 | JGI IMG/M metagenome (GOLD analysis project Ga0194122, IMG submission 155487) | Freshwater microbial communities from Lake Tanganyika, Tanzania - TA2015021 Mahale Deep Cast 10m | ecosystem: Environmental > Aquatic > Freshwater > Lake | place: Tanzania: Lake... | reverse complement strand
CCGTCTATGGTGACGGCACCCGCGGCAATCCACTGCTGCAGGCGCGCCCGTGACTGCGACCCGAACCACTGCGAAAGAAACCTGTCGAGCCGCTGCCCATGGGCCTCAGCATCGACCACAAGGCCGAGCCCATCGCTATAATCCCAGCTATCGGAAGCCTCCTGTGCCTCGGGGGCAGATAGACCGAATGCCACGCCCTCGCTGCCATTGCCTGGCAGACCGTTGTTCGTCATCGCTGAAGGGATAGGATTTGTTAAATCAGACACAAGACGTATTGTCTCGCGGAATGCCGTGGTTTCCGTTTTTTCATCGTATGGCGGCGCGCGGGCTGCGCCTATCGGTGCGCGGGCTGCGCCTGTTCTGTGGCGGCCTGGTTCTCGCCGGGCTCGTAGCCTGTAGCTCTGCCACAAAAGATCCCACGGTCAACTGGTCTGCCGATCGGCTTTATGCAGAGGCCAAAGACGAGATGGCCTCCGGTAACTGGGCTACGGCTATTGGCCATCTGCAAAAGCTCGAGTCGCGCTACCCCTTTGGCCGCTTTGCCCAGCAGGCCCAGATTGATACCGCCTATGCCTACTGGAAGGACAACGAGCTTGGCCTGGCGCTTGCCACCCTGGATCGGTTTCAGCGCCTCTACCCCAACCACGAGAACCTCGACTATGTGCTCTACCTGCGGGGTCTGATCAACTTTAACGACCGTCCCAGCCTGTTCACCCAGGTCACTGGCGAAGACCTGGCCGAACGAGACCCCAAGGCGGCCCGTGAGGCCTTCGATACCTTTAAGGAACTGGTGCAGCGGTTTCCCGAGAGCCGGTATGCACCCGATGCCGAGGCACGACTGCAGTTTCTGCTCAACACCCTGGCCCAGAACGACACCCATGTGGCCCGGTTCTATATTCGGCGCGGGGCCTATATGGCCGCGGTCAATCGCGCCCAGCAGGTGGTGCGTTCCTACCAGACAGCGCCGGCTGTCGAAGAGGCGCTTGCCCAGATGGTGCATTCCTACGAAAAGCTGGGGCTGGATACCTATGCCGCAGATGCCCGACGGGTTCTGGCCCAGAACTTTCCGCAGAGCCATTACCTTGCGAGAGGCTATAACCCAGAACTCCGGTTCGGCCTACCGGCGCAGTTCGTGCCCAAGGCCGCCTCCACGTTCTCGCTGCGTCAGGTTTTTGGCCAGGTGCTGTCAAACTTCTAGCTGCCAAACACCCGCGCCCTACTGCGTTGGCACTGGGGATCCAAAGAGCTGGCCTGCCACCGCGATCGACTCGCGCATCGAGCGGGCCTGAGCAAAGCTGGGCAGCCCCGAGAGCATGGACTTGCCGTAGCCCGTCTGGTATAGCCTGCGGTCGCCCACCAGCAGCACGCCCTTGTCGGCCTCAGACCGAATCAGTCTGCCTATGCCCTGCTTGAGCAGCAGCAGTGCCTCTGGGCACTGTATTGACCGAAAGGGGTCTTCACCTTGCTGCCGTGCCTGTTTCATGCGCGCCTGCATTACCGGGTCGTCGGGGGGTGCGAAGGGCAGTTTATCGATCATGACCATCGATAGGGCAAGACCCGGTACGTCTACCCCTTCCCAGAAGCTGGCACTGCCGATGAGCAGCCCGCGCCCATGGCTTCGAAAGGAGTCGAGAAGCGCGCCGCGGGCTGCCTCACCCTGCACCAGCAGCCTGCGGCTGGACAGAAACTGCCCCGGATGGGCCCGCACATGGGCTGCCGCCAGAGACACTGCCCGCAGACTTGTGCAGAGAATCATGATGCCCCCGGGAATCGTCTCAAACAGGGCATCGATGCCGGGCATCGAGAGCAGCCGGACGACGAGGTCGGGCGCCTTGGGATCGGGAAGGTCTTCGGGAAGCACCAGAAGGGCCTGCTTCTGAAAATCAAACGGGCTGCCCAGAAGAAGGCACCGGCCCGGCTTCAGGCCAAGGCGGCGGTTGAAGTAGCCAAAGGCCTTCTCGGGGTCTGAGGCATCCCCCTGCTCGGCTGCCAGCGTGGCGGACAGAAAGATCCAGCTGCGGTCGGGCTTTTGAAACGTGGCCGTAAGGGGCTCGGCCAGGTCGAGGGGGGCGGCATGCAGTGACACCCCAAACCGGGTTCTTTCGAGCCAGAAGACCTTGGCAGGCATGTCTGCCGAATCGGCCTGTTGCTGCTGGTCTGTAAACATGGTGAGCCGCTCGATCAGCGCCTCGACGCGAACGGACAGTCGCTCGAATTCGGGATGTCGCTCCCGGTTCACCTGCAGTGCATTGCGGGCGGGAGCAAGCCCCTGCGTAAAGACTGCGACCGAGTCACCCAGGCCATCGCCCTTATCGGCTAGCAGCCGCGCCCAGTCCCATTTTCCGACGGACAGGTCCGCAAACTGGGACCGGAAGACCATCGCGGTCTGCTCCAGCGCGGCAGACAGTTCCGCCCAGGCCGCACCGTCAGGGGCAAGCCGCAGGCCGGTGGCAAGAATATCGCGGGCCAGCACCGTGACCTGTTGGCTGGAGATCGAGTCTGAGAAGGCCTGGCTTGCGGTTGCAATAAATCCGTGGGCCTCGTCAATCACAATGGTGTCTAAGTCCGGCAGGATCGACTGCTCCGTCCCTTGGAGCAGGGCAAGATCCGCACAGAACAGATGATGGTTCACGATCACCAGGTCGGCCTGCCATGCGGCATTGCGTGCCTTCACCACAAAGCAGCCTGCAATTTTCGGGCAGGTATTGCCCAGGCAGTTTTCTCCGGTGGAGGTAACCCACGGAATCACCGGTGAGTTCTCGGGCAGTTCGCTGCAGTCGGCCAGATCGCCCTCTTCGGTTGTGGCGGCAAACCGCCGCACCTCTCGCAGCACCTGCCAGTCTTCCGCCCGGTTAAAACGGGCGTCGACTTTGGCTGTTTCGAGCCGATACGGACAGAGATAGTTTGCCCGCCCCTTGAGCCGCACTACCCGGGCCGTCTGGCCCAGGATCTGCAAGAGCCTTGGTATATCGCGCTGGAAGAGCTGGTCTTGCAGCGTCCGAGATGCGGTGGAGACGATAGCCTTGCGGCCCGACGTCAGCAAGGGAATAAGGTACGCAAAGGTTTTGCCTACGCCTGTGCCCGCCTCGGCCACCAGGGTATGGCGCCGGCCTAAGGCCTCTGATACCGCGTGCGCTAGAGCGGCCTGCTCCCTACGCACCGCGAACTGCGGCAGGCGTGCGCGGAGCAGGCCCTGGGGGCCAAAATACCGGTTCTGCGCGCTTGCTGAGGTACTTGGCTCAGGCCGGTTCATTCGGCGAGAGCGCCATGATGAGCTGGGTGATCTGGTCTTTAATCTGCAGCTTGCGTTTCTTTAACCGCCGCAGCGCAAGCTCATCTCTGGTGCCATCTTGTTGAAGGGTCATGATGAGCTGGTCAAGCTCCCGGTGCTCTTCCTCGAGTTCAAGCAGCCGCATGTGGGCCGTGCGGATATTGGTATTGGGATTCACTGGGCGCTCTGCTTTGGAACAAGAGACTCCAGATGCCGGGCCATGGCCTGCTGCCGCGCCCGCTGACGGGCATCGGCATGCAACTGGCGGATCTCAAGGTTAAGCATCTCCTGGGCGAGGTCGAGCTCTCGCATGGCGCGGGCATTGGCCTGACGGGCATCTTCGAGGCAGGCGGCAGAGGCAAATCGCTGCAGGCACTGCTGTTCTCGGGCGGTGAAGGCACTGCGCACCATGGACCGTTCTTCGGCGATGGCCGCAAGGCCACTGCGCAGCCAGAATTCTTTTTCGGCGACGTAGTCAGCACTGGAATCGGCCGCAAGCGGCAGCGGTGCGGCCATCGCCATGGCCAAGACGAGAAGCGCCGCAGAAGGCCGAAGGGCAGCAGAAATCCCGAAAATCCTCATACCGGGAAGTATGGCATCAACTGATCCGTTCGACACCCCGTCGTCTGTCTGCACTCAGATAGCTCTCTGCTTTCATTTCCACCAATCGACTGGCGGTGCGCCTGAATTCTGAGGCCATGGGGCCTTCGGTATACAAGGCGTCGGGGGCCACCTGCGCCGATACCGCCAGGCGGGTGCGATGGTCGTAGAAGACATCCACCAGCCAGGTCAGCCGCCGCGCCTCGGAGAACTGGGAGCGGCCAAGCTGGCTGACGCCGGAGAGAATCACGGTGTGGAAGTTCTGTGCCAGCCAGAGGTAGTCATGCATCGACCGAGGGCCACCGATAAGCGCTGAGGCCGCAAACCAGATCACCCCGCCGGCCCGTTGCAGGAAAGGCACCTCGCGGCCCTCGATGATGATGCTGCCGTTTTCCTCCAGGGGGCCATCGGCCAGGGCATCGAACACCCGCTGCAGCCCGTCTGGCTCAGACTCAGACCCTGCCCCTGATCCTGATCCTGCCCCAGACCCGACGGCAGGCAGGGTGCGATAAAAGTCGCTACTGCTCAGCCCATGGTCTGCAAGCCATGACTGGCCTGCCTGCGACTGATCGCGTCTGCGGTGGTCGTCTCCGGCGGTGAGCTCCACCACCTCTAGCTGCTGCTCCAAGAGCCGAATCGCCGGAAGCAGCCGATCGCGGTGCAGGCCATCAGGGTACAGCCCCGAGGGGGGGTAGTTAGAGGTCATGACAAACCCCACCCGTGCCTTCACCAGGGCCATCAGCAGCCGCTCCAGGATCATGGCATCGGCAATGTCGGAGATATGAAACTCATCAAAGCAGATCAGCCGATACCGCCGGGCTACGCGCAGGGCCACCTCAGACAGTGGGTCTTCGGTGCCGCGCAGGTCGTACATTTCGCGGTGTACGCCGCGCATAAACTCATGGAAGTGGACCCGAAGCTTGCGCTCCAAGGGCACGACATCGAAGAAACAGTCCATGAGAAAGGTCTTGCCCCGGCCCACTCCGCCCCAGAGGTAGATCCCCCGCGGCAGCGGGGGATGAATGAAGACCTTGGCCAGCCTACCGCCCCGCTGCGACTTGTAGTGCCTCCAGTCGTGAACACACCGCTCCAGGGCGGCGAGCCCAGCGGCCTGGCTGGGGTCAGGCTCGCCGGAATGCTCGGCAAGCCTTGCCCGGTATCGCTCTTCTACAGGACCCATGGCGTTATCTTTTTTGCCACTTGGCCAGCCTTATCACCCTACATATTCAGCGCCCGCTTATCCACCGCCAGAGCCGCCTCACGTATCACCTCTGACATGGATGGGTGCGGGTGACAGACCCGGGCGATGTCTTCGGCAGAGGCCTTAAACTCCATAGCCAGTGCCACCTCAGAAATAAGGTCGGAGGCTGATGCGGCCACGATATGCACCCCCAGCACCTCATCGGTGGTGGCGTCGGCCAGCACCTTAACAAACCCCTCCGCAGCATCCATGCCCAGGGCACGGCCATTGGCGGCAAAGGGGAACTGCCCTGCCTTATAGGCCCGGCCTTCCACCTTTAACTGCTGCTCTGTCTTACCCACCCAGGCAATCTCGGGCATGGTGTAGATCACCCACGGAATGCAGTTGTAGTCGATATGCGGTTTTTGGCCCGCGAGAATTTCGGCCACCATCACGCCCTCGTCTTCTCCCTTGTGGGCGAGCATGGGGCCACGGACCACATCGCCAATGGCAAAGATATTGGGCTTGTTGCTGCGGCAGTGGTCGTCTACAGGAACAAACCCACGGTCATCGGCGGCAAGGCCCACGGCCTCCAGGTTGAGGTTCTCGGTATTCGGCACGCGGCCCACCGAAACAATCAATCGATCGCAGTCAAGGGTCTGGGCTTTGCCGTCGGAAGACTTGTAGGCGATGCTGACTCCCTTAGCGCTGGTCTTCACCTCGCCAATGGCAACGCCCATTTCGATCTTCAGGCCCTGGGCGGTAAAGAGCTTAAAGGCCTCCTTGCCCACTGCCTCATCGCAGGCCGCCAGAAACTGCGGCGTGGCCTCTAGCACAGTAACGTCGGAGCCCAGGCGCCGCCAGACCGATCCGAGTTCCAGCCCAATCACCCCTGCGCCAATGACGCCCAGCCGCTTTGGCACCGAGTCGAAGGCCAGGGCGCCCTCATTGTCACAGACGATCTTGTTGTCCACGGCAATGCCTGGCAGATGACGGGCCTTTGATCCGGTAGCGATAATCACGTTTTTTGCCACGACAGCCTCGGTGCCACTGCTGCCCTGCACCTCAAGCAGCACCTGGCCATCGGCCTCGCCGGTAAACCGGCCGTGGCCCTTTAGCCAGGTGATCTTGTTCTTGCGGAACAAGAACTCTATGCCCTTGGTCATCTTCGAGACGATGCCGTCTTTGCGGGCAATCATCTTGGCAAGGTCGAAGCTCGCACCCTTGACACTAATGCCGTGGCTATCTGCATGGTGGGCGATATTTTCAAACTCTTCGCTTGAGGCCAAGAGCGCCTTGGACGGAATACAGCCCACATTCAGGCAGGTTCCCCCCAGAGCTGGCTCGCTCTGCGGGGTGAGCCACTTCTCCACGCAGGCGGTCTTAAACCCCAGCTGCGCGGCCCGAATGGCCGCTATATAGCCCGCCGGACCCGCACCAATTACAACGATATCGAATTCTTGTGCCATGGTCTGCCCCTTCTAGATTTCAAGAAGGAGGCGGGCAGGATCTTCCATGGCCTCTTTCATGGTCACCAGGCCCAGCACGGCCTCGCGGCCATCGATAATGCGATGGTCGTAAGACATGGCAAGGTAGTTCATGGGCCGAACCACCACCTGACCGTTCTCAACCACTGCGCGGTCTTTGGTGGCATGAATGCCCAGGATGGCCGACTGCGGCGGGTTGATGATGGGGGTGGAGAGCATGGAGCCAAAGACCCCGCCGTTAGAGATCGAAAAAGTACCGCCGGTGAGTTCATCGAGCGAGATCTTGCCCTCGCGTGCGCGCACGCCGAAGTCAGAGATGGTCTTTTCGATCTCGGCAAAGGTGAGCTGATCGGCATTGCGAATAATCGGCACCACCAGGCCCCGCGGCGAGCCCACGGCAATGCCAATGTCAAAGTAGCCGTGATAGACAATGTCATTGCCATCCACCGAGGCATTAAGCACGGGGTATTTCTTGAGCGCCGCCACCGCCGCTTTCACAAAAAAGGACATGAAGCCCAGCTTCACGCCGTGTTCTTTTTCAAACCGGTCGACATACTGTTTGCGCAGGGTCATCACCGGCGCCATGTTCACCTCGTTGAAGGTGGTCAGAATGGCATTGGTGGACTGCGACTGCAGCAGACGTTCTGCCACCCGGGCCCGCAGTCGGCTCATCGGCACCCGCTGCTCTGGGCGTCCTTCGAGCATGGCATCGGGGCCGAAGCTGGCCGCTACCGGTGGAAGGCTTGTGCCCATCGAGGGGGTGGGTATAGCCGCAGGCTTGGGCACAGAAACAGACGCAGGGGCTGGAGCAGGGGCACTCCCTTTGGTGGCGGCTGCCAGCACATCGCCTTTGGTAATGCGTCCGTCTTTGCCGGTACCTTGCGATACCGACACGCCGGTCTCGGCCATGAGCTTAGCCGCAGCGGGCATGGCAACGCCGGCCGAAGCACCGGACGAGGCCGCCTGTGTTGCCGCAGGCGCCGAAGCAGGGGCCGCCGCAGCCGATACCGCACCCGCCTTGGCCTCGGTGTCGATCTTGGCGATCACCTCGTTGGACACCACACTGCCGCCATCGTCTCTGAGCAGCTCTGTCAGAACCCCACTGGCAGGCGCGGGTACCTCAAGCACCACCTTGTCGGTTTCGATTTCGATGAGCGTCTCGTCTTGCGTAACCGCCTCGCCGGGTTTTTTCTTCCACTGCAACAGGGTGGCCTCTGCCACGGACTCCGATAACTGTGGAACCTTTACCTCATGAATAGCCATTTTGATATGTCTCTCAGTCTGTCTTGAAATGTGTTTGGAATAAGGAAATGGGATTGGTGACTAGGGTCTAGATAATCTGGGCGTTTTTCAGTCGCGCAAAGGCCGCATCGAGCAGATCTTTCTGGCGCTTCACAAAGACCTCGTAATAGCCAGAGGCAGGTGCGGCCAGGGCGGGACGCCCGGCATAGCCCAGCTTCATGCCGTCGGTCATGTGCTCGCGCAGATAGTGCTGGGCCTGGAACCAGAAGCCCTGGTTCTGAGGCTCGTCTTGCACCCAGACAATCTCGGTGAGGTTGGGGTACTTGCGAATCTCATTTCCAAACTGCTTGTGCGGAAAGGGATAGATCTGCTCCACCCGTACGATTGCCACATCGTCGCGGTCGCGCTCTCGGCGCTGGGTTACCAGGTCGTAATAGACCTTGCCGGAGCAGACCATCATGCGCTTGATCTTCTTGGCCTGAATGGTGGGGTCCACCTCGCCAATGACGGTCTGGAATCGGCCATGCACCAGCTGGTCTAAGGGCGAACTGGCATCCTTGTTTCGCAGCAGCGACTTCGGTGTGAAGACTACCAGTGGCTTGCGGAAAGCCCGAATCATCTGCCGCCGCAGAAGGTGGAAGATCTGGGCGCCGGTGGTGGGCTGGCAGAGCTGCATGTTCATGTCGGCGCAGAGCTGCAAGAACCGCTCTGGTCGGGCCGAGGAATGCTCCGGCCCCTGGCCCTCATGACCATGGGGCAGTAGCAGCGTGAGGCCACTTTGGCGGCCCCACTTCACCTCGCCTGAGGCAATAAACTGATCAATCACCACCTGGGCGCCGTTGGCGAAGTCGCCAAACTGGGCCTCCCAGATAACAAGGGCGTTGGGCTCTGCGGTGGAGTAGCCGTACTCAAACCCCAGCACGGCCTCTTCAGACAGCACCGAGTCGATCACCGTAAAGTTGGCCTGCTCAGGCGACACGTTCTGCAAGGGAATATAGGTGCCCGAGTCGTAACGCTCACGCTTCTGGTCGTGCAGCACGGCATGGCGGTGGGTAAAGGTACCCCGGCCGCAGTCCTGGCCACTGAGCCGAATGGCATAGCCGCTGGATACCAGCGAGGCATAGGCAAGGTGTTCGCCCATGCCCCAGTCGACATTGAGCTCGCCTCTGCCCATGGCGCGGCGATCGTTGAGCACCTTTTCCACCAAGGGGTGGACATTAAAGCCCTGGGGCACGGTGGTCACGCGCTCGGAGAGGCGCTGCAGCTCGGAGAGCGGAAGCCCCGTGTCGGCATCATCGGTCCATTTTTTATTAAGGAACGGTGCCCAGTCGACGGAGAACTTGCTCTTGTAGTTGGTGAGCACCGGTTCGCGGGTGCCGCTGCCCTCGTCCATTGCGGCCCGGAAGGCCTTTACCAGGGCATCGCCCTCGCCCGGGGCGATCACGCCCTGCGCCTCAAGACGGTCTGCATAGAGCTTGCGGGTACCAGGATGGGCGCCTACGGCGCGATACATCATGGGCTGGGTAAGCGATGGCGTATCTTGCTCGTTGTGGCCCAGCTTGCGGAAACAGATGATGTCGATCACCACATCTTTTTTGAACCGGGTGCGGTATTCCACCGCAAGGTTGGTAACGAACACCACCGCCTCGGGGTCATCGCCATTCACGTGAAACACCGGCGCCTCGATCATCTTCACCACATCAGAGCAGTACAGGGTTGACCGTGTGTCGCGAGGATCTGAGGTGGTAAAGCCAATCTGGTTATTAATCACGATGTGCATGGTGCCGCCCACGCCATAGCCTCGGGTCTGGGCCATGTTGAGCGTCTCCATCACCACCCCCTGGCCTGCAAATGCGGCATCGCCATGCACCAGAACGGGTAGGATCTTCTCCCCCGAGTTGTGTCCGCGACGGTCTTGCCGCGACCGCACAGAGCCGGTAACCACGGGGTTTACGATCTCTAGGTGCGACGGGTTAAAGGACAGCGACAGGTGCACCGGGCCGCCCGATGTGGACACATCACTTGAGAAGCCCTGGTGATACTTCACATCGCCGGCAGGCAGGTCTTCGGCATGCTTGCCCTCAAACTCGGCAAACAGGTCTTTGGGCATCTTGCCCAGGGTGTTTACCAGCACATTGAGCCGGCCGCGGTGGGCCATGCCAACCACGATCTCTTCAACGCCACGGGCGCCAGAGGCTTCGATGAGTTCGTCCATGGCGGCGATGAACGACTCGCCGCCTTCAAGCGAGAACCGCTTCTGGCCAACATACTTGGTGTGCAGGTATCGCTCCAGGCCTTCTGCGGCGGTTACCTGCTTGAGGATGCTGACCTTTTTGTCAGCCGAAAAGTGCGGGTTGGTGCGGCTTGATTCCAGCTTCTCCTGAATCCAGCGCTTTTCGGCCGGATCAGAGACGTACATAAACTCAGCACCGATCTTGCTGCAGTAGGTATCTTTAAGGGCCTGAATAATATCGCGCAGGCTCATCTGCTCCTGGCCAAAATACAGGTTGTCCGCCCGAAAGGGCGTGTCGAGGTCGGACTCGGAAAAGTCGTAGAAGGCATGCTCGAGCTCAGGAATCGCCGGCCGCTCGCGCAGCTTTAGAGGATCGAGATCTGCCCACTGGTTGCCCAGGTAACGATAGGCCGCGATCAGACTCTGGACGTGAATCTGTTTGCGGGCAACCGAGAGGTCACGCTCGGCAACACGCGGCAGAAACTGGTTGTGCTTGGCCCGTTGGGCAAACGACTCGATAACCGGCGCATGCGGTAGGTCTCGGGTGTCCGCGTCGCCATTGGTTGCAGGAACATTTTGCAGCTGATCAAAATAACGACGCCAGTTGTCGGTAACCGACCCTGGGTTGTCGAGGTACATCTCGTAGAGCTCCTCGACGTAGGGCGCGTTGGCCCCAAAGAGATACGAATTGAGCTGAAAGCTCTTCATCATGATTGCTTCACCTTTCTTAGCCTATGGCCTGAAACGATGCGGGGAACCCCTCTGCTGGGTAACGATGTCACCGTCACAGATTGCAACTGTTAAAAGTCCCCTACCCCCTCCTCCAATGAACAAAGGGGCCTAGAAAGCCCCTCCCCCAAACAAAAACTTATCGCGACTCTAATGGTTTTACTGGCCGCTCGGTGAGCCCGGTATACAACTGGCGCGGGCGCCCAATTTTGTACTCCGGATCCACGATCATTTCCTTCCACTGCGATACCCAGCCTATGGTGCGGGCCACGGCAAAGATACAGGTAAACATGTTGACTGGGATGCCCAGGGCCCTTTGCACGATGCCCGAATAGAAGTCGACATTGGGATAGAGCTTACGCTGCACAAAATAGTCGTCTTCCAGCGCGATTTTCTCTAGTGCCATGGCAAGCTTAAAGAGTGGATCGTTCTCCAGGCCCAGTTCTGCCAGCACTTCGCGACAGGTTTCCTGCATCAGCTTGGCCCGTGGGTCGAAGTTCTTGTACACGCGGTGGCCAAAGCCCATGAGCCGTGCGCCAGAGTTTTTGTCTTTTACCCGTTCCATAAACTCGCCCACTTTTTCCAGGCCCCCATTGGCCTGAATTTCTTCAAGCATCTCGAGGCAGGCCTGGTTGGCGCCACCGTGGGCTGGGCCCCAGAGGCAGGCTACTCCAGCCGCAATGGCGGAGAAGGGGCTGGTGCCCGATGAGCCGCAGAGCCGCACCGTAGAGGTGGAGGCATTCTGCTCGTGGTCTGCATGCAGAATAAGAATGCGGTCAAGGGCACGCTCAAGCACGGGATTGGGCTCGTACTTCTCGCAGGGCGTGGCAAACATCATGTGCATGAAGTTGCCCGCATACGACAGGTGGTTCTGCGGATACATATAGGGCTGGCCAATCGAGTACTTGTAGGCCATGGCAGCCAGCGTGGGCATCTTGGCGATCAGCCGCACAAAAGAAATGTCTTGCTGCTCGGGCGAATTGATATCGAGGCTATCGGGGTAGAACGCTGCCATACTGCCGCTGAGGCTGGCCAGAATTGCCATGGGGTGCGAGTCGCGGCGAAACCCCCGCACGGCAAACTGCATCTGTTCGTGCACCATGGTGTGGTGCATTACCAGCGACTGAAAGTCTTGGTACTGCGCAGCCGTGGGAAGCTCGCCGTAGTAGATGAGGTAGCAGGTTTCAAGAAAGTCACAGTGCACGGCCAGCTGCTCAATGGGATAGCCACGATACAAGAGCTGGCCTTTGTCGCCATCAATGTAGGTGATGCTGGAGTTACACGAGGCGGTAGACAAAAAACCCGTGTCGTAGGTGAACTTGCCCGCCTGCCCATAGAGCTTACGGATATCAATGACGTCGGGGCCGATGGTTCCCGTGAGGATTGGAAACTCCACCGATGGCGTGCCATCGCTAAAGCTCATTGTGGCCTTGTGCTCTGTAGTCATAGCGCCCTTCCCTTAAGTAGTTTTATAGTGATGCTGCCTGAGCGCGGGCCTGGGGCCGCGCTATGCCGCCCGGATCTCGTTGAGTACGCGCTGTGCCTGCGGGCTGGAGAGCAGTTCGTGCGCAGGCCGGCGACCCACCAACAAATCTAAAAGGTCATTGTCAGTGAGTTCGAGGATCTCGGCTAGACCATCATGGTCGTCTCGCGTAAAAAAATCGCCTTTACGCGTGAAAAAGCGCGTCAGCAAAAGATCGTTTTCGAGAAGCCCGCGCCGCGCGCGCCACTGAATGCGGCGCACCCAGTCGGGCGGCACGGGGTCTGACCCACCGCCGCTCACAGAAGCTGGCCCCCCTGAGAAAGCCGCTTCGCTGGACTGTGGCAGCATAAGCGTTACCAAATAGCTCGCGGTTGCTGTTCGCGCTTCGCACCTAGACGGTGCGACGGACCATCAACTCTTTAATCTTACCGATGGCCTTGGTGGGGTTAAGACCTTTCGGGCAGACATCCACGCAGTTCATGATGGTGTGACAGCGGAAGAGCCTATAGGGGTCTTCAAGGTTATCTAGACGCTCACTGGTAGCCTGGTCACGGCTATCGGCGATAAACCGATAGGCCTGCAAGAGGCCCGCCGGACCGACAAACTTGTCTGGATTCCACCAGAAAGAGGGGCAACTGGTGGAGCAACAAGCGCAGAGAATGCACTCGTAGAGGCCATCGAGCTCTTCGCGCTCCTCGGGGCTCTGCAGACGCTCCTTTTCGGGCGGCGGTGTTTCGTTAATAAGAAACGGCTTGATCGAGTGGTACTGCTTAAAGAACTGGGTCATGTCGACAATCAGGTCGCGGACCACCGGAAGCCCTGGAAGAGGCTTTAAGACAATCGGCTCTTTAAGCTCACGCAGGTTGGTGGTACAGGCCAGCCCATTTTTGCCATTGATGTTCATGGCATCGCTGCCACAGACCCCCTCACGACAGGACCGGCGAAACGACAGCGAGTCGTCGAAGTCTGACTTGATACGCATGAGCGCATCTAAGAGCATCTTGTCGGTGGGCTGCAGCTCCACGGTAAGGTCTTGCATGCGAGGTTTGGCATCAACATCAGGATCGTAACGGTAGATCGAGAATCGAACCGTGCGCGTGGCGGTGGTCATACCTGTTTGTCCTTTTCGGCAGTGGGTCTGTCGGAAATAGCGGAACGCGTTAGAAAGTACGTTTCTTAGGCTGGAAGGTTTCGACGGTGAGCGGCTTGAGGTTTACCGGCTTGAAGTCCAGACGATTGCCCTCGGAGTACCATAGCGAATGCCGCATCCATTCGGCGTCGTTACGCTCGGGGAAGTCGCTGTGGGCGTGTGCGCCGCGGCTTTCGGTGCGGGCCTCGGCAGACACGATCGTGGCCTTTGCTGTCTCGACAAGGTTGGCAAGCTCCAAGGCCTCAATACGCGCTGTGTTAAAGACCTGCGACTTGTCCTTTACATGGATATGCTGGGCCCGGTCGGCAAGCAACAGGATCTTTTCTTTGCCTTCGGTCAGCAATGCCGAGGTACGAAACACGCCGCAGTAGGTCTGCATGGTCTGGCGGATATCGCCGGCAATGTCTTGCACCCGCTCGCCTGAGGTGGACTGGTTGATATGGGCGAGGCGCTCCAGGGTTGGGTCGGCCCCATGCTCTGGAAAGCTGCGGTGCGAGTCATCGCGCAGCTTACGGCCCACGATATGGTTGCCCGCGGCACGGCCAAAGACCACCAGGTCGAGCAGCGAATTGGTGCCCAGACGGTTGGCCCCGTGCACCGACACACAGGCGCATTCGCCAATGGCATAGAGCCCATCCACGATCTCGTTGGGGTTGCCATTCTTGGGTGCCACCACCTGGCCATGGATGTTGGTGGGAATGCCGCCCATCTGGTAGTGAATGGTGGGCACGACCGGAATGGGTTCTTTAATGGGATCGACGTTTGCAAACTTTAGGGCGATCTCGCGAATGGACGGCAGTTTTTTCAGAATCTTGTCTGCGCCCAGGTGGTCGAGCTTGAGCAGCACATGGTCTTTGTTCGGGCCACAGCCACGGCCCTCTTTAATTTCCTGGTCCATCGACCGCGAGACAAAGTCGCGCGGTGCCAGGTCTTTAAGAGTTGGGGCATAGCGCTCCATAAACCGCTCGCCATTGCAGTTGAGCAGAATGCCGCCCTCTCCGCGCACGCCTTCGGTAATCAGCACGCCCGCGCCCGCGACGCCCGTGGGGTGGAACTGCCAGAACTCCATGTCTTCGAGCGGAATGCCCGCACGGGCGGCCATGCCCATGCCATCGCCGGTATTGATAAAGGCATTGGTAGAGGCGGCCCAGATACGGCCGGCCCCGCCGGTGGCAAAGACCGTGACCTTAGCCTCAAGCACCATGACCTCGCCGGTCTCCATTTCGAGCGCAACCACCCCGACACAGGCACCTTCGCTATCACGAATAATGTCAAGGGCCATCCATTCCACAAAGAACTGCGTGCGGGCCCGGACATTGCGCTGATAGAGGGTGTGCAAGAGCGCATGGCCGGTGCGGTCGGCGGCCGCACAGGCCCGCTGCACGGGCTTTTCGCCCAGGTTGGCGGTGTGCCCGCCAAACGGCCGCTGATAGATGGTGCCGTCGGGGTTGCGGTCAAACGGCATGCCAAAGTGCTCAAGCTCATAGACCACCTTGGGTGCCTCGCGGCACATAAACTCAATGGCGTCTTGGTCACCGAGGTAGTCAGACCCTTTTACAGTGTCAAACATGTGCCAGTACCAGTTGTCCTCGCTCATGTTGCCCAGCGACGCGCCAATACCGCCCTGGGCCGCTACGGTGTGTGACCGCGTGGGAAACACCTTGGAGAGAACCGCCACATTAAGCCCTGCCTCTGCCAGTTGCAGCGAGCAGCGCATGCCTGATCCACCGGCCCCAACAATTACCGCGTCGAACCGGCGACGCGGCAGGTTACGGGTTTGGTGCATTTGAATCTCAGCCATTTTTTACACCCTCCAAAGCACATCGATCGCCCAGATGGCGCATCCCAACAGCCAGACGATAGTGAAGGCCTGTAGCGCAAGCCGCAGCCCCAGGGGCTTGACATAGTCCATCCAGATGTCACGCACGCCCACCCAGGCATGATAGAAAAATGCCAAGAACGCCAGCAGGGTGAAGACCTTCATCCAGGTCTGGGCAAACAAGCCCGACCAGCCGTAGTAGCCCGGCTCGGGCGCCAACAGCGCCGAAACCACCAGGATGACACTGTAACTGCCCAGTATGACCGCTGTAATACGCTGCGACAGCCAGTCGCGAAGCCCGTAATGCGCGCCCACAACGAGCCGCTTTTGACCGATACGAGGTTCTGACATTTAGAGCACTCCAAAAATCGCAAGCCAGGCCAGAAGCGAGACCACGAGACTAAGACCCATAAAGATCGTCGCAATCTGAGGGCTGGATTCTTTGGTGATGCCGAGATGCAGGTCGCTGATGAGGTGCCGCACGCCCCCAAAAAAATGGTGGATAAAGGCCCAGGCAAGACCGCAGAGAATGAGCTTGACCAATACCAGGTCGGTTAGCTCCATAAGGGTGGCGTAACTGAGCTCCGAGGTAAGGCTCAGGTCGAAGAGCCAGACGATGACTGGCAGAAGCAGAAACATTCCCGCCCCGCTGATGCGGTGCAGAATAGACATGACCCCAGCAATCGGCAGCCGATAGCTAAGAATCTGGCTGACATGGATATTGCGAAACTGCGGGCGCGGTTTTCGCGGCAATTCAGACATTTCTACTCCCTGAAGTTTTTTTTTATCTCCGTATTATAGAGCCCAGCCTTTGACACCGCCTAGGGTGAACCCTAAACTGCAGCCTCGTTCAAATTCTTTCCATTTCTCTTACTTGAAGCAATAAGGAGCTCCTTATGTCGCAGAAATCCCCCATGCGCGTGTCGGTTACTGGTGCTGCAGGCCAGATTGGCTACAGCCTTCTTTTCAGAATCGCCAGTGGCGAGATGCTCGGCAAAGACCAGCCGGTAATTCTTCAATTGCTGGAGATCCCAGACGAAAAGGCACAAAAGGGGCTCAAAGGGGTGATGATGGAGCTAGAAGACTGTGCGTTCCCGCTTCTTACCGGAATGTCTGCCCATAGCGACCCCAACACTGCTTTCAAGGATACCGACATTGCCCTGTTGGTAGGTGCCCGGCCTCGTGGCCCCGGTATGGAGCGCAAAGACCTGCTCTCGGCCAATGCCCAGATCTTTACTGCCCAGGGTAAGGCGCTTAACGCGGCCGCCTCGCGCAACGTGCGGGTCTTGGTGGTGGGAAACCCCGCCAACACCAATGCCTACATTGCCATGAAATCTGCCCCCGACCTGCCCCGCAAAAACTTTACGGCCATGTTACGGCTTGACCATAACCGCGCCGCCTCGCAGATTGCGGCTAAGACCGGTAAGCCCGTCTCTCAGATCGAAAAGCTCTGCGTCTGGGGCAACCATTCGCCCACCATGTACGCCGACTACCGGTTTGCGACCATTGCCGGCCAGCCTGTGAAGTCCATGATTAATGATGAGGAATGGAACCGCAACACCTTCCTTCCTACCGTAGGTAAGCGGGGGGCGGCGATTATTGAGGCACGGGGCTTGTCCTCGGCCGCCTCTGCGGCCAATGCGGCGATTGACCATATGCGCGACTGGGTGCTTGGCACTGCAGGGCGTTGGGTCACCATGGGAATTGCCTCTAACGGCGACTATGAGATACCCAAAGATGTGATGTACGGTTTTCCGGTGACCTGTGCCAATGGCGAATACAGCGTGGTGCAAGGGCTGGAGATCGATGCCTTCTCGCGTGAGCGCATGACCCACACCTTAAACGAGCTGCTCGAAGAACAGGACGGCGTAAAGCATCTGCTGGGCTAGGCCTTCTATCCCCGTTCTCAGCGCAGACACCATGGCAGGCCTTCACCCGGAGGAGGTCTTGGCGGCAACGGGCGGCAGTGACGCCCTCGTGGCGGCCTGCGAGCATTACGCGGGCGATGCCCGCAAGCTTGCCAAGGCCCTTGCCCTGCAAGCCTCGCGGGGCTGCGACTTTGATGTCACGATGGACCTTGAAGACGGGGCGCCTGCCGGGGCCGAGGCCGATGCGGTGCGCGCCCTGGTGGCCTTTCTTAACCAGTGGGACACAGACCAGGGCGGGTCTGTGTCGGCCAATGGCGGTGAATCGATCCATGGGTCTGGGCAGCGCCACGCGATTGGCTGCCGGGTGCATCCGCGCGAGCACCCGGCCTTTGCAGACGATCTACATGTGCTCGCCCACGCGCTTCGTGTGCCGCTGGCCTACCTCACCATTCCCAAAACAGAAGGGGTGGCAGATGCCACCGCGGCCATTGCCCATGCGGCGCAGACCTTTGCAGCAGCCGGTAAGCGCCTGCCCCCCGTGCAGCTTCTGGTGGAAACCCATGGCGCGGTACGCGAGGCCTTTGGGCTTGCCGCGCTGCCCGAGGTGCGTTTTCTGTCGTTTGGCCAGATGGACTTCACCAGCGCGCATCATGGGGCGATATCGGCCGAGGCCATGCACAGCCCTGGCCAGTTTGATCACCCGCTGCTGCGCAGGGCCAAAGTCGAAATTCTCGCGGCCTGTCATGCAGCCGGAAAGATTCCCACGCACAATCCCACTGTGAACTTTGCCGATTCTGACCAGACCCGCGCCGATGCCCAGCAGGCACGCGCCATCGGTTTTCTGCGCATGTGGAGTATTCACCCCAGCCAGGTGGGCCCGATTGTCGAGTCGTTTGCCCCGAGTGGCGATGAGGTAGAGGCCGCGGCTGCCTTGCTGCTTCATGCGCAGGCCAGCCAGTGGGGGCCGATTGCCTTTGGCGGCAAGCTGCACGACCGCGCGAGTTACCGGTATTTTTGGACACTATTGAAAAAGGCGCGGGCGATGCACCGCCCCATTCCTCAGGCCGCTGAGGCCGCATTTTTTTGAGTACACAAAATTTTTATATGACCAAGGGAGCCGTCACCATGTCACACAACCTGCACAACACGTTTCAAGACTACAAGACCAGTTCTGGCGCAAGCCATAAGTTTTATAGCCTGCCGGCCCTTGAGAAGGCGGGTGTTGGCCCCGTATCCAGGCTTCCGGTATCGATTCGCATCGTGCTCGAGTCGGTGCTGCGCAACTGCGACGGCAAGAAGGTAACCGAAGACCATGTGCGCCAGTTGGCCAACTGGAAGCCCACTGCAGAGCGTGTCGATGAGATTCCGTTTGTACTGGCGCGTGTGGTTCTGCAAGACTTTACCGGTGTGCCCTTGCTGGCAGACCTTGCGGCCATGCGCAATGTGGCCCACAGCATGGGCAAGAACCCCAAGCTCATCGAGCCCCTGGTACCGGTCGATCTGGTGGTCGACCACTCGGTAATGATTGACCACTACGGCACCAAAGATGCGCTTGATCTGAACATGAAGCTCGAGTTTCAGCGCAACGAAGAGCGTTATCAGTTTATGAAGTGGGGCATGCAGGCCTTTGACACCTTTAAGGTGGTGCCCCCCGGCATTGGCATCGTGCACCAGGTGAATCTGGAGTACCTGGCACGCGGCATTCATACCAAGAACAACATCAGTTACCCCGACACGCTTGTCGGTACCGACAGCCACACCACCATGATTAATGGCATTGGCGTGGTGGGCTGGGGCGTGGGTGGTATTGAGGCTGAGGCCGCTATGCTGGGACAGCCGCTCTACTTCCTCACCCCCGATGTGATTGGCGTGAATCTCACCGGCAAGCTGCCTGAGGGCACCACCGCGACAGATCTCGTGCTCACTATTACCGAGATGCTGCGCAAAGAAAAAGTGGTGGGCAAGTTTGTGGAGTTTTTTGGCGAAGGCACCGAGACGCTCTCGCTGCCCGACCGCGCCACCATCGCGAACATGGCGCCCGAGTATGGCGCCACCATGGGCTTCTTCCCGGTGGATGCGGTCACGGTTGACTTCATGAAGGCCACCGGTCGCACTGCGGCAGAGGTAGAGGCCTTTGAGGCCTACTTCAAGGCACAGAACCTGTTCGGTATTCCCCGCCAAGGCCAGATCGACTACACCAAGGTGCTCTCGCTCGACCTCTCGGCCATCAAGCCCTCGCTGGCTGGCCCGAAGCGCCCGCAAGACCGCATAGAACTGATCGCGATGAAAAACACCTTTGCTGAGCTCTTTAGCAAGCCAGTGGCCGAAAACGGCTTTGCCAAGCCTGCGGCAGAGCTTACCAAGCGGGTGAAGGCGGGCAGCACCGACCTGGGCCATGGCGATGTGCTTATTGCTGCGATTACCTCTTGCACCAATACCTCGAACCCTGGCGTGCTGCTGGCCGCAGGCCTGCTCGCGAAAAAGGCGGTAGAGAAGGGGCTTACCGTTAATAAGCGCATAAAGACTTCGCTGGCACCCGGAAGCCGCGTGGTCACCGAGTACCTCACCAAGGCAGGCCTGCTGCCCTATCTCGAGCAGCTTGGGTTTAGCGTGGCGGCCTATGGCTGTACCACCTGTATTGGAAACGCGGGCGACCTGACCCCAGAGTTTAACGATGCCATTGTGAAGGAAGACCTGGTCTGTGCGGCGGTGCTATCGGGTAACCGTAACTTTGAGGCGCGTATTCACCCCAATCTGCGTGCCAACTACCTGGCCTCACCCCCGTTGGTAGTGGCCTACGCTATTGCCGGGTCTGTGCAGAAAGACCTTAATACCGAGCCGCTCGGACAGGGCAAGGATGGCCCGGTGTACCTAAAAGACATCTGGCCCACCAGCCACGAGGTGGCGGCCGTCATGGGCCATGCCCGTGACCCGCAGACCTTCCAGCGTCTGTATGGCGACCTTACCAAAGACCATCACCTTTGGAACAACATTAAGGGTACTGCAGGCCAGGTCTACGACTGGCCAAAGTCCACCTATATTGCCCGGCCACCCTTCTTTGATGGCTTCTCGATGTCGCCGTCGGCCACGGGAAGTATTACGGGTGCGCGGGTGCTTGCCATTCTCGGCGACTCGGTGACGACAGACCATATCTCGCCCGCGGGCTCTATTAAAGAAGTTTCTCCTGGGGGTAAGTATCTGGTGGACAACGGCGTGGTCAAGGCCGACTTCAACAGCTACGGCTCTCGGCGCGGCAACCACGATGTCATGGTGCGCGGCACCTTTGCCAACGTGCGCATTAAGAACCTCATGCTGCCGCCCAAGGCCGATGGCAGCCGCGAAGAAGGCGGGCTTACGCTCATGCAGCCTTCCGGCGAGAAAACATTTATCTATGATGCCGCGATGGCCTACCAGAAGGCGGGCACGCCCACGGTGGTGATTGGTGGCGAGGAATATGGCACCGGGTCTTCGCGCGACTGGGCGGCCAAGGGCACGCAGCTGCTGGGCGTTCGCGCGGTCATTGCAAAGTCGTTTGAGCGGATTCACCGTTCTAACCTCGTAGGTATGGGCGTGCTGCCGTTGCAGTTTAAGGGCAGTGATTCGGCGCAGTCTTTGGGGCTGGAAGGGTCTGAGGTCTATGACATCGAGATTCCCAAAGACCTAGTACCGCAGCAAGACCTGGTGGTCTCGGTCACACGTAAAGACGGCAGCAAGATGCAGTTCACCGCCCTGTGCAGAATTGACACACCCATTGAGGTTGACTACTTCCATCACGGGGGTATTCTTCCCTTTGTCCTGCGGGAGCTTATGGCGGCGTAAAGGATCTCATGAAAACATCTCCATCATCACGGCGCGGCCGGGCCTCGCGAGAGGCCGACCTGCTGATTCAGCTCGCTGAGGGCTTGGCACTGTCTGGCAGTCGCGCAGAAGACCGGTTCTGGGAGCATCGCCTTGACCAGGAGATCGACGCCCTGCTGGAACAGGGCGATGAAGGGTCGCTCAACGCAGCGCTTGATCGGCTGGCCGATCGCGAGTCACGCGCCTATGAAGAGCTGGCGGATGCCATCGAAGGCCGGGTGGAGCACAGCACCGTGGCCTCAAGCGATGGCCCGCGCGACCTGCTCTTGTTTGCCGCGCCGGTGCTGGCCTGGTCGCGTATGCCGCTGCCCACACGTTCGGTGAGCGATAGCGTTTTGGCGGGACTAAAGGCCGCGTTGGCAGAGCATGTTTTTTCGGAGCATGCCGACCTTGCCCTGGCCAACTACTTTTTTTCGCCCGATCAACTGCCCTCAAGCTTTGGCGAAACAGCAGACCTGCGGCTGTCACTGGCCCAGAACCTGCCTAAGGGCCATCTGGCGATTAACGCCCAGTCGCTTGGCGAAACCGCGCAGTTTCTTGCGGACCAGCGCTATATTCTGGGGGTGGCCAGTGTGCCGCAGGGGCAGTCTCTCTTTCGTTGGCAGGAAGGCATTCTGAGCCGCGATGAGGTACTGGCCGCCTGGCGAAAGGCCGCGCAAGAAAGCCTCACGCACCTGCTGCCAGCCTGCGGCTTTGAGCCCATGCTGCCGCGCGCCTATTACGTGGCCTGCCGCGACGCCGATCGTGCGGCAAGGCCTTTCTCCGTCTCTGCGTCGGTTGCCTTTCTCACCACCACGCTGGGCATTACCCCAGCCATGCTCTCTGCCGTGGTTGCCGGCTGCTATAACCGGCAGCTTGAGGAATACCGAATCTCTTTCCTAGTGAGCAATGACGAAGAGGTGATTCATGGGGTGGTCTGGCCCCTACTAGGGGCCGAAGACGAGATGAGCGATGTTCTTGAGGAGATCGAGACCACGCTCAAAGAGGCCGGCGTGCAGCGCGTGGAGTTTCTGCGTCAGCGCATGCCTATGGAATATTGCGAAGACTGTGGCGCGCCCCTGTATCCCACTTTAGACGGCGAACTGGTGCATGCCGAGCTTCCCGAGGAAAGCGAGCCTGCTGGGCAGCATCTGCATTAGTCGCTAGGCGAACATCTCGAGCAAAACGGGCTTCCACACGGCCAGAGGGATTTCGCCCGAGGGGCTTACCAGACGAGACTTGTCGACCGACCGAATCTGATCTACTAGTATGCGTGCCCTCTTACCTTTGGAGCGCGCCTAAGGACGGCAGCCCAGCGGTCTGCCCCGGGTGGTAATCATTCACAAGGACTAAAACATGTCTTTCACAATGCCTGTCATTGACGACATTACTCAGCCCGAATTGGCCGCCCGTCTGCAGAACCTGCTGGACAACAAGACCAAGCCGGTCGGCTCACTGGGCCAGATCGAACGTTTGGCGCAACGAATCGGCCTGACGCTGGGCAGCGAAGCGCCTGAACTGAACGACCCGCAGATGGTGGTATTCGCAGGCGACCACGGTCTCGCAGCGCGCAAGATCTCGGCCTATCCAAGCGACGTGACATGGCAGATGGTCGAGAATATCCTGGCTGGTGGCGCGGCCGTTAGCGTGCTGGCGCGTCAGAACGGAATCGGTCTAACGGCAGTGGACTGCGGCGTGCGACACAATTTCGCGCCCCGCGCCCGTTTGGTGATCCATAAGATAGCGCCTGGCACCACCGATGCGCTCGAGGGTCCGGCGATGAGCGCCGATCATTGTGATCAAGCGCTGGCCAACGGAGCCGCGCTGATCCGAGGCCTGCCAGGTAATGCGCTACTGCTGGGCGAGATGGGAATTGGCAATACCTCAGCCGCCTCCTTGCTGATGAGCCGACTAACTGGCCTGTCCATCGTAGACTGCACCGGCGCGGGTACCGGCCTTGGTGCTCAAGCGTTGCAACGCAAGATTGAGATTCTCAAAGAAGTGCTGGCCCGGCACCCGGGCGCCAAGGCGCCACTGGAGGCGCTCGCCGCCTTCGGTGGTTTCGAGATCGCCACCATGGTCGGTTCGGTGCTGCAGGCAGCGGCGGAGCGCCGAGTGATTGTGGTGGACGGCTTCATTACCACCTCCGCCGTGCTGGTGGCGAGCAAACTGCAGCCGGCTGTGCTGCAGCGCTGCGTCTTCTCCCACCGCTCGGGCGAACGCGGTCACGCGCAAATGCTGTCCCACCTGCGTGCCCAGCCGCTGTTAGACCTCGGCCTGCGCTTGGGCGAGGGCTCCGGAGCCGCCCTTGCCTGGCCGCTGCTTATCAGCGCCTGCGCCATCCTGCGCGAGATGGCTAGCTTCGCGTCGGCCGGTGTATCGCGACAGAGCGAAGTTCAAGTCTTGGTGCGCTAAAAGCATGTCCCCCATCCGGCACTTCTTGATCGCTATTCAGTTCTTCACCCGAATCCCGGTCACGGGGCGGCTTGCAGACTGGGTGGGATTTTCGCCCGTGATGCTGCGCGCCAGCGCGGCACACTTTCCTGGAGTAGGCTGCGTGGTGGGTGGTCTGACAGCGCTAGTGTTCTTTGGGCTGCTGCAGACCTTGGCGGCCCAGCCGGCTGCACCCTGGGTGGCGGCGGTGCTGAGTACTGCCTTCAGTATTTGGCTAACGGGCGCATTCCACGAAGACGGCCTTGCCGACACGGCCGACGGGCTGGGCGGTGCTGTGGGCCGCGAACGCGCACTGGAGATCATGAAGGACTCGCGAATTGGCAGCTATGGCGCCCTCGCCCTTATGCTGGCCCTGCTGGCTAAGGTGCTTCTGCTGGGTTTGCTCACGCAAGCCGGAGGAGCGCAGCAGGCGGCCTGGGTGCTATTTGCTGCACATGTCACGTCTCGCTTGACGCCCCTGTTTGTGATCCACACGCTGCCGCATGTGGGCGATACCGCTCAGTCCAAGAGTAAGCCCCTAGCCGAGACTATCAGTGCCGCCGGGCTGTTGGCAGGTCTTACGTGGTGGGCGGCCGCCATGGCGCTGGCCATCTCGATGGCGCCGAGCCTGCCCTGGCTCGCTGGGGTGCTGGGCGCATTGGCCGGCTTCGCGTGGACGTGGCGACTATTACAGCAGCGCCTGCAGGGCTTTACCGGCGATGGCCTCGGTACGACGCAGCAGCTCAGCGAGCTACTGTTCTATCTTGGCTTGGCGCTGGCCTTATGAGGTGCTGGTGAAGCTCTGGCTATTACGTCACGCGAAGGCCGCGCTGGACGCGGGGCTTTGTTACGGTGTGAGCGACTTAGCTGCTATTGATCATCTGAGTCTAAAGGCCGCACGAGCCGCCGCAAAGGAGTTGCCGCTGGGATTACCCCTGAGGGTGTCGGGTCTGAAACGAGCGCAGCAGCTAGCGCTTGAACTGTGCCGCTTGCGCTCCGATCTTCAGCCGCCAGTGGTCGATCAACGCCTGAACGAAATGGACTTTGGGTCTTGGGAGCTTCAGCGCTGGGACAAAATTCCTCAGACCGCATTTGATGACTGGATGGCCGATTTCGCCCATTACCGTTTTGGCGGTGTGGAAAGTACGCAGCAAGTGATCCAACGAGTGGCCGATGCCATCGAGGAGTTACGCAATCAGGCGGTGAAAGAGGCGGTTTGGGTCACACATGCCGGGGTCATTCGGGCAGTGGCTTATTTGTCTGTTGCGGGGAGCAGGAAAATCACCAGTGCAGGCGAATGGCCGAAACACGCGCCCGACCCCGGGGGGCTTGTTGTCATGGAATGTCCAGGCGTTTAACTGCCATTACCAGACCCACTCGGAATCGTCTGACAGCCGCCCGGACTCCCATGCGCTCTCTTCTTGCGTGGCCTGGTAGCCAGCGGCGTTATCAAACCAGCTCTGACGGGGTTCTTGCACGGGCGCCAGGATAATGCAGCCGTTCTCAATCGAAAGGTTCAGTGCATCAGATGCCCCGACCTGTTCCAGGACAGATGCCGGGAGAATGATCCCGCGGGAGTTTCCGATACGACATATGGTGGTTTTGATCGGCATGAGCGTGAGCTATTAATTTGTGACCACACGACGCTAAGTTTAACGCTTTCTTTCGTGTAGTCGTCGACACAAAGCCAAAAGGTCCTTGTCCTCGCTAAAAAGAACGCGCGATACTCAAATAAAGTGAACGAGGGCTTGCGGGGTAGTAGTAGTAGCTGAAACCTGAGCTTGTCGGACTGAGATTGACGAATCCATATCCTCCCCACGAAGCAAATTTGCTGTCGAACAGATTGTTGATCGATCCACGCAGAGACCAAGGCCCCACCGTTCTTGTCAGGCTGATGTCTGCCACTGTGTAAGACGGAATGCGTGCAAGAGTGTTGAGTTCGTCGCCTTCGTACAACTGTCTGCCTACGTAAGACATAGCCAGCGAAGTTTTGGTGGATGCGGTGATCTCTCTTTCTAAGGCGAACCCAGCAAGCGTTTTTGGAGTTAAGGGAACCTTCTTCCCCGACAGTTCACCTCGCGCAAACTCAGCATATTGCATAGTTGCGCGAGCGGTCAGCGTCAGATTTCTATACAGCGCCTTCCGCAGACGGAGATTGACACCCCTTCGTTCAATTCTTGGTGCGTTGATATTTGAGCCGTAGTCGCAGTCCTCCAGCACACAGTATCGAATTTCATCTTTCGTTGTTAACGCAAAGAAGTTTACCGTTAATCGGTCCATCTTTGACGCCCACCCAAGGGTCAGGTCGAGGCTATCGGATTGCTGTGGCTTCAATATTCCGGTGAAGACCCTCTGAAGGGCGTAATTGAGTTCCTCGGGATATTGGCTACCCCAAAACTCATCCGTATTGGCAAACCGGTAGCCACGTGCGTAGGCAACGGAAACCTTGTCTGCCATTGGTGAATCAGTCCAGGTGATGCCGGCTTCATATGCCCAGGCTTGTTGATGCTTCTTCGCACGATTTGCTCCTACGCCAGCAGTGAAATCGTAAGCATTTGCATGTTGCGTCTGAAATCGTGCACCCAGGGAGCCAAGAAGCCCTGAAGCGATATCTCTTCTAAGCGACCCAAAAATGCTAAGGTTGTCTAGGCTCGCATCCTGCAGATCGCCAGTATTGGGCTTGTAGGTTGCCTGATCTTGGGAGACATCAGCACCCAATACAAGGCGTGTGCGGTGCGTAAACTCGCGGGTTACCTCAGATGATAGCCCCCACCCCTGCTTCGCGAGATCGATCCTCTTTACCGGTGTGGTCGAGAAAGGGGTTGTCTGTGTATCTGATCGATCGTATACCCAGAACCGGTTTTGTAGTGTCCAATTCCCAGGAACTGGGCCACTACTCTGCACACTGAGAATGTAGACATCAGAGTCGGTCCGATCGTCCACATTGTTGAACTTAGGGCGATCGCGGTCACCCTGACCGACTTGTCCGAGGACTCCCCCCGGACTGTAGAACATGCGCTTCCCCAGTTGCAGACTTGCCGCAAGAAAGCCCGCGTCTCTCAATTCATAACGTTGTGTCAGGTTTATAGAGGTGCGCTTTGCGCGCGAACCCTCTCTCCAACCGTCTTCCCGTTGTTCTTCAACATGGATCTGGGTGGCGGAGCTTTCTGCCGCCTTCCCTGTGGATAGAAAGAGTCCTTTCATCCCATGCGACCCTACCAGGACTTCAGCACGGTGCTCGCGATCAAAGGTACTGTTTGTAATAATGTTGACCACGCCGCCCACTGCACGATCTCCATATTCCACCCCCCCGGAGCCATGAATGACTTCGATGCGAGAGACAGCTGCAACAGGTATTCGATCCCAGGGAACTAATGAGCCATCGATGGGGTTAAGCCGCTCGCCATTCAGTAAAACAAGCGTGTTGTCTTTCGCGCTCGCGCCAAAGCCCCGCATATCTACAGTCGCGTTGATACCAAGAGCGCCCGGATTGGTGGTGCGTACCTCTAGCCCACCTACCCACTTCAAAAAATCAGGAATACTGGTCTGTCCAGAGGCACGAATATTTTCCCGGTCAAACACTTCAACGAACTGGGGTACGACTGCCACGCTCTCGACGGAGCGGCTTGCAGTGACTACGACAGGAGCAAGATGGGTTGTTGTGTCGGCCTGTGTAGCCGTTATGGGAGCCAAAGCGGCAACGAACGCAATGCGCGCAACCTTCAAGAGATATCCTTTCAGGCCGCCCAACCCCCGAAGCGACGAACAGAAGTGGTCCTGAGAGGCCGGTATCCAGACTTCGGGCTTGGAGGACTGGTTCCGCAGACAGGGTCTGTGGAAGCCTTCCTCCGTCTGTGCTCGCCTTCCCAGACTAGGCGTAGAGGCCAAAAGGCCGAACGCCTGATCCAGTGACCGATGGCTGTGGAGGCAGCACATCGAAGAGCCAGACACCCGTTACTGTTTCGGGGAAAGCATTGGATTCGCACCAACTTCCCGTTTACCCCACGCTAAATGGGCACCATGACAGGCTGTTCACACAAGAATGAACAGCTGCAAGTGTAACAAGAAAATGACACCGGAAGGGGTCATAAATGTTGACGTGGCCTTAATCTAGATCAAGCGGATCTTCAGACGGGTCTGCTACCTTGCAGCTAACCTGCTGCGCAGGGCAGCGGGCCCTTGCAAAAGCGCCACGAGAGGCAACTATGAAGACCCCCGAATCCCAGACCGCCAGCCAAGACTACGCCCCCATTTCCGACTTCAAAAACTGCCATTCCGGCATCTTTAGGAAGTTAGAGGCGCTCACCGAGCTGGCCGAGCTTCTCCCCAAGTTTCAGCGTGCCCGCCAGCTTTCGGAACAGTCTGTCGAATTTTTTCGCGAAGCCATTTTCGAACATCATCTAGACGAAGAGCGCGAACTGTTTCCGGCGGTGCTCGCCGAGACCCGCGAAGGGGAGGAGCGCCCGCGTGTTCGCCAGATTATTGATCGACTGACCGAAGAGCACCGTACCCTTGAAAAGCTCTGGAAGTCGCTTGAGGGAGACCTAAAGCGTGTGGCCAAGGGCAAGGAAAGCGACGTTGACCTTGAGGCGATTGCCCAGTTAACCAGCCGTTACCGGGCCCATGCGGAGTTCGAAGAGACCGCATTTCTGCCCTTGTCAGAAGAGATTCTCGCCCGCAATCCCAATGGCATCGCCGCTCTCGGTATGTCTTTGCATATGCGGCATACCCCCTTGCGGGTTACCGGCTACGTTTAATTCTGAATGACGCAATCAATTACGGTGACAGTTTACTTAATTCACGAAGTGAATTAAGTAAACTGTCACCGTAATTGTAATTCAGTAATCACTGTCACTGAAACTAGATTGGTCGGGGCGAGATGATTCGAACATCCGACCCCTTGCACCCCATGCTGACGTTGGACCGAGAAAACCCCAGAGCCTCTCCCAATTCATCTGCGTTAAGCGGCTTGGGTGAGACAAACAGCAGTGCGTAAATTTGTCCAACTGTTCGGTTGATGCCCCAGCGGCCGCCCATCTCGCCAAAGTGCAGAACAAAGCGTTGGGTCAAAGGTGGCAAATTCACAGGTTCTCCAAATTTCAGTAATTCTTGAAATTGTAAAACTTACAGTAAATCTGAGAAGTTATCGCCATTTAAGACATTGGAAGGCGGAGGGTTTTGTTTGAATTTTTCAGGGGATGAGCCACTGCCATGTGTCGGCGCTCAAGCGCGCACGTCGATGTGCGCCATGGCCCAATTCCAACCAGTCCATCTGGAGGACTTGGGCGTTCAATAAGGCGAAATGATGGTCACCACTCAGATTTTGCGCGATTCTGAATCCTGTAGTGCGCTCGGTGCCTGGGGCTTCAGTAGCCAAGTAGTCTGAAGCAGATGCCGACTGCTGGATCCGCTGCCAAAGGGCTTGAATTTCAGGACCGTCTGTGGCAACTGAAATTTCAACTTTTACGCGCAGTTGCCAGTTAAGCCGACCACTCCAAAAGGCAAGTACCGCCTTGGGCTCTTTTGTAAGTTCGCTGACCTTTGCGCTGCGTGCGTCCGTATAAAAGCAAAGCGTCTGTTGGTTGCCGTCTACCTTACGAAGCACTACTGTGCGTGCATTGGGCGAGCCATCGCAACCCACTGTGGCAAGCACAGGAGTTCGCCAGGCGTGGTGACGGTCTACGCTGGCGCGGCCAAGCTCCTTCCAAATTTGCTGGCGAATATCCTGCGATGTCTCTAAGCCGTGCTTCATGGAACTGAAAATTGTCAGTCAACGCACCAAGGGCCTGACAGTGGTGAACCCACCGTCCACCGCAATGACCTGACCCGTCAGCCGGGCGGCACCATCTCCCAGTAAAAATGCCATGACATCGGCGACCTGCTCAGCTGATTGAATGCCACCCAATGGGTACTGGCGTGCAGCGCCCTCGCGCATGGCTGCCATTTTGAGCATGTTGGCTGTCATGGGTGTTTCGGTCAGACCAGGTGCCACTGCATTGATGCGTAGTCCTTGAGCGGCGTAGGTTGCAGCGGCACTGCGTACAAAAGCTTCAACTCCTCCTTTAGCGGCGGCAATTGCTTCGTGGTTGGCCACACCAATGCGAGCCACCACGGAGCTTGCCATCACGGCAGCGCCAGGGCCGCCCTGAAGCGCGGTAACCCAAGCCTGAAACATGAATACAGCGCTATCCAGATTGATGCGCATGACCTCTCGGTAGGCTTGCACACTGGTGCGATGCAGAGGCGCAATCAAAGTGCTGCCCACGCAATGTGCCAGCAGCGAGGGCGCCGCGCCCAACGACTCTTGGCAGGTTGATATTGCTTGTGCTGCGCCTTCCGGCGTGGTTGTGTCTGCAGAAATGCGCAATGCCGCATCAAGGTTGGTCAAACGGTCCATATCACGCCCGACTACGGCAACTTGCAGTCCCATGCTATGGAGTTGATGTGCGAGAGCCCTTCCAACGCCGCCACTGGCGCCTGTAATGAGAACGATGGATTCCATGAAATGCCTTGAGAAGCTGGAGTGAAAAAAATAAGCTGTTGCTTAACGTATAAATGCAGACTTTGTTGAGAGATATCAGTCCCAGCGCAATGCCCAGCGCTGAATCGTTGGCCGCCACCTTAAAAATAACCGGTACATCCGCTCCATCATCCAGCCAGCTCCCGGCAAGCGTCCGATCATGGCCAGCCAGCGCCAACCGGGTAGGGCGGCCCACAAGGCCAAAAATGCCTGAGCTCCGCTTAGCAGTTGACCATCGCGGCCTTGCACATGAAACCGCGCCAGTAACTGTTCGCGAGTTGTACCGGCTGGCAGTGGTACAGCCGTGTCGCTGATGTCGGCAAAGCTCACAGTCGAGCCTGGTTGTAGCGGTTGCAGGTCTCGGTAGACGGCAATTTCGCGCCTGCATAGCGGGCACGCGCCGTCGTAGAGCACGGTCAGTAATCCATTGCACTGGCTTGAGTTGGTCTGATTTGTATTGTTCATAGTTTGGTTCAAACGGTCTCACCACGCTGGCGTTTGTCGTGCAGCCAGCAAGTCAGATGCTGTTGCAAAGCTGCGCGATGCCCGAGTCCACCACTGGCTAAAGGAGTCGCAGCGTCGATTAACCGCCGGGAAAAGCTCAACCGCCGCTTCGCAAAATGCTAAGCTTGCTAACCACGGTGCAAGGTGCGGCTCTTCCACGCTGCGCACACGGGCAGCACCTTGCAGTGCTGCACCAATTACAGTCGCATCACTTCGCCAACGCAACGCAGTAAGTTCAGCCATTCGGGTGGCAACAAAACGCCAGCGTCGCTCGCTCCAAGGCCAGGCGCGGTGAAAGTCGGTGATAAAGACGCCTACCACCACCGTGTTTGCAGGCAAGGTAGTGGGCAGATCTCCCAAGTTCCAGGGGTGCACCAGCCATACATCGCGGCCTGCTACAGCAGCAGCGTCAGGCTGTGCCCAACCAAGGTCTGATGGCGGTTCTGCAAGCAGCAAAGGTTCGATCAGCGCGTCTGAGGTGGTCGAGTCATGCTCGGCGCGGGCGCGGGTAGGTACGCGGCGAGTGGGTTGTCGCGCGAGTCTGTCCAACGCTTCATAGGATTGGTCGATCACACTGCCCGGGCTGTGCCAGGAAGCAGGCGCGTAGCGGGCAACGTTGTCTGCATTGAAAAGGTATGGCTTGCTGCTGCCGGTGCCAGCCACCCACTGCCAACTGAGGTGGTTGCTGGCAAGATCGCCGTCTAGCAGATGGCTGTAAAGCCAGTCTGCAGCAATCCGCCAGTCCACTTTGCGCACGTGAACGATGTAGCTGGCTAGCCACATGCGGGCATGGTTGTGCAAATAGCCAGTTTCGTACAAGGTGCGTACGGCCATATCAATGACAGGTACACCGGTAGCACCTTGGCGAATGTCGGCAGGCAGCATGGCAGCGTAGCTCGCGTGAGGCAGCGGGCCTTCGTGTAGAGATTCAAAAATTTCGTTACCTCGAAACGCCCAGACATGTCGAAAGTATTCGCGCCAACCCAACTCGACCACGAACTTGTGCTGGACATCCAGCGGGTGCTTGGCGGTCACACCGGCCAGAACCTCGGGCAGGCTGATCAATCTATGGGTGATGTAAGGCGACAGCCCTGTGACTGCACCCTCAAGGGCGTTGCGGCTGCGCGCATAGTCGCTAGGTATCAGGTCACTGACTCGGGCCAATGCAGCTTGGCGCGTGGGCGGAAAGGTGTCTAGCATTGTCATTGTGCTACACCGACTACACCACGGCGAATTGCATCGGCACGAAGCGTCACAGCTTGCTTTTGGCTGTCAGTCATGCGCACCACGTTTTTGACCTGCAAAGCCATGCGGGGGTTTTTGGCCAGCAGTGTTTCGTGTCGTATCAGAAAATCCCAGTACAGCGTGGTGTAAGGGCAGGCACGTTCACCCTCGCGCAGCGCTGGGTCGTAGCGGCAACCTTTGCAAGGCCCACCCATGCGCTGGATGTACTTGCCCGTCGCAACATAGGGCTTGCTTGCCATGAGGCCGCCGTCGCCGTACTGGCTCATTCCCAAGGTGTTGGGCAATTCCACCCACTCGACTGCGTCCACATAAACCGACAGGTACCAAGCGTGAACCTGCTGGGGCCGCACGCCCAGCAGCAGGGCATAAAGGCCTGTGACCATCAGGCGCTGTATGTGGTGCGCATAGCCGTGTTCAAGAGTCTGCGTGATGGCATCGCGCAAGCAGGCCATGTCTGTCTTACCTGTCCAAAACCAGTCTGGTAATTCTTCCTTGGCATTCAGGGCATTGCGCTCGATGTAGCTGGGCATTTGCATCCAGTAAATACCGCGCACGTATTCGCGCCATCCCAGGATCTGGCGGATAAACCCCTCAGCGCTTTGAAGCGGCGCATGACCAGCCCGGTAGGCAGCCTCTGCCGCATGAACGACCTCATGTGCACTGAGAAGTTTGAGGTTCATGGCTGAGGACAGATGCGAGTGGTACAGCCAGGGCTCGCCAGGCCATAGGGCATCTTCATAGCGTCCAAAAAGCGGCAGACGCTCATCAACAAAGCGCTGCAATGCTTGCAAGGCTTGGCTGCGTGTAACTGGCCAGGCAAAACTATCGAGCGTGCCGGGGTGGTCAGCAAAGCGGGTGTTCACCAGTGCAATGACTTCTTGCGTAAGGGCGTCGGGGTCGAAGGTCGCGCGGGCCGGGACCTGGCCGGGGCCTTCAGGACCAAAGGCTTCGCGGTTGTCGGCGTCAAAATTCCACTGGCCACCCGTGGGCTTGCCGTCGTCCATCAGGATGTTGTAGCGTTGCCGCAGCTCGCGGTAAAAATACTCCAGCCGCAGCGACTTGCGCCCACTGGCATGCGCTACGAACTCACTCACTGTCGTAAAGAAGTGCCGGTCTTCGCAAACTTCCAACTTTAGACCTGCAGCCTCGACCGCAGCCTTGAGTTGCTGGAACACGCGCCAATCGCCCGGCGCGGTCATCACTACGCGCTGAGGCGCTAGGGAAGCAATATCAGCCTGCAGCTTGGCTCCAAGACTTTGCAGATTGGCGGCAGCGCCGGTATCGTCGAGCCGGTGGTAGTAAAGCGGTCGGCCCGCGTCGCGCAGTGCTTGTGCGAAGTGACGCATGGCGCTCAAAAACAAGGCGATTCGCTGCTTGCTTGACCAAACGAGTGTGGACTCTTCGTGAGCTTCAGCCATCCACACAGCGTCTTGTGCGGGATCAAATCCGTCAAAGGCTGCAGCGTCTAAGTCGAGTTGATCGCCCAGCACCAAAATTAGATGTCTAACAAGGTGCATGGAGGCCTTTAATGGACGAGGTTGGAACGGGCAGCGTGCGTGAACGTGGCGATGTAGTTCACCTTTGTGTCCTTGCACCACGAAGCTTTGTGCAATACAGGCAAGTAGCGCATGCCGCGCAAGTTATTCATGTGTAATGTTGAGGGAGCCAAAGCAGACCGCAACTCTTCGGGACGCACGAACATTGACCACTGATGGGTGCCGCGCGGCAGAACTCGCAGCAGGTATTCAGCTCCAACGATGGCCACTGCAAAGCTCTTGAAAGTACGATCGATGGTGGAGACAAAGAGCATGCCGCCTGGGGCGAGACGGTCAGCGGCGCCGGCCAAAAATGCGGGTACGTCACTCACGTGTTCGACTACCTCAAGCGCGAGCACCACGTCAAAACGCTCGTTTGGGGAAAGTACTTCGGCGAGTTCGCCGAGCCGATAGTCAACTTTGACGTTCTGCGATTGAGCGTGCAGGCGAGCAGCAGCGACGTTACCTGGTGAAGCATCCACGCCAACGACGTTAGCTCCGAAGCGAGCCAGCGCTTCAGACATCAAGCCGCCGCCGCATCCCACATCCAAAATTCTCAGCCCATTTAGCGCATTGGATCTGACTCGATTCAAATGCGAGGCAATTTGTTCGACTACGAAGTCAAGCCTTAGGGCGTTAACAACGTGCAGAGGCCGCATGGGTCCACGGCTGTCCCACCAAGTGGCACTCAGGCGGTTAAAGCGTTCGATTTCTGCTGCGATAGCTGTCATTTTTGCATCACTCAAATATGGCGGATCAAGGTCACCGCAGCTTTTGAGCTTGACTAACGACTTTGATGGTGGTGCGAGTTGGTCAAAAAAACACTATTGTAGCGTTTAAAAGAAAAAAATCAACTCAATAGATCAAAAAAGGTGTAATAATCAAACTCAAATTCAACTCATTGGAAAAAAAATGCCGCTTTCCGACACCGCAGGTACATCACAAGCTACTCAGCAAAACAAAACACAGCCCACTTTTAGAGCTGGTGCTGTGGCGAGGATTGCGGGTATGCCCGTTGCCACGTTGCGCATTTGGGAGCAGCGCTACCAGGCTGTACGTCCCAACACTGCAGCATCAGGTCATCGGTTGTATTCGCCAGCAGATGTGGAGAGAGCTACCCTGCTGCGTCGGCTGACCGCGCAGGGGCATGCCATTAGATTGCTTGCTTCACTAGAGACAGAACAAATGCGGGAAATGATGCGTGCCCCTGAGGTAACTCAAGCTAATTGGGTTGAATCTCATTTGCAAAGTTCAATAAAGATTGTGGTGGTCGGGCATTCCTTGGCAAGCCGAGTACAGCGCTTGCTTTACCTACAGCCCTTCGGGCTGAAGGTGCAACTGGTGGGAGTATTTGACAGTTTGAACGCATCAGCAAAAGCTGGAGGGATGTCGGATGAAGACACCGCCGACATGATCATCTTGCAAGCTGGAAGCCTTCAAACTGGCATTCACAAAGAACTAATTGAAGCCCAAGACGCATGGCGTGCCTCTTCAGTGGCGGTTTTGTATCGCTTTTCCAGCGCAGCAGCACGAGCAGAGTTAACGAATGCTGGGGTGGAAGTTTTGTCTGAGCCTTCAGATGACAAATTACTGCGCCAATGGCTAGCGACCTTGCAGCGCAACGATGCACAAGGAAAAAAAGCTACTGACGTTCGACATTCAACACCACTTGTTTCAGTCGGCCTTGGTGAACAAACGGTCTCGCCCCCCTTGTTTGACGATGCTGCCCTAACTCAATTTGCTGGACTTTCCACGACGGTCGCATGTGAGTGTCCCAGCCACTTGGCAGAGTTGCTTCTGCAGGTCTCATCCTTTGAAAAATACAGTAGCGAGTGTGCCAACAGAAGCGCTGCTGACGCGCGACTGCATGCCTACTTGCAGCATGTCGCTGGCTCTGCTCGTATGCTTTTTGAAAAAGCACTCGAACAAGTAGCCATCGCAGAAGGCTTGCCTCTGCCACCTGCATCCAATCCCGCCTCAAATTAATTTGCTCGATATGACACACTCATTGGCAATATTGGTCACCGCGCTGTTGTTCGGCGGCATGACCCTGTACTCCTTTGGCTTTGCTGCTTTTTTATTCAAAGCACTTCCAGCCCCATCTGCTGGTGCTACGCTGCGGCTTGCTTTTCCTTGGTTCTATTTGTTTGTGGTGGCTACGGCGGCCGTTGCCGCTTTATTGTGGTGGTCTCACGACACCATGGCTGCAACTGTTATGGCTGCCGTTGCTTTAACGACCATCCCCGTGCGGCAGTTGCTGATGCCAGCAATCAATCTAGCCACTGACTCTGATGACCGGCTGCGTTTCAAATGGCTGCACGGTGCATCTGTGCTCGTGACGCTGAGTCACATCGCTTTGACTGGCTGCATCTTGGCACGCATTGTTTGAGAACTAGCTTGCAACACCCCGTACAAAAAGGTCTAAAGATGCAAGCGTCAAAGCAATTCGTATCAGTCAATCAGTCAGAAGTGGCTCCGCGATCGTCTGAAAGCAGCCGATACCTTAAGTGCCAAGGGTCACGACGAACTGGGAAGGGCTATGCGTGAAGCGCAGTGATTTGCTCGCAAGGGGTGCTAACTCTTTTTGGTTCGAATCCCCGACCCCACCAAAAATAGGGGGGTCGAAAACTGAGCGAGTTAGTTAAACAATCGCTTCTGGGCCGCCAGACGCAGGCCGCGGTTGGTTTTTTTGAATACATTGCGGATTTGCTTATCATCTTGCAAACCGTTGATGCTTCTTTGGTAAGCGCAGAGTGGGTGAATCGGCGGGAGCAACCCAACCTGCAGAGTCCTCAGTTCCTGGGGCCTGACCTCACCGTAAGGTAAAAAACCCTCCAATCGATTGGTGCCACCTACTGGCCCTATACGCTCGAATTTGCTCGAACAAAGCCAATACGCTCCGCTCAACTAGAATCCAGAGGGCGCGAATCAAAACCTCATGGGCTGGGCAGATTGAACCGCTCGACAGCATTTTCATAGGCCACTTTTCGAAGGGTAGCGGGAGTAAGATAGGGCAAAAAGTCTCGTCTAATTTCCTCAATAAGCTCTCCGTATCTGCCCTCAAGCCCGCAGCAAGGGTCGGTGCCAACAAAAAAGCGCGTCGGATGCCGCTCGATAACCTCTGCCCATTCGGGGCGAAGTCCGTCTTGATTGAAAATCCGGCCCCCAACAGGGGGAGGTAGGTGGATTAGGCCCCCAGAGGAGATCTCGCAGACAACATTGGGGTGTTTGTCAAAGAGTTTGCTCAACAGATGAGGAGGCGTGCCGGATAAGCAATGCGAGAGGATTGTGAGTGCCCTAGGGTAGCGATCCGCGATGACAGAGATTTCTTCATACCCGCCGAATATCCCACCCATAGTGTGAATCTGGACAAATCCCTCATATTGGTTGGCGATTTCATACATCCTATTGATCACGGGGCTGTCCAAGGGAATACTACGTCCGAAACCGGCGGAAAACTTTGTTTTGTTTTTCACATGGATCTCACCGAACCCTTTGAGTTTGCCCTCTTTAAACAACCGCTCCGCAGTACGAAATAACTCATTAAACGCATACTGATCAAGAATAGTCAGCCCGCTCTCCCCCCGACTATTAAAGACGGTGAGCCAAGCCTCATTCCCTATGGCAGCAATGTATCGAGGGCCTAACTTTTCCTGTAGTTCAGTCTGGTAATTACCCACCCCCCCGCCCCAACGGACATTATGTCGTTCCATATCGCGGAGCATGTTACGGGGAGTGCTACGACCAATTCCGTAGACGTGCATGTGAAGGTCGGCAAGCGGAATAGACTTCGCCAACTCACGAGTCTCATCTGAGGGTGATGTAGCCGACGTCGCCGCCGAAGCAGTTAAGACCGCAACGAACACGAGAGCTATTCGTGGCTTGAGCAAGGAAAGGATCACCGGTTATATCTCAAAAATTTAATCAAAGACTTGCTGCTCGATCGCATATTGCATGTAAGGTGAAGGCTGCATGATGGACGCGACAACTATCTTGACATTCTCCGGTATTGCATTATATTGGTTTGCCAACCAGGAGGGGAGAGCCATGAGCGCGAATACTGTTTTGAAAGCTTATCTGGCCTATTTAGGCCGCCCGCCAGATCAGTCAGGGCTGAGTTTTTATGGTAACGCCGCCCCTACTGCGGCTGTTGCGGCCATCGCGTCGTCGTCAGAAGCTGGTGCGATGCTTTTCAGTAGAGCCTCTGACACTCCCAGAGAACAGGTTGACGGTATTTATACGCATTTGTTCGGGCGCCTTGCTGACCCCGATG